>OJDN01000062.1_pt1 | contig 40011 bp, 37 predicted proteins | sample 1592731 | NCBI WGS metagenome assembly OJDN01 (sample SAMN05416881, study PRJEB24817) | seawater metagenome | isolation source: Sea water | place: Canada:Atlantic | collected 2013-11
CGTCAGATGTGTATAAGAGACAGATCAGTAACCGCTTGCAAGAAGTCGCTGATGCGGAAATTAAAATGTTTGAGTGCATCAAAGCTGCCATTGTTGCTACATCCAACGGGTTGCCACCTCAACTGGCTATCGAGTTTGCCCGCAAGACACTGTATTCCGGTGAGCGTCCCAGCTTTACTGAGCTGGATGAACACATTCGCAGCCGTTAACACTAACGGCCCGATCTGACGAGCTTTCGTTCATGGAAAACAAAGAACAAACCATTGTTATCCGCCGCATCAAAAAAAGCGGCGGTGGTCATCACGGTGGTTCCTGGAAAATCGCATTCGCTGACTTTGCCTTGGCGCTGATGGCCTTCTTTTTGGTGCTGTGGTTGATTGAAAGCACCACTGAACTGGAGAAGATGGTGATAGCCGGCTATTTCTCCGATCCGCGCAGCCTGGCCAACGAAGGCGATGGGGGTACTCCTTATGTTGTCGACCTCGGTGGTCGCCCCCTGTCTGTTGCCAACCAGGGGTTGAACCTGGCGCTGGTGCAGGAAGACCAGGAACAGTTCGTTGAAGACTCCCAGGAGTTGGAAAACCGGGAGCTGATTGAGCTGGCGCGCCTACGGCAGATTGAGATGCTGCAAAGCCTGAAAGGTCAGGTCGAGGAGATGGTAGCCGGCAACAATGAGTTTGAATGGTTCAATGATGCACTGGAAATTGAACTGACCGAAGAAGGCCTGGCGATTCAGATTACTGACCGAGAAAATCGGCCTATCTTTGATCTAGGCTCAGAACAATTACGTCCTTATGCGCGACAGGTGTTGTGGGCGCTGTCAGATATCCTGATGGATGTGCCTAATAAAGTGAGCATATACGGTCACACCGATAGTGTGCCTTATTCTGCAGCGAATGATGACTATACCAACTGGGAGCTCTCTGCCGACCGGGCAAATTCCGCACGCCGAGCGCTGGTGGAAGGTGGTATGACCTATGGGCGTTTTTCACAGATTATTGGCATGGGTTCATCGTTGCCCCTGATGCCGGAAGCGCCGCTGGATCAGGCTAACCGACGTATTGTGATCATGGTGCTGAACGAAAAAATTGATGAGCAGGTGCTGGAAGAAACCCGTAATGCCGAGCTGCGAGGTCGCCAGCCACCCGAGAGCGCATTACCTGACCAGCCGGCACCAGAGATCTTCTGATCTTCTTTGCTTTATGCATGGCAGCGCAAGCCAGAGGCGCTTAACGGGCGCCCTGGCTTTGCAGAATCAGCTGATAACTGTGTAATCGCTCGGCATTGATGGCACCTTCTGCCACTGCATTGAGAATGGCGCAGCCCGGTTCGTTGACGTGTTTGCAATCGCGGAAACGGCAATATCCCAGATAAGGGCGAAATTCCCGAAAACCGTTAATCAGGTCTGTTGCTCCCACATGATCAAGTCCGAATTCACGTATGCCCGGTGAGTCAATCAGATCGCCACTGCCAGGCATGTGGTAGAGGCGAGTTGCTGTGGTGGTATGCGTACCTTTTGCCAGGCCCACTGACAACTCCCCAACGTCCGCATATTCGGCTTCTTCACTGTTTTCCATATCACGCAGGGCATTAATGACAGATGATTTGCCAACGCCAGATTGGCCAACGAACACCATGGTGCGTTCCGATAGGGTCTCGCGCAAGGCAGATACACCATCTTCGGTTTTGGTAGAGGTAGTGAGTGTCTGGTAACCAATGCTTTCATAGCGTGCCAGCAACGTGGCAATCTCACTGTCTTGTCCGGTGTGAGCCGGATGATCCAGCAAGTCCGCTTTATTTAGCAGGATGATGGCTTCTAGCGACAGGTTTTCAATGGTGACCAGATAGCGGTCGATCAGGTTGGCAAATGGCTCTGGCTCTGGTGCAATGACGACGACAACCGTGTCAATATTGGCTGCCACCGGACGCAGTGTGCCACGACTGTTTGGGCGACTGATCAAGGACTTGCGATCCGACTGGGCGACAACCACACCGCTGTTTTCGTCATCGGCCTGCCAGATTACATGGTCGCCAGTGACCAGAGGTGGCAGGTTACTGCGTTGATAACAGCGGAAACGCTCGCCCAGGTGTTCACCCGTCAGTGCTTCGATTTCCAATTGCTGGCCAAAATGACAGACTACCAGCCCCGTTTGTTCGGGGCCGAGTTGGCGTGAGTGGTCAGTACTGTCTGCCTTGCTGTCAGTGACAGTGCTGGCAGTACGCGATTGTTGCTGGCGCTGAATCCGCCGTACCTGATGTTTATTAAGTCTTCGTTTGGCCATGGTCTGCCATTCTATTACAATGCGAGGGTGCTGAAACCCTGATTTTCCATCAGGACAGTATTTTGATGATAATAAATGGCTAGGGAGTCATTCTGGTGAGCATAGACAAGCAGCAAACCCTGATTTGGATTGATATGGAGATGACAGGGCTGGAACCCGAGCATGACCGTATCATTGAGGTCGCAACGCTGATCACGGATGGAGACCTGAATGTACTGGCCGAAGGCCCGGTACTGGCTGTTCACCAAAGTGATGAAGTGCTGGCCGGTATGGATGAGTGGAACCAGCGCACACATGGTGAATCCGGCCTGGTTGAACGTGTGCGTCAAAGCAAGTTAAACGAAGCGGACGTGGAAGCGCAGACAATCGCTTTCCTGCAACGTTATGCAGAGCGTGGCAGTTCGCCCATGTGTGGTAACAGTGTGCACCAGGATCGCCGTTTCATGGTCAAATACATGTCATCACTGGCCGATTTCTTTCATTACCGAAACCTGGATGTCAGTACGGTGAAAGAGCTTGCCAAACGCTGGCGCCCGGATGTGGCGAGTGGTTACAAAAAGCAGAGCACTCACCAGGCGATGGATGATATCCGGGACTCGGTGGATGAGCTGAAGCACTATCGTGAGCACTTCTTTAAACTGGATCAGCCTTCCTGATATTGCCGGCTCTGGCAGCAGTACCCTATTCCTGGTGCTGGTGCTGGTGCAGTGCCCATTGCACATGCTCACGCACCAGCGGCGATTCATGGTTGACCCGGCTCTTTAAGGCTTCAATCACTGGAATCGTACTGGGGGCATTGCCCAGCCCGACTGCGATGTTCCTCAGCCAGCCTTCATAGCCGGTTCGGCGAATGGCGGAACCGGCTGTACGATCCAGAAACTCCTGCTCGGTCCAACTGAATAATGTTGCCAGTGAGCTGTTATCCAGCCCATGCCGGGGTGCGAAATCTGTCTCTTTACATAAGTGTGTGAACTTGTTCCAGGGGCAGATCAACTGGCAGTCATCACAACCAAATACGCGATTGCCGATCATGGGGCGCAGTTCTTGCGGAATGCTGCCCTGCAATTCAATGGTCAGATAGGAAATGCAGCGTCGGGCATCCAGCTGGTTGGGGCCACGAAATGCCTGGGTCGGACAGATGTCCAGACAGGCAGAACAGCTGCCGCAATGGGCACTGTCAGGCGGGTCGACCGGTAAAGGCAAGTCCGTAAACAACTCGCCCAGAAAGAACCAGGAACCGGCTTTTTTGTTAAGCAGCATGGTGTTCTTGCCAATCCAGCCCATCCCGGACTTTTCAGCCAGTGCACGCTCCATGACCGGTGCACTGTCGACAAAGGCGCGATAGCCAAATTCACCGATATGTTCACTGATACGTGTTGCCAGTTGCTGAAGTCGTTTGCGAATCAGTTTGTGGTAGTCCCGTCCTCTTGCATAGCGGGAAATATACGCATTCTCTCTGTCGAGCACCGGTTTCAGCGACTGGTCTTCCAGCAGGCTGTAATCCATGCGCACACACAGCGCGCGTAGCGAACCCGGGTGCAGTTCAGCTGGTTTAACCCGGAGATCACGATGACGTGCCATGTATTCCATTTCACCATGATCGCCGCGTGCCAGCCAGTCATCCAGGTGACCGGCATAATCCTGCATGTCCAGGTCAGACACGGTAAGTTGCTGAAACCCCAGTTCTCTCGCCCATTCACGAATCTGTGCCAGTAACTGATGAAGTTCGGTGTCATTCATGATTGTGGTGTCAATGATTGATGCATGGCGATTTAAAAGCGTATTAAGTTTGGTATTGGCCGTGTTACAGCTGACAAATAATATCAGCCGCCTGTTTCAGCGTGCTGTCATCCTTGCAGAAGCAAAAACGAATCATCCGGCTATCAGCTGGCGCATTTTCATAAAATGGCGAGAGCGGGATGGCAGCCAGTTTCTTTTCCTGGCACAGCCAGTCTACGAATTCACGGTCAGGCAGATCACTGACCTCACTGTAGTCAACACACTGAAAATACGTACCCGCTGATGGCGTAAATGTCAGTCGGGAAGCGCTGATCAACTCATTGAATGTGTCACGTTTCTTCTGATAGAAAGCCGGTAAATCTTCGTGGTGTTCCGGGCAGTCCCGCATGAAATCCGCAATGGCATACTGGATAAAACTGGTTGATGTGAACGTAACAAACTGGTGTATTTTTCTGAACTCGCTCATGATGTTTTCAGGTGCCACACAATAGGCCGCTTTCCATCCAGTGGCATGATAAGTCTTGCCGAAGGAGAAAACGGCAATGCTTTTTTCCCTGAGTTCAGCATGGCGCAAGACGCTTTGGTGGATGCCACCATCGAAGACCATATGCTCATAGACTTCATCGGACAGCACAATAATTTTCCGGTCACGTATCAGTTCGGCCAATTGATCCAGGTCCGCTGAAGTGAGCACGCTGCCGGAAGGGTTGTGCGGTGAGTTGATAATAATCATACGGGTTTTGTCACTGATGGAGTCCTGCAGTAACTGCCAGTCAATACAATAATCCGGTCGCGCCAATGGCAAATGCAAGGGGATACCACCCGCTAGCCGCACGGACGGGTCGTAGGAATCATACGCCGGATCAAACATGATGACTTCATCACCATCACTCACAAAGGCCTGTATGGCATCATACAGGGCCTCGGTGGCACCGGAGGTCACAGTAATCTCCTGATCCATGTCAACCTGGCAGTGATACAGGGTGTTAACCTTGTTGGCAATTTCGGCGCGAAGTTGATCCACACCGGTCATTGGTGCGTATTGGTTTTTACGGTTATTCAGGTGATGGACCACCCGCTCACGCAAGTATGCCGGGCAATCAAAGTCGGGAAACCCCTGTGACAGGTTGATGGCACTGTGCTGCTGTGCCATTCTCGTCATGACGGTAAAAATGGTGGTGCCCACATGCGGGAGTTTGCTTTGCACAATAAATCCTCGTTCTGACCAGTCGTTATCTGTCACGCAGTCTACACGATCTGTGTGTATAGCCGTACTGCAGTAAAATCTGGAATATCTAAATTATAGCTATACGGAAAGGGTTACAGGGAGCCAGGCAACATGAGCCAAGCCTATTCAGAAACAAAGCGCAGCAAGCGCCTGCCACAAGTCCTGGCCTCGGCAGTGCCAGGTCAGCCACCGCAAACCGAACCTGCCTGGGCCGGCAATGCGGCATACAGTCTGCCCCTGGTGGACGCCGGGGCTGGTCGGGATGCATTGCTGGCTTATTTTCACAATACCTGGGCATTGACTGAGACACTGTTTTCAGCGCTGGTCAGCGAAGAGGCTTATTATGTCCGCCCTTATCACAAGACCCGCCATCCCCTGATCTTTTACTATGTGCATCCGGTCAGTTTTTATGTGAATAAACTGCTGGTTGCAGGGCTGATCAGTGAACCAATCAACAAAGAATTTGAAGCCCTGTTTGAAACGGGTGTTGATGAGATGAGTTGGGATGACCTGCATGAAGGTGAGCAGGAAGTCTGGCCCAGTGTGGCGGAAGCTCAGATTTATCGTCAGCAGGTATATACCATGGTCTGCGAATTGATTGAGACGCACCCTGCTTTTGATACCCCGATTACGATGGAGGACCCTGGCTGGGCGCTGATCATGTGTTTTGAGCATGAGCGCATCCACCTGGAAACCTCATCAGTGCTGATCCGTGAACTGCCGCTGAAGTATTTACGTGTGCCGAATCAGTGGCCATCTTTTGCCAGTCACCAAACGGCGTCAGCCGTGCGTACCAGTTCAGCCGCCAGAGGAGTTGCAGAGACACGCTTTGTAAGCCCGGTAAAAGGACTGCACTATCCTGATGACAACCCCATGATTGCGGTTGCTGCAACCGAGGTGCAACTGGGCAAACCCAGGCATTGGCCCAGTTATGGCTGGGACAACGAGTATGGCAGCGAGCGTCGTGATGTGCCGGCTTTTCAGGCCTCTGAGCGTCTGATCAGTAACGGGGAGTTTTACGAGTTTGTCAGCTGCGGCGCATACCTGGAAGAAAAGTACTGGAGTGAGGCCGGTTGGCAGTGGCGCCGATTCCGTAATACCCGCTGGCCAACGTTCTGGGTCCAGGACGGTCCGGTCGGCTCCCACCAGTACCGCCTGAGAACGCTGTTTGAAGAAATCCCCATGCAATGGGACTGGCCGGCGATCGTGAATTTCTATGAAGCCAAAACGTATTGCAGTTGGCTGACGGAACAACAGTCAGCGAATCAGCGCCCTTATCGTTTGCTGTTGGAAAAAGAACATGTTGCCATGCGTGACGCTGCTCAGCAGCAATTGGTCAACTGGCAGCCAAGAGGGGGTGATAGGCAGGATGATCTTCTGGCCCTGGATCCCGTGATGGCGGATAGCGCCTTGTCGAACCGTGGCCATAACCTGAATCTGCGTTTTGGCAGTGAGGGGCCGGTTGAGGCGGATGAGCCGAATGAAGCGGGTTTCCGTGATGTCTTTGGCAACGTCTGGCAATGGTGTGAAGATGCGTTCCATCCATTGCAGGATTTCGAAATCCATCCCTATTACGTCGATTTCAGCATGCCTTGCTTTGACGGTGAACACCAGATGATTCTGGGCGGCTCTTTCATCAGCACGGGTGATGAAGCCAGCGTCTGGGCCCGCTTCCATTTCCGCCCGCACTTTTTCCAGCATGCCGGTTTTCGCGTGGTTCAAGGTGAAGCATTGCTGCCTGATACTGGCAAGTTGCGTTATGAAAGCGATGTGCTGTTGAATCAATACCTGCTCTTCCACTATGGCAGTGCCATGGAACAGCGCGATGAGTCGATTAGTCAGAGCGCCGGGCATCCGGCCACGCCTCCTTTCATGGAAACCATGGCCTCGCTGGTAGTGTCCCATGCTTCCCGGCCAGGTTCCGTCCTCGATTTGGGCTGTGCTGTAGGTCGTGCCAGTTTTGAACTGGCCAGGCACTTTGAGGACGTTGTTGCGGTGGATTATAGCGATTCATTCATCGCTGCAGCACAGCACCTGCAGCAACATGGTCAGCTGGACTACGAGCGATTGGAGTCCGGGCGACATACCACGACATTACAGGCCCGGGTAGAAAACCCGGCAGGGCCGGATCGGCTGCAGTTCATGCAAGGTGATGCAGGTAATTTACAGGGCAATTCACTCAGTCAGCCCCTCAGCCAACCCCCCAATGAGGCCGGACGATTCGATGCGGTATTGATGAGTAACCTGTTATGCCGTTTGCCGGACCCTGCTGCCTGCCTGGCACAGTTTGTGGGCGACGCTTCACCGCTGGCAGAGGGTGGCATCCTGGTGCTGGCATCGCCTAACACCTGGATGGAGCAATACACACCCGCCGAGAAGTTTCTGGATGCGCCAGACAGTGACGGTGCCGTCGAGGTGCTGGCGTCATTGTTGCCAGGTTTTGAGTTGCTGCATCAACAGGATCTGCCATTCATGATTCGCGAACATCGTCGAAAATACGAATATGTGGTCAGTCACGTGACGATATGGCGCCGCAAGCTTTAGCCGCGAAACGCAAACAGTCAAGCCGGCTTTGGTGATCAAAGATGTGGGCGCTGAACATGATCTCATCGACGCCGGTTCGCTCTACAAAAGCAGAGATACCCTGCGCTACCTGATCGGGATCACCAATGATGGCCTCGCGTAACGCGTGCCGGGCGGCGCCCAGTTCGGCTTCGCTGGCGATACGGTGAATATCGTCCACCGGTGGTTTCAGCGGCCCCGGGGTGCCTCGCCGCAAGGCAATGAATTGTTGCTGCACGGAAGTAAACAGGTGTTGTGCCTGTGATTCGCTGGCTGCGGCATACATCGGTACAGCCGCCATGCAGTAGGGTTCAGCCAATTGCTCGGACGGGCGGAATCGTTCCCGGTAGAGGTCGAGTGCCTGCATCAGGTGATCTGGTGCGAAATGGGACGCGAAAGCAAACGGTAAACCCAGTGCCGCCGCCAGCTGCGCGCTGAACAGGCTGGAACCAAGCAGCCAGATGGGCACCCTGAGCCCCTCGCCAGGCACCGCGCGAACCGGCTGGTTTTCACTGGCGGGCGCGAAATAGTGCTGCAGTTCCTGAACATCCCTGGGAAATTGGTCGACAGAGTCGTGATAACGCCGTAACGCTTGCAATGTCGCCCCATCAGTCCCTGGTGCTCGCCCGAGGCCCAGATCGATCCTGTCCGGGTACAGGCTGGCCAGTGTGCCAAACTGCTCTGCCACCATCAGCGGAGCGTGATTGGGCAGCATGATACCGCCCGAGCCTACGCGTATTTTATCGGTGCCTTCAGCCACATAGCCAATGGCGACGGCAGTTGCCGCGCTGGCAATCCCGGTCATGTTATGGTGTTCGGCCAGCCAGAAGCGGTGATAACCACATCGTTCAGCCTCTTGAGCCAGGCTTCTGGAGTTGCGTAACGCCTGACCAGCGTTGCTGCCTTGGACGATTGGGGCCAGATCAAGTACAGAGTAGCGAATCATATTATTCCTCTTGGTCAGGCGTTAATTTAACACAGCCTGACGCCGTTTTCTGTCAGTATGTCGTTACCATCGAACGGTCGCTTGAAACTTGCCAAAGTGTAAACTAATCTGGATTTCTACTGAATTTCGTCACTTTGACTCTCCGAGGAGACTACCGTGAAAAAGAGAAATGTATTGTCTGCCGCAATTGCCGGTACGATATTGGCTTCTGCCGCCATGACATTGCATGTCGCCAGTGCTGCAGAAGACTATGAAGTACCACTGAATGAATGGGGCCAGCCCGATTTGAGAGGTGTCTACAACTTCAGTTCCAACACACCCATGCAGCGCCCGCGTGAACTGGGTACTCAGGAGTTTTTGACGGCGGAAGAGGTGCACGCTCGTGATGCACAGGTTGCCGCTGATGCCGCCGCCAGAGATGGTAACTCATCGCAAGGTGGCGTGGGTGGTTACAACCAGTTTTGGGTGGAAGGCGCGCCGGAAGAAGCCAACCTGCGCTCTTCGATTATCATCTATCCGGAAAACGGCCGTTTGCCTCCGCGTGTAGAAGGTGCACCAATCGCTTTTGGTGGTTTGGGCCCGGATTATGACGGCGAGCGTCCGGTTCGCGTCACGGTAGGCGGTATTGCCAAAGATGGCCCGGAAGACCGGGGACTGTCAGAACGCTGTCTGCTGGGTTTTAACTCGGTGCCTCCATTCACCCCCAGTATGTACAACAACAACGTGCAGTTGTTCCAGAACAAAGATTACGCAGTTATCTACAATGAGATGATCCACGAGTCGCGAATTGTCCGTTTACATGACAAAGAGCATATCCCCGACGATATCCGGCAATGGACGGGTGATTCCATCGGCTGGTACGAAGGCAACAGCCTGGTTGTTGAAACCAAGAATTTCAACAACAAAACACAATCTTTTTATGGCACTGGTACGGCTGGGGAAAGCAAGACCCTGATCGAGAAATTTACCCGTCGTTCTGATGCCGTGGTGGATTATGAGTTTACCGTCATCGATCCGGAAGCTTATCAGGACAAGCTGGTAGGCACCTTCCCGTTGATTGCGACCAATGATCAGATTTTTGAGTATGCCTGTCACGAAGGTAACTACGGTATGTACAACATTCTGCAGGGACAGCGTGTTGAGGATGGAACCTGGGATCGCGAAAATAATCGCGTCATTGGACAGTAACAGTATCACAGCAAGGAAATTGGGATATTCATGAAAACGCAACTAAAAGCAATATTGGCAGTGACTGCAACTGCCATCGCTGTGAGTGCCTTGTGGAACGTGAATCAGGGGCCAGCAGAAGCACAACAGAGTCAGGGTGGAAGTGATATACCGCGAACGCCAACCGGTAAACCGGATTTCAATGGTATCTGGCAGGCAATGACCTCCGCTTATTGGGACCTTGAACCGCACGAGGCGCGACATGGTCCTACGCTGGCGCTTGAGGCTGGTGCATTCATGGCAGTGCCTCCGGGCATGGGTGTCGTTGAAGGAGGCGAAATTCCTTATAAGGATGGCATGCGTGCCCGTCAGGTAGAAAACAAGCAAAACTGGCTGGAACGAGATCCGGTCCGCGAATGCAAGTTACCAGGTGTGCCACGTGCCACTTATATGCCTTATCCCTTCCAGATTTTTCAGGCGCCTGATGCCACATTAATAACCTATCAGTTTGCCGGTGCTGACCGTATTGTGCATATGGATGCTGATGTAGAAGCTCAGGTAGATACCTGGATGGGCACCAATAATGGCAGCTGGGATGGTGATACGCTGGTGATCGATGTGACTGGCCAGATTGCTGATACCTGGTTTGACCGTTCGGGTAACTACCACAGTGGTTGGGAAATGCATGTACAGGAACGCTACACAATGATCGATGCCAATACCATCGACTATTCCGCAACGATCAATGATCCGCTCACTTTTGAGCGCCCCTGGACGATTAATATGAAACTGTACCGTCACCAGGATGAAAATATGGAATTGCTTGAATTCAAGTGCGTCGAGTTCGTTGAAGAATTGCGCTATGGCGACTTGCGAGCGCCTGGATCAGAAAGAGGCGATGGCGTAACGCCAATCTTCTGATAGCACACTACGCCAGATGAAAGCCCGGTATTTTCAGGTTCCGACCTGCAAGTGCCGGGCTTTTTTCGTTATCAGTTTTAAATGGCTCTTCAGCGCATGAATTCGCCATGATCCAGGTAGTGAATCACTTGGTCGATGACATCATTATTATTCATCATCAGGGGGTGGGTAGTCGGCATCACGATATGATCATTCATGCCAGCCAATTTGCTGCGTTCGATGGACACCTTGCCATCATCGTCGCCGGGTATCAGTAATGAAAGTATCCAGTTAATACTTTTACTACCTGCAATGATGCCGACATCAAAATTCGCTGGGCCTAACTGCTGGGGAACACTTCCTGTTTCAGTGCCCAGCTCCAGGCCGGCATCGCCGTTGAGCCAGTGAAAGCCAGGAACGTCGCGCAGCTTGTCAACCACCTCGCTGCCCTGGTTAGGTGGACCAAGCATGACGACGCGATGCAAGCCGTCAATGTCATGCACTTGCAGATATTGTCTCACCAGTATGCCGCCGAGAGAGTGAGTCACAAAACTGATTTCGGTGTCTGTAGCGCACTGCTCCAGGGCAGGAGGAATGGCTTTTTCCGTCAGAGTTTCGATGGCAAAATCTCGCGAGGGGTAGCCAAGATTGACAGTGGTATAACCTGCAGTGGTCAATTTCTCGGCCATTTCATTCATTGAGTCGGCTGACCTTGCCAGACCGTGCAGCAAGATCACACAGGATGCGTCTGCCATACGGCAGAACAGAAAAAGGATGAGCATTAGCGTGGCTTTCATGACGCCTAATCTATAATATCTTTGCTCATGATGTCACCTGATACTGCTTAAACCATGATGCCCATTGAGTCACTTAGTCAGTTCGATTTATTAATCCGCATGATGGTACTCGGCCAATTACTGTTGTTAGGTGGTTTGTTGTTGCGCGAGCCGGCATCCTGGCTACGACTTCTGCTGCTTGCCTGTGGTTTGAGTGTAGCTGGCCTTGTGATGTTAACCGCACCCATACCGGATGAGCAGTATGGTTTGCTACGCAATGTTCTGTTGATTCTGACAGACGCCTTTGCCTTCATTTTCTGGCTACTGATCTGCCATCTCTTTGAAGATGATTTCAACCCAGGGAAATGGCCAACACCGGTTAAATGGCTGCTTGGGCTATTCGGATTGGTGTATCTCTATGCATTGGGCATTCAGGCTGGTGGCAGCATTTTACACGATCTCATTCATGCCATTAGTCTGGGCTTGGTTCTTCATGCCGCGTACATTGCCTGGCGCGGCTTCAAAGCAGATTTGCTGGATACACGGCGCCGCGCCAGAGTCATGGTGGTGCTGGGTATTACGCTATACAGCACGATATTAGTGATATTTGAGTTTGCAGACGAGCGTTATCGCAATGCCGCGGTGTTCGGTTTGTTTAATGCGACGTTCTTGTTATTGATTACAACGATTGCAGTGGCTCGTACCTTTCGTTTGCAATATGAGCCTGGCAAACCGGCAGCAGAAATTGCTGCGACAGAGCGGCAGGAAATGGCCAGGCCCCAACCCGGTGATAGTCAGCCAACCCTGGTTCGCCATCAATCAAAATGGTCGCCCGCAGATGCGCGCCTGTCAAAAGCACTGGATTCTTTCATTGCCGAATGTGGATATCACCAGCATGGTTTGACGATTTCAGGACTGGCCAGCCAGTTAAACTGTCCGGAACATCGCTTACGCCGACTTATCAATCAGACCCGCGGTTACCGCAATTTCAACAGCATGTTAAATGACCTGCGAGTGGCAGATGCTCGCGAGCGTCTGGTTGATCCGGCCTATGATGACAAGCCGATACTGAGTATCGCGCTCGATTTAGGTTACGATTCCATCGGCCCTTTTAATCGGGCTTTTAAAGCAAAAACCGAGCAGACACCGAGTGAATTTCGGGGTGATATTCAAAATCGGCGCTAACTTTTCATAATCGGCAAGATCCCTGAACAGTTGCCAGGCAGACTTCAGACAGAGATGAATAAAGGAGAGTTTCTCATGTCTGTTAGAAAGCTTGTTGCAACACTGGGCCTTATGGTCATGTTGACCCTGGTCTACCTGCTGTGGCCGGTGTATGGGTTTATTGGGGAGGACACAGCCTGGATGCGTAAGCCCTGGGCATGGCAAACGGTCCCTGCTGCACAAAACTGTCAGTCTGGAAGTGAGAACACCGCCCTGTCACAGCTGTCTGATCAAGCATGCTCTATGCTGATAACACATCAGGCAAATATCCATGCGCCTTCTCTTTCCGCTGCCATTGCGATTGAAGGTGAGCTGGTCTGGAGTGCTGCGGCCGGGTGGTCAGACCTGGCTTCAGGCGAAAGGGCAACGCCACAAACGCTATACCGCATTGGTTCGACTTCAAAGCCAGTGACAGGGACATTGCTGGCGCGAATGGTGAGCAATAAGAGAGTCGATCTGGATGAGCCAATTGGCAGTTATGATGATGCATTGCCAAACCCCGACTGGGCGCAACTGACATTACGCCAACTGGCATCACATATGGCGGGGATGCCCGAGTACAAAACCAACCAAGACTGGCTCGGTGTGTATCATTCCATTGCATTGCGCAGGCATCATTCAAATGTCAGGCAAGGACTCGAACTGTTTGATGGCAGTCCGTTACGTTACCCGCCAGGCAGCCAGTTTGAATATTCATCATTCGACACCTTGTTGATTGCCTCGATCTTGCAGCGTGCCGGCAGGCAATCTTTTGATGAACTGATACAGCAACAAGTCACCGGACCTTTAGGGTTATCTTCCCCTGTGCCGGATGCGGACGTACCTGAGCGAGCTACGTTCTACCAACTGGATGGCAACCGGGTTCAGCCATGGCGCAGTGTTGATCTCAGCAATAAGCTGCCCGGTGGTGGGTTTATGGCCAGACCGGCAGATCTGGTCATGTTAGGTGCAGCATGGCTGGATAATGACTTCATTCCCAAAGCAACACGAGACACATTTTGGACGCCACAAAGGATCAACAGTGGCGAGATAAACGAGCAATCATATGCCCTCACCTGGCGCTGGCGCGATGAAGGCAGTTTTGCGCACCATGGCGGTGTATCCAAAGGTTCGATGGCCTGGCTGGCCGTTTATCCGCAGCAGTCCCTGGTGATTGCCATGACCATGAATGCAACCTTGCCGGTGTTTACAGATTTTTCATCCTTGCAAACTGAATTAGTGGAGTTATTTTCCAAGGCTAATGAGGTGCAGGCTCAAGTTGTTGAGAACTGACTGAAAAGATCGAGTTTTCTTCAGGGAGCTAATAGCTGTAACAACAGTGTGCGCTGGGTTTTCCATAGCTCACGTAAGTGTGCTTCATCTTTTGCTTCGTATTTCAGCGCTTTGGTTGTGCGCTGAATGTTCTCAGCCAGCGCTGTCATATCAATGCCCGCACGGGTAATGGCAGGTTCATATTCCTGTAACGCTTCCGCAATAAGGTGCTGATAACGCTCTGCTGCGTCCGCTAATTCATGCCGGCAAGCGGTATTAAAGCCACTGATCACATCGTCAGCATCAGGCGAGCTACACAGCAGGGCAAAGTGCTTGCCTGCGATGCTTTCAAAGATGACATCCAGTTTCTGTTCCGCACTGTCGGCAGTAGCAAAGCCATTGATAAGATCAGCGACCGTCTGGTCAGCCAGGTGGCGTGTGGCAGCACGAAGCAACTCTTCTTTATTGGCAAAAGCAGCGTACACAGATTGCCTGGACAGTCCCGCTTCACGGGCGATGTCATTCATTGTCGTACGGGCCATGCCGTATCGAAAAAACAGCTTAAGTGCTGCGGATATAATCTGGACGTCTCGAGTGCTCATTCTTACATCTTTACAAATATTGACATATTGTCAAGACGGCATGCTAATATACTGGATAACAACGTCTTGAAACATCAGATTGTACCACCTTGATCCCCAGCCACGGGAGGCAACATGGCCTATACATTACTCATTAACGGTGAATCTCACGAGCTGGATGTCGATGGCGACATGCCGCTGCTGTGGGCGGTTCGCGATCATCTGAACTATACCGGCAGCAAATTTGGTTGCGGTATGGCCCAGTGCGGTGCCTGTACCATGCAGATTGACGGACAGGCGACACGAACCTGTGTGTTGACGGTAGCAGCTGCTGAGGGCCGAAATATCACGACGATAGAAGGGTTACAGTCCCCGCAAGGCCAGGCCCTTCAGAAAGCCTGGGTAGAGTTGCAGGTGCCTCAGTGCGGCTATTGTCAGTCTGGACAGATCATGTCAGCAACCGCTTTACTCGAGCAGAATCCCAGTCCCAGTGATGCGGACATTGATACAGCCATGTCTGGCAACATTTGCCGGTGCGGTACTTATTCCCGTATCAAGCAGGGCATCAAGCTTGCTGCCAATGCCGTTCGTGACAATGAAGGAGCTGCGTAATGAAAGCGTCCAGATTCCAATCACAGGATAATATCGACACAGGCCGACGTCAGTTTCTCAAGCTGTCTGCGGCGACAGGGGCTGGTCTGACGCTCGGGCTTAACCTCACAACCAGAGCATCAGCACAAGCAGCTGCTTCACCAGCTATGCAGTTTAACGCCTTTGTGAATATCAGCCCGGACAATACCGTGAATGTTTATATCAAGCACCTGGAAATGGGTCAGGGTGTGTATACCGGTCTGGCCACCTGTGTTGCTGAAGAACTTGATGCAGTCTGGTCCCAGGTCAAATGCGAACATGCACCGGTGGATACCGAAAAGTATGCCAACCTGTTCATGGGTCAGCAGGCCACGGGTGGCAGCACAGCTATCGCCAACAGCTTTACACAGATGCGTCAGGCGGGTGCCACAGCGCGCGCCATGCTTGTGGCTGCTGCAGCTCAGCGCTGGGGAGTGCCAGTGTCAGAAATTTCAGTTTCTGAGGGGCAAGTCTCTCATGGCAGCCATCAGGCCAGTTTTGGTGAGTTGGCAGTGGAGGCCGCTGCGCAACATGCACCTGCTCCCGAAGCGGTCAGCCTGAAAGACCCTGCCGACTTCACACTGATTGGCAGAGAAGACCTGGCTAGAAAAGATGAAGGCAAGCAAAACGGAACGGCTGTTTATACCCAGGACGTGCAACTGCCGGGTATGCTGACTGCTGTTGTGGCGCACTCTCCCAGATTTGGTGGTCGCGTCAAAAGTTTTGATGCCAGCAAGGCACTGCAACGCAATGGCGTTGAGCAAGTTTTTGAAATTGAGAACGGTGTTGCTGTGCTGGCGAAGGATTACTGGACTGCCACCAAAGGGCGCGAGCTGCTGGAAATTGAGTGGGATGACAGTGCCGCGGAAACACGTAGCAGTGGCACAATCCTGTCTCAGTACCGGGAGTTGGTAGATGAGCCTGGTATCGTTGCCGAGCGCGAAGGCGATGTCGCCTCACAGCTTAGTCAAAATGACAGTGTTGAAGCCGTGTTTGAGTTCCCTTACCTGGCGCATGCACAAATGGAGCCTATGAACTGTGTTGCCAAAGTGGATGGTCAGCGCGCCGAACTGTGGTATGGCTGTCAGGGAGCCACCAGTGACCAGATGGCGATTGCGCAGTTGCTGGGCGGAAAGATTGAGGATGTCAAAATCCACACGGTATTTGCTGGTGGTGGTTTTGGCCGCCGCGCCAACCCTTTCTCTGACTATGTTCTGGAAGCTGTCAGAGTGGCACGTGGAGCACAGGGCAAACCAGTGAAACTGGTCTGGAGCCGGGAAGATGACATGCAGGCAGGTTTTTACCGCCCGGCATTTGTCCACAAGCTTTCTGCTGCTGTCGATGACCAGGGAATGCCAACAGCATTTCAGGCCCGTCTTGCCGGGCAGTCCATTATGATGGGAACCAATATGGAGTCCATGAGTGTTGTCGACGGAGTTGATAATGCATCCGTGGAGGGCCTTGTTCACCTGCCCTACCAGGTACCGAATCGCCAGGTGGAAGTCCACAATACTCAAGCCGGCGTGCCGGTACAGTGGTGGCGTTCAGTGGGCAATACGCACACCGCTTTCAGTAAAGAGGTTTTTATTGATTCGCTGGCAAGAAAAGCTGGTCAGGATCCGGTTGAGTACCGCCTGTCACTCTTAAAGCATAATCCGCGTGAAACAGCTGTGTTAAAACTGGCAGCAGAAAAAGCGGAATGGGGATCGCGGGAATTGCCTGAAGGCTGGGGGCGTGGCGTTGCGGTTCACACCTCATTTGGCAGTACCGTTGCAGAGATTGTCGATGTTTCTGTTCAAGGAACAGAATTCAAGGTTGAGCGTGTTGTCGCTGCAGTTGACTGTGGCATCGCCGTGAATCCAAACATCATACGCGCCCAGATCGAAGGTGGTATTGCCTATGGCCTTTCCGCAGCCCTGGCCGATGAAGTCACATTAACTGATGGTAATGTGGATCAGACCAACTTCCATAATTATCGAGTACTGCGCATGAACGACATGCCGGAAGTGGAAGTGCATATCCTGCCATCCGGCAACGCACCCAGTGGCGTCGGTGAGCCAGGTACACCACCGGTTGCGCCCGCAGTCGCCAATGCCCTGGCAGCTGCCACCGGCCAAACACTGACCCGCTTACCCTTACGTTTAACCTAAACGAATCGGTTTATAGCCATTCAAAAAACGGCCGCCTGGAGCGGCCGTTTTTTATTTGTCCGGAAGCATCCAAAACACAACAGATACGGCACAAGGTCAGGACATCATAGCTCAGACCGCCCTTCAGCCGAAAACTCGCCTGACGGCTCATACAATTCGGCTGCGTTTTCGGGTGAGAAGCGCTAGGCAAAGCGTGGTCTGACTGGCTGCAACAGGTGGAGAGATAACCTGCCCGTCGCTCCGCAGTGCCCCCTAACCGCTCTGCCTGGCCCTCTCAGCAACAGCCGTACTGCTGTAACTGACAATCGCCCCGATTAACATCAACGATGCACTTAGCGCGAACGTTAAACGGAAGTCCTGCTGCCAGTCTATCAGCAGACCTGCCAATGCAGGGCCAACCAGTTGCCCCAGTGCAAAGAAAACCGTGACAAAACTGACAGCCATGGCCGCATGCTGTGGCTTGACCGTACTGGTCGCTGCAGCCAGCACGGAGGTAAACAGTCCGGTCACAGAAAGTCCAACCATCACAAAATGAATCGTGAAAGCCAGTGTCGTCGGCCAAAGCACGGGTATCAGCGTTGCGCACATGGCGACGATCATGCAAAAAGTTAATGCCCTGCCGTGTCCCAGTTTGTCAGCCAGCCAGCCCCAGATGGGACCGGAGAAAATAGAAACAAAACCCATGATTGAGACCAGGCGTCCGGCATAAGCGGCAGGTATATCTGAATCCAGTGCAAAGCTATACATGAACAGTACCTGGACAATATAAGTCAGGCCGACTACGCCATAGACCATTGCCATTCGTACCACATGAGGGTTGCGGTAGGCCGTGGCCAGCCCCTGCTTCATCGTGATGTTTTCTTCATGGCGGGGAGGGTCGCGCAAAAACACCAGCACCAGAACTGTCACAGTTGCTGCAATGCCGGCAAATGTTGCCCAAATCATTCGCCAGGACGATTCATCGCCTGATTGTGTAATCATTGGTATGAATATGCCGGTCAGTAAAATACCGGTACCCACACCGCTGCCGGAAAAACCGATTACCATGCCGCGCCGTTCCGGGTACCAGGCGCCAAGCAATGATACCAGCGGTGTAAACGTGAAGGCGGTACCAAATCCCATCAGCACCATGCAAAGCATCAGCAGGGGGTAAGCAGAAAAAATGCTTAAACCAGTGTAACCAAGCACACCCAGAGAAAGGCCCAGCACGATAGCTTTCTTGCCACCATAACGACCGGCAAAGACGCCCGCGTACAACAATAAGCTTAGATAACCCAGTGCGGTCAGCGTCCCCAGGTTAGCGGCCTGGGAGTAGCTCAGACCCAGTGTTTCGCGCATGACCGGCAAGATAAGACCATACGAAAGCCGCCCGAACACCACGGCACTCAAGGTACAGAGCATACTGATGGGAATCAGCAGGTAAATTGGTGGGCGATTAGCGGGTGTTGACATGAATCTGAGCCTTGTGGAAAGCCCGAAATTCTAACACAGATAATGGCCTGGAGGCTTGCGACGCAGCCCTGACATACTGCACTTAATATAGTGGTGCATTAATCAGCGTTATTGTCATTCCAGTCATACTCCATTTGCCTGGCTGTTTTTTGAGCAAGCTCCATGCTGGCCAGTTTGGACACTAGATGCAGGCTCATATCAATACCTGCTGAAATACCGCCAGAAGTGACCAATTTGCCTTGGTCGACCCAACGCTGTGCGGTTAACACTGTCAGAGCCGGATAGGATGCGCGCAAGTCTTCAATATCTTCCCAGTGCGTTGTCACGGTATGCCCAGACAATAGCCCGGCTTCGGCAAGCAGAAACGCACCGGTACATACAGAAGCAACAGACGTTGCGCTTTCAGCCGTACTGGCAACCCATTCGATAATATGGGGTTTCTTTATTTCCCCAGTGTGAACGCCGCCCGATACAATTAAAACGTCAATGGCAGGGTGGTCGCTGATGCTATAGTGAGGTGTGATGAGGAAATTTCCTCGGGCGTGAATCGGTTCTCTGTTTTCTGCGATTAAAAAAACGTTAAACAGATTTTCAGGACAGGATAATCGGCTGGCAGTTGAGAAGACTTCAAATGGACCGGAGAAGTCCAGCACTTCAGCGTTGTCGTAAATGTAAATGCCGATATTCATTTTATACATCCTGTATCAACCAAATAACCAGCCATGAATCAACCGGCCTGGTGATAGTGTAAACACTCCAGCGACCAAAATTACGCCATGAACCTGACTCTCAGCGAGTTAATTAATCAGTCGATGGGTTTGCTGCGCAATGACTTGACCTTGCCGCGATGTGTTTTGTTATCAACCCGGCGTCTCTTCGCTGCACGGGGTGGTCGGGTAGGTCTGCGTACCTTTTTGGGTTTTGTAGCAACTTTTATGAGCTCGACCAGCCGAGCGAGTGCATCAGCGCGGTTTTTCTCCTGGGTGCGGAAATTCTGCGCTTTAATGATGACCACACCCTCTTGCGTGATGCGCTGATCATTCATGGCCAGGAGCTTTTCCTTACACCAGTCGGGCAAAGAGGATGACTGGATATCAAATCTCAGGTGGATAGCTGAGGAGACTTTATTGACATTTTGCCCACCGGAGCCTTGTGCCCGGATGGCAGACAGGTCGATCTCGTCATCTGGAATTGCAATAGTCTCTGAGATAGTCAGCATTGCGATTAATCCTGGTTGAGTCCAAGTTCCTTTTGCTTCTTCTTTGTCAGCCCTAAGGAAACCAGGTAGTGAGATTGTGTCAGGTAATACCTTAACGGTTCGTCATTCATACTGAAGTTATCGTATTTCTGGATCCATTTAAAGCCGCGGGATGCCAGGTAGGGTGCTGGCCGGTAACCGGGTTCGTCTTTAAGGAAATGATAATTTTGCTCAGAGACTTTAAAGCTATAGGCAGGTTGCCTGGATTTTGACCATCCAGCGATGGCAAACACTTTGCCGCCGACTTTCCAGACATCAGCTCCTCCCCACTGAACGACATGGGTCGTTGCAGGTAATGAGGCACAAAATATATTGTACTCATCGCGGGTCATGATGAATATCCTGAGCCTGATTTTGTTTCCTGAATGGATAAACTTCTTGTATCGTTACTTCCAGCCTTGTCGCCAAGTCTCCTCATTCTGTAACTCTCGCCAATCTATTGAACGATCTCGTTTGGACATAATGGCTTCAATCAGACAGTAAATCACATTTCCATCTTCATCGAATTCGACTTCAGTGATGATGAAGTGTTTCTCTTTGTTGACTGGTTTTACTGCTGTCCATTTACTGTTGAGTAATTTTCTGGGGTTAATTTGATTCACTGACCGTTGACCTCCATTAATTGAGATAATGACTAGAGACCGCCTTAATGGGAGACATTTGTTTGTGGCTGTGCCTGAAGCATGAGTAAAATATCGCGTTGGCTAATTAACTTCTTGTATTTCGTAGTGACGCTCTACATTATTTGTCAGTTTACCCCAGTGTGAGCTTTTGACACGTTGTTGATGCGCGTCAAAAGACGCTCTGTCTATGAACTCCTCATAAACATCAAATCTAAGCGGGTTGTCTGCATTTTGATTGACTGCGAAAACGAGACAGCCGGGCTCTTCCAGGGTCAGTCTTATATGTTGGTTCAATTCGTTTTTTACAGCCATAAGGTCTGACTCAGTAACCAGAATGAACCCTTTTAGAATCAGCCTGGACATGAGTTATCCTCCAACCGTAGCTCTATGAATTGTCGCTACCGCGGCGGCTGAATTATTCATGGCTTTTTCGTTCCTTGGCATCTTGGCTATCATGAGGAAAATAAACTGCTTTAGCACGTTCATGCCATTGAGGGTATTTTTGCATAATACCTTTGAATATATCGGACATCAGCCAGTCGTCCAGCCATTGCGCTAATGGCTGGTATGAGCTTGCATCAAACCACTTTTTGTCGACATGAGCGAACTGCCTTATAAAGGGAAAGATCGCTAAATCGGCCAGTGTTGGACCCTCTCCCATTAAATAACGACTGGTTTCCAGGCGAGCGTTGAGCTGGGACAGGAAAATCTCTCCTTTTTCGCGATAATACATTTGGCTTTCTTCATAGCGATCTGAGTACTTATAGCGGTCCAGCGCCCATTTAAAGTCACCATCATTTTGCTCAATTAGATGAAATATATCGTTTTTTAATGCGTCAGGGAGCAATGCTTGCCCCCGCTCTTTATGTTGAGAGAGCGCAAACAGCATGATCTCCAGGCTTTCTTCCAGTACCTCACCGTTAGCAAGTTGCACTACAGGTACTGTCGCTTTGGGGCTGATTTTAATTAACGCACCGGGCTTATCTCGCAGTACCACTTCCCGCAACTCAAAGTAGTGATCAGGTAAACAGTATGCAATAGCCAGGCGAGCCCGCATGGCATAGGGGCAGCGCCTGAAGGTATATAGAATGGCAGACATATTATTCGGGTAAAGTTTTAGCGACTAAAGCCGATACTGAAACATATAGTCATGCAGAGCAATGAATTTTTCGCCCAGACAATAAATTATTGATGGTGGCGGAGGAATAACAGCAATAGACCGAAGAAAGCGTTTGCAGTCCAATCTTGTAGCCAGCTATTTGCCGATTCTCTCACCCCGAGTCCCAGATTCAAGATTTCAATGAGCGAGTGCTATTGCGCTGGCAGGTGATCAAGCAGTTTGATCATTGTATTAATGGAGTTACGTCATGCAAATGTTTCACAACCTGTCTTTTAAGTGGAAAATCAGCATACCCTTGTTGCTGATTGTGTTGATTTTCATTATCAGCTCAACGATGGGTATTACCTCCTCACGTCAGATAGCTGACGATGCAGATAAGGTTGGCAACGTTTTCTTACAGCAAATCGTTCTGCTGCTGGAGGCTGACCGAGATCTTCATCAGGTGTTGATTGCTGAACGTTCTCTGGTCCATGAAGAGGGTGCCAGTACCGAGCAGCGCCAGGTTTATGAAGAAAACAGTGCACAGTTCAAAGAGCGGGTAGACAGCGCGCTTGCGCTTGGCGAACTGGAAAACCTGGACTCTCATCGAAGTGAGTACGGCGCTTTATAATCGCTGGTCTGAGGTCAGTAGTCGCGTCATTACCTTGATGGAAAATGGTCAGATTGAACTGGCGGCCAGACTCAGTCAAACGGACAGCAGTCAGGCCTTTGACGAGCTGCGCAACCTGATAGATGTTATTCAGGGGGAACAGATTGCACAGTCCGACTTCTACACTGCGCAGGCAATGAGTCGCAGCACTGATGCAGTTGTCAGACTGGTGATGGCTACTATCGTAGGTATGATTATTTCTGTTTTGATGGTGGTGTTTGTGCCGCCACTGATCACAAAACCTTTGTTGATCATTCGCAAAAATGTCGAAGGCATTGCTTCAGGCAATGGCGATTTGACGGCGCGAATTGCCGTTAGCAGTAAAGATGAAGTGGGAGACCTGGGTGAAAAGTTTAATCTTTTCCTCGACAAGTTGCATACCATGGTCAGTCAGATCAAAAACTGTGCGCTGCAAGTGTCGGACTCCTCCACAGGTCTGGCCGAAATCTCCAGCATCAATCGCAATGCCCTCAATACACAGAACCAGGCACTCGATACCGTCGTGAGCGCAGTTCATGAAATGTCCAAGGCGATTGGTGAAGTCGCACACAACACCACACTGACAGCAGAAAAAGCCCAAAACGCGCAGGTTCTTAGCAGTAACGGCCTGGACACTGTTAACAAAGCTGTCACTCAGATCCAGGAAGTGTCTGCGCAAGTGGAAGGTGTTTCCGAACTGGTTGCCGGAGTCGAGGCGCAGGTTATCAACGTCACATCAGTGTTGGATGTTATCAAGGGAATCGCGGAACAAACCAACCTGCTCGCCCTGAATGCCGCAATTGAGGCAGCAAGGGCCGGTGAGCAGGGCCGCGGCTTTGCCGTGGTCGCCGACGAAGTGCGGACTCTGGCTAACCGCTCACAAGAGTCGACTACCGATATTCAGGCGATGCTGGAAAAACTGCAGTCAGGGGTGTCGAATACTGTGGTTGCGATGCGCACCAGCGCAGGTGCAGCACTGGACTCGGTGAATACCGCCAATGAGGGCGGCAAGGCACTAAGCGAAATTAACGACTCCGTGGTATCAATAGCCGATATGACCGTGCACGTTGCCGCTGCGGTTGAAGAGCAAAGCGTGGTGATCGAAGAGATCAACCAGAACCTGGCCTCGATCAGTGAGCAATCTGTTACAACTTCTGATAGCGCGACGAAAACAGATCAGTCCAGCCAGGATTTGGGCGTGGCGTCCAGCGAGCTGATGGCCAACGTAGGCAACTTTAAACTGTGAGTTATTCCACATAAGCTGGGCTGCGTAGCATCGCTACACGCGACTTTCCCCGCTTCCAGGCCGTATCGCCAGGAATCGATAGCCACATTTCAAGCGCCCAGCCCAGGGAACGTGTAGAATGCTCGCCTATGACAGTGACAACCCCGGAAAATCGAGAATTCGATGTGGTGATCATCGGCGCCGGTGCTGCCGGGCTGATGTGTGCGGCGGTGGCAGGTGCGCGCGGTCGACGTGTGCTGTTACTGGACAGTGCCAACAAAGTGGGCAAAAAGATTCTCATGTCGGGTGGCGGTCGCTGTAACTTTACCAACATGCACTCGACGTCGGACAATTTTATTTCCGCCAACCCCCATTTCGCGAAATCGGCCCTCAGCCGCTATACCCCCTGGGATTTTATCGCGCTGGTGGAAAAGCACGGGGTACCCTACCACGAAAAAAAACTGGGCCAATTGTTCTGTGATCGCTCGTCCAAGGATATCGTTCGTTTGTTGCTGGACGAGTGCGATGCGGTGGGTGTTCAGGTGCTCACCCACTCGCCCGCCAGCAATATTCAACTGGGCGCTCCACTGTCTCAAGCCGCGTCACGCTCCCCGCATCGCCTGCAAACACCCCGGTTCTCAGTCAGCTGCGAATCCCTGGTGATTGCCAGTGGTGGTTATTCGATTCCTACCTTGGGGTCCACCGGTTTTGGCTTTGATTTTGCCCGCTCGCTCGGTATTCCCGTATTGCCTACGCGAGCCGGGCTGGTGCCGGTTACGCTGGAACCAAAGCAGCTCAGGAAGTTACAAGGTCTTGCGGGGGTATCCGTGGATACGGTAACCGCTGCCAGTGGAGCGGCATTTCGCGAGAATATTCTATTTACTCACAAGGGGCTAAGTGGACCGGCCATATTACAAGCCTCTTCTTACTGGCAGCCCGGTGAAGCGCTGGAGATCGATCTGTTTCCGGGCCTGGATCTGGCCGAACACATTCACACAATGCAGCACCAGCGTCCCAAACTGGAACTGAAGAACCTGCTCGGCGAACAGCTCACCAAACGGGTGGCCCAGCGCTGGTGTGATCTCTGGCTGGAGAGTAAGCCACTGGAGCAGCTGGGCAAGGACGATATCCAGCGTGTGGTGTCGACCTGTAAACCCTGGAAAGTCTGGCCTGCAGGCACGGAGGGGTACCGCACAGCCGAAGTGACACTCGGGGGCGTGGACACCAACGCGCTATCTTCCAAAACCATGGAAGCACGCAATCATCCCGGTTTGTATTTTATCGGCGAAGTCGTGGATGTGACGGGACACCTGGGTGGTCATAATTTCCAGTGGGCCTGGGCGTCAGGCCAGGCTGCAGGAGAGCGGGCATGAGCGAACACACCGAAATCGAAGCCCAGGTGCGTGCATGGATTGACCGCTTCGTTGTGGGGCTGGGTCTCTGTCCCTTTGCTCGCCAGCCGGTTGAAGGGGAGCAGGTGAAAATCGTGGTAAGCCCAGCCCATGATAGTGAGGCCTTACTGGAAGAGTTGCAGCAGCAATTATTATGGCTCGATGCACAGCCGCCCCGGGCGACGGAAACCACGTTGATTGTGGTCAAAGAAATGCTCGGTGATTTTCTCGATTACAACGATTTTCTGGATCTGGCTGACGCTCTGCTGATTAACCTCGGCTGGGACGGGCGATTTCAGTTTGCCAGCTTCCACCCCGACTATCAGTTCGCCGGCACTGATCCTGATGATGCGGAGAATTATACTAACCGTGCACCCTGGCCGATTTTGCAACTGTTACGCGAAGACAGCCTGGAGACGGTGCTGGCCAGCTACCCGAACCCAGGACAGATTCCCGAACGCAACATAGCCGCCATGAACCGTCTGGGGTCAACGGCGCTGGCAGAATTGCTTCAAAAATGTCGCGAGGCGAAGCCTAAATAAGGTGCCGGGATAGCCACCTGTTGCTTCAGCGTTGATCCACTTCAGAGACTTCGGAGGATAGTTTATGAGAGTTAAGCAAGCACCAGTAAACCATGGTCGCAAAAACCTTGCCGCGGCCCTGCTATCAATCGTACTGGTCTGTCTGAGCTGGACAGTCAGCGCCGCTGAAACCCGCTATCAGGTGGACTTGTCCGAACGCAATATGCAACAAGTGACCATTGAGGCGCGATTCACTGAGGTGACCGGAGACACGCTGGATTTTCACCTGCCCGTGTGGCGTTCCGGTCTGTATCTGGTGCTGGACTTCGTCGGCACTGTCTCGGGCCTGGAGGTCAGCGATGAAAATGGTGAGCCGCTTGCCTTCGAGCAGACCGCCAAGTCTTCCTGGCGAGTCAGCAGGCCCGATGCCGGCAGCGGGGATGTCGTGGTTCGATACCGTGTTTATGCGGACAGCCTCACTGACCGCACACGCCACGTCAATGCGGACCATGCCTTTCTGAATCCGGCCGCGGTGTTTGTTTATGCTGATCAGTTTCGCGACCTGCCTGTCGACTTGACCCTGGACCTGCCAGAGGGCTGGCAGGCGGCCAGCGGCATGGAGCAACCTGATCCGGGTCGCTTTGTGGCGCCACATTATGACCGCCTGGTGGATTCACCGATTGAGGCAGGTACCTTCGATCTGGTTTCATTTGAAGCAGCGGGCATGAACATCGATTTTCTGATTGATGGTATCTGGGATGGCGATGAAGAGCGGCTCATCGAGGATATGAGTGCGCTCGTAACAGCCACAGCCGAGGTGTTTGCTGACGCCAATCGTGGCTTGCCGACGGATTATTACCTGTTCATGCTGCACAGCGGAGATGGCCTTGGCGGGGGTACCGAGTACTACAACAGCACGGTGGTCCACACCGACCCGCGCGCATTCTGGGACGATGATCGCTGGCAGGGCTTTCTGGGGCTCATGGCCCATGAGTTTTTTCACACCTGGAACGTCAAGCGCTTCCGGCCAGCGTCAATTGACCGGTATGACTACCAGAATATCAATTACACGGAACTGCTCTGGGTCGCCGAGGGCCTGACCAGTTATTACGATCAGCTGTTGCCGGTCCGTGCGGGTCTGATACCGGTGGGCGAATATCGCGAGCAGCTTGCCGGTGCCATCAGCAGTGTGGTGGATGCGCCCGGCTACAGTCAGGACACGCTGGCGCGAGCCAGTCTTGAGGCCTGGACCAAGGGCTATCACCGCGGCGCTGACCGCGCAGCAGACAAGCGCAACCGCACGATATCATTTTACAGCCAGGGCGGACTGCTGGGACTGGTGCTGGATATGGAGATTCGCCGGACAAGTAACGGTGACCGCAGCCTGGATTCCGTCATGACTTCACTGTATGACGATTTCCCGCTAGGCAGTGGCGGCTTTACCTATGCCGATTTTCGTGAGCGCCTGGCAGCCGCCGGCGGTGATGCACTGGCCGAGCAACTGGACGGCTGGGTATACGACACCCAGCCACTGTCTCTGGCTGACGCGCTGCAATCGGTAGGCTGGGTGCTGGACCGTGAGGATACCAGCGAGAACCCGGTGCAAGTGTCACTGGATGTATCGTTGCGTGGCAATCCCCCGGTCGTTTTTTCGCCCCGTCTGGATGGCGCCGCATGGCAGGCGGGCATAAATGCCGGTGATGAACTGATAGCACTTAACGGGGTTCGCATTGGCAGTAACCTGGATGCCTTGCTCCGCCGTTATAGCCCAGGCGATGAAGTTGAGTTCTCACTGTTCCGCGACGGCCAGTTAAAAACGGTGCCGGTGACACTGAATCGGGTGCGTGCCGATCATGAGCTTGAGGTGGATGAGGACGCCAGTGAGGAGGCGCGTGGTGTACGTGCTGACTGGCTTGGTGGAATGGAGGAGGAAGAAGAGAGCGACGAGTGAAGTTTGAATGCATGAATCGATGGTTTGTTAAGGCCAGTGTTTCTCAGACAAAGTCTTTGAGCTTAATATGACTGTCGATTGAGTCAGCAAGCGCTTTTGGCACCTCATGCTCAGTGGCTAATTTCCGCCACTGAGAAACCGCATCGATCACACTATCAATCACTGCATCGATTTCTTTGCGCTCTACCCGTGGAAGCTGAATGTCCGCAAGCGCGTAAAAGTCAGCGCGGGTATGGCCGCTGCGCTTGCCATTTAAAGACATCCAGTGCTGTTCTACCCAGGGGTTTCCGGGTTTATAACTAAAGGCAACGTCATAGGCCGGGCTCAGTCGCCATTGCTTGTCCTCCAGCATAAAACCAAAGTTCTTGGAGTGATCATCGTGGTTCGTTGCTACGTGGTTAAATACCATACGTCGGAACAGGTCTATCGCGTCTGTCCGCGGCAACCTGAGCTGGCGGGCAACCTGAAACAGCTCTTCATAAGAAAACGCACCAATGTCGTGATAATTGACGTGTTTAATAGCGGTAAGCGTTTGAATGTGTTTTTTCTCATTGCCTGTTCTGTCAAAGCGCTTGGTCAAAAAATGGCGTCGGTTGCCTTCTTCAAGTAAATGACACGGCATCATATGAATGCCGGCTTGCGTGGCCATTAAGTAATAAACGTACTCCATCGTCCCGTAACCTAGCGGATCGCCAAAAGTTTGCTGGGAAGGATCACGCTCTTTGACTCCATCAAATTTCAGCAGGTAATGCTCAAACCCGGCAGGCACGGGTCCCTGACCGGAGCGAACCTGGCTAAAATCCTGGTTAAAAGCCAGAATTGCTTTTGGTCTTGCGCCCCCGGCGCTAGTGCCAACCGCTAATAAATTCTGCATCATTTCTTTATCTGCCGAATCATCAAAATGCGTGTGCTGACGAAAGCCTTTTCGTGTATCGAGCACTTCCTGCGCTAACGTCATCAAACTCTCAAGTTCGATGTCTTGGTTGCTGGCAGTGGTTTGCTCCTTCTGCGCAGGGTGATATTCAAGCGCTCCCATTCCCCGTTCGCCGGTATACTGAAGCCGCTCAAGCGGGCTCAGGGGTTCTGTTCGACCTGGCTGCTGCGCAACCCATTGGTTCAGAACTGCATTACCAAAATCGTCAGGCAAGGAGTCTGCGAGCATGCCTGGCAGTCCCCTGAACGTGTCCCAGTTTAAGCCCGGAAAAGAGTAAATCCTTCCCTTCTCGGCAGGCATTGTCAGAGGAGCAAGCGGAATGTTTCTTTCGACAAACTCAGAGAAGTACTCGAACCGCGCCGCCGTGTCGCCTTTGTTATAACTTAAGGCACCTGCAGGTTCTCCTTTGTAGCGAACTTCAATGGTATTGATCACCAGTCCAGCTCCCCATTGTCGGCAGGTTGCACGCGCGTTTTACCGCTCGCTCGTTGCTTCTGTTTGGTACTGCTTTTGAGTAGTTGCACAGGCGAAACGCCCTCGTCCGGGAATGCCGCAAGTAAGTTGTCGATATGCCCCAAAGCCTGAAGGATCGCGGCATAAGTCGGTAACGTGCTTTTACCGCCCTCGGCGGATTTAACCGCATTCAGTGAGACGTTCGCCAGGGTAGCCAGGTCCTCCTGCGTCAAATCCTGATTCAACCGATATTGCCTGATTCGCTGACCAATGACTGCGGGGACACGATCAGAATTCATATAAAGAACCTTAAATAGACTTTTAATGCAGAATTATAGTGTAGCAGACTATTCAAGGAATGTAATAATATTTTATATAAAAATCCTTTAAAGGGCTTTATAGGCAGTTATTAAGGTTAAAGAACTATATAGAGTCTGTTAAATACGGCATATAGACAGACGTTAATGCGGCGTACCAGAGAGCGAGCGTATCAGCTAAAAATTTGCCGAGGTTGACGGCGAAAAATGACGCCGAACGATTGTTCGGTCGTCTGTCTCACCTGATCCGACGTCTATGGACTGTAACTGGAAATCCGCAATGCAGGGACGTATGGTCGGTTTGACCATCCACTTCGCAGTCAGGAAACAATCGAGGACTATGTTTCCTGCGTAGAGAATCCAGTACACGGAAGGAGACAATAATGAACCTGACAGGCAATCGTGCCACCTCAACTAACTCTGCCTCCGCGGCCAACGGGCCAAATCACCCGCGCGCGCCCCTCAAAAAATCCCTGCTTGCCCTGGCGGTAGCCTCCGCTGCCGTTAGCGCACAGGCGCAGCAATCGGTCATAGAGGAAGTAACCGTCACAGCGCAGAAACGCGAACAGAACATGCAGGATGTCTCTGTTGCGGTCAGTGCTTTCTCTGGAGACGCCATTGACCGGATGGGTTTCGAGGAAGGGCTCGATATCACCCAGCAGGTACCCAACATGAGTTTCTTCGCCATTTTTGGTGAAGCCTCCAGTCCATCAGTCAGCCTGCGTGGTATCAGTCTGGTGAATTTCTCCGACTCCTGGGAGTCGCCGGTTTCGATCTATGTCGATGATGTCTATCGTGGCAACCCGGCTGGCTCGGCCATCCAGTTGTTCGATCTTGAGCGGGTCGAAGTGTTGCGCGGGCCACAGGGCACGATTTACGGACGCAACACCACAGGGGGCCTGGTGCATTATGTGTCACGCAAGCCCACCGAGACCTTCGAGGGCAAATTTAGCGCCAGTGTGGGCAACTACGGTGAGACCATTGCCCAGGGTGCTGTCAGCGGGCCGCTGGTCGATGGCGTACGTGGCCGCCTGGCTGTGAAGCGCACCAAGAATGATGGCTGGCAGACCAATCCCGTGGATGGTCGCAAACTGAACGAGACCGACAGTATGGGCTACCGTGGTCAGCTGGAGTTCGATGTCGGCCGCACTGGTATGTTCCTGCTGAATGTTCATGGCAGCGAGGCTGATCAGGCATCGGTAGGTTTCTCCCATATGGGGTACCTGGACCCTGATGATCTGAGCCAGACCTGCTCGGTGAGCCGAATCCAGAATGGCGAATGCAGCAGTAACACCTTTGGATTCACCGGCGCAGAGGCGGTGAATGGTCAATATGATCCAGAGCATGTGGCCACTGGCGCCAGTGAAGGCCTGAATACCACGATTGATACGTTCGGTGTCTCCGGCCGCTACACGATGGACCTGAGCGACGATATTACGTTTACATCGGTAACTGCCTACGAAGAGCTCGACAAGTTCCTGCAGGACGATGGCGATGGCACCGAGGTAGTATGGTTTGATGAGCAGTACGCTGTTGATGCCGAACAGTACACCCAGGAACTGCGACTCAACGGCAGCGGCCTGGACAGTAACTGGGTCACGGGTCTGTACCTGTACAAGGACGATCGCGGACTGATTACTCAGGCGCCGACTACCGCTGACGCGGGTGTTTTCGGTGGCTATTTCCACGAAGAATACGTGTCACTGAAAAGTGAGTCCTGGGCCCTGTTCGGTCAGTATGAATATGACCTCACCCCGCAGTTGACGGGTATCTTTGGGGCTCGCTATACCGAAGAGGAGCGGGACTTCTCACAGCGCTCCCCCGTCAGCTTTTACACGCCCCGGGTCGAAGGTACAGGTGATCTGTCCGAAAGCGCATTGACCGGGCGCATCGGCCTGGACTGGCGCCCACGCGAAGGCACGCTGGTGTATGCCAACATCTCCACCGGCTTCAAGAGCGGCGGCTTCTCAGGCAGCTACAATGCGTCAGAGGCGGCCCTGGCGCCGGTGACATCAGAAGACGCCATCAACTACGAAGTCGGCCTGAAAACCGCCTGGGCAGATGGACGATTCCGTCTCAACGCCTCGGCCTATCGCTACGATATTGAAGACTACCAGGCGCAGGTGTTCCTGACTGTGGAAACTGGCAGTGTAATCACCAATGCGGGTGATGTGACTGGTGTGGGCGCGGAACTGGAATTCACGGCGCGGGTGACTGACAACTTCGAACTTATCGCCGGACTGGGTCTACTCGATACCGAATTCAGCTCCAGTCAGGTGTTCAACGTTGCCGGTGATACCTACACCCTGGATGGTAATGAACTGCCCTCAGCACCGTCTACTAACACCAACCTGGTGGCGCGCTACTACATCGGTCTCGGCGATGCCGGTGAGCTGGCCTTGCAGGCCGACTACACCTGGCAGGGGGATCACTTCCTGCAGATCGAAAATGATCCCTACTCGCAGCAGGACGCGTATGGCCTGGGCAATGCCAAGGTCAGCTGGCATTCGATAACTGGCGACTATGTGGTAGAGGCCTTCGTCAGAAACCTTGCGGATAAAGAGTACTACACCTACCAGAATACTCTGGGCAGTGACTGGGGCTATGGTGTCTGGGGCATGCCACGTACTTACGGTGCCAAGTTCAGCTGGAACATGTAACTGTCTGACCGTCGTGACACAGGCCCCTCCCGAGGGGCCTGTGCAAATGAACCTTTATATGCTTTACTTTTTAACGCAAAGTACTTGACGGGAATGTTCGTTTGTCAGATGCTATGCATCATGATGAACCAATCCAAGTCAGCCTCGACACCTGCCTTCTTGCATGAGCATGCAGAAGATAACCTGCGTTTTATCCGCACAACCATGGAAAGTGCGACTACCTATACAGGTGTCTCCGGGCTTGGCTATGTTATTGCGGGCTCGACGGCATTTTTGGCCTCATGGTTAGCCTCGAAGCAAGCGAATGAAGCGAGCTGGCTGGCGATCTGGATGCTTGAACTGGTGGTGGCGGGCGTCATTGCCTTTGGCCTTAGTGCTTTCAAAGGCGTTAAGCAAGGCACCTCTTTTCTATCGCCAAGTGGCCGCAAACTCTTGTTCGTGTTCATCCCGACAATGCTGGCAGGCGGGCTGATAACCGTGTCATTTCTGCTCCAGGGTCATGTTTCATTACTGCCCGGGATCTGGCTCAGCATCTACGGCGCAGCCGTAATGACCGCAGGCTTGCGCTCAGTTGCCATACTGCCGGTGATGGGAGCACTGTTCCTGCTGCTAGGGGCGATCACATTATTAACACCAGTGTCGGGTGATCTCATGCTGGCTCTTGGCATGGGCGCACTACACCTGGTTTTTGGCATTATTATTTGGAGGTACCATGGCGGCTAATGCGGCATCGTCCAAGGCTTCTGCGGACACTTCCTCGGTGAACACCAAGCGCGCAAAAGCGTCCAAGCAAGTAGATTCAGCCACCGACCTGGATAAACTGATTCACGAGCGGACCCGTCTTGCTTTGGTTAGCACCCTGGCAGCGCACCCCAGGTTAACGTTCAATGACCTGAAGTCCCTGTTATCGATCTCTGACGGAAATCTCAGTGCTCATGCCCGGAAGCTCGAAGATGCCGGATATATAGTTTGCAGTAAAAGTTTTGAGGGCCGCCTGCCGCGTACGGATTATAGCCTGACAGAGGCAGGCCGCGCCGCGTTAGACAAATATATCAAACACATGGAAGCGCTTATAGCAGCCATGAAAGCGCCTTGATATTTTTTTGCACATTCACTTTGTAACGCAAAGTGCTTTTCTGTAAAAGGACCCATTATGCACCTGAAAACAAACATGATGTTAACGATCGTTGCAGTTGCCCTCATTCTGGGGAGTGTGGGAGATTTTCTTTTCTCCCCTGAAGGCCCGTGGAATGTATCGGGAAGTATCTGGGTTGCACTGCTGAGCTTGTTTGCTCTCTTCATCAATCGCCACGGTGGGCGTGTCTGGCTAAGAAAACTTCTCACTTGGTCAGGTATCGCCTTCGCGGTTTCTTTGCTGCTTACTATTCGTGATGCAGAAGCACTGATCCCTCTTGTCCTGCTGGTGCAGGTAGCCTGCGCTAGCGCGGTTCTTATGCAGGCCAACAAAAAAACATTAATTGCTGCCCGGGTAGAAGAATTTCTAATCGCCTTGTTTGCCTTGCCTGTGCAAATGGTGACGCGATTTTTCAGGCTGATTGGGGATTTGCCATTTTTTGAAATGGTTCATAGTCCCCGGCTGAAGGGGGTATTAAGAGGCTTGCTCATTGTGGCGCCATTGTTGGTTGTGTTTACGTTGCTCTTTTCATCTGCCGATGCAAACTTTGAGCGCTATACCCTGGCGTTAGGTAATCTGATATCAGTCGAGCTCCCGCAACATGTACTGAGTATCGCATTGATGAGTGCTTTCTCCGCCGGATTACTGCTGTGCACCATGCCCGAGCTGTCAAATCAATCCGGGCTGCAATCACGGCCTCTGAAAAATAGAATGAATTTTCTTCGGTCGCTGGGTGATGAAGAGATTGCCGTCATCATGGGGTCACTTGTTATATTATTTTTGGTTTTTGTCTTGTTGCAATTTGGCTATCTGTTTGGCGGTCGAGAGACGATTGAACAAGTCGATGGTCTGACTCTGGCGACTTATGCCAGGCGAGGATTTTTTGAACTCATTGCGGTGTCACTTCTCACCCTGGTAGTGCTGCTGTGGATGTCCTCGACGCAGTGCAATCAACGGATATTTCGTCCGATGGCGGTCGTACTGGTTGTTTGTGTCCTATTCATTATGGCTTCGGCAGCGCAACGTTTGTACCTGTACAGCGAAACATTTGGATTGACATTAAGCAGAGTGTTGGCCGCAGCCATTATGCTATGGCTGGCAGGTAATCTAGTCTCTTTTATCGCGACGCTCTTGCGATCAGGGGGAATCGGGTTTGCTTTTGGTATGTTCGCCTCTGGCATCGCCACCGTGATCCTGTTGGGGCTGGCAAACCCGGCGGCAATAGTGACGCGTGTTAACTTGAGTAAAGCCATCACAAGTAGCCAGGAACAATCCATCGACATCAGGTATTTAACAAGGCTTGGCGCCGATGCGGTCCCTCCTCTACTTGAGCGAATTCATCACTTACCTTCATATCAGCAATGCATCGTGGCGTATGAGTTAATCACCCGTTACGGTGGTGAGAGAATAGAAGATGAAAAAAATGACTGGCGCACATGGAATGCCAGTCGAAGCAAGGCTAAAGCGCTTGTGGCCGAGCATTATAATGAGCTGGTACGTTTGGCAGAACAGATACGTTTTGTCCCCAAATAGGCTAAATAGCTAATTCGGGGTGAAATGGTTTCTTACCCACTTGCATCGCAGCTATGGCTATATTGACGCTGGCGAGGCATTGACTAAACGTGTACGTGGCAGGTTCTGTCGTTATCTATCCAACCGATAACTCAGTTCAGCTGGAACATGTAAGCGTTATCTGTAACCGTGATATTAGGTAAGAGAGTGGCCCCGACGACATCGGTTCGTCGGGGCTTGCTCACACTTACGGAATAAATATCTCACGGTTATACCAAGGGGTCGACGTGACCCCAGTAAGGACTTCGGTGCCATCAAAAATGGCAGAGAACAGCGGCCCTTCGGCAGTGAACGATAGGGATTCGATGCGGCTGTCGGGGCTACCGGGAATACCCAGGCGATCGGATGCCTGGTCTATGTGGTAGGTGCGTGTGAAGTCGGGTCGCAGCCCGGAGCGGATGACGATGGAAGTTTGTCTGCGTACCGGAGGCGCTGAGCGATAGCGCAGATTCAGCAGCACTCTGTCTCCGCTTTCAGCAGCAAACTCCCAGGTCTCGGCGCTGCTTGCACTCTCTTCACCCAACCCTGAATGGGAACGCTCTGTTCGGGCAATCAATGCGGGCTGATATACCTCGTATGCGCCAGTACCTTCAGGCGAAATGCCGTTGATAATCATCACACCAGACAGTCCGCTCTCTAAGTTGCTCGCTTGTGTGGATATCACCATATAACGACTGGCGCCCGTGCGAACTTGTTCGCCTTGTGCGTCGAGAATCAGATAGCGGTCCATGAATGTCAGCGAAATATTCACCTTGCCCGGCGCATCGGCAATGGGCCTGACGCTCCAACCTGGCGGTAGCAAAGGAAGGATGGCCGCTTCACTGACACGAAAGCTCAACGAGGTCCGCACCTCAGCGCTCCACTCTTCATAGTCCTGTGCCGTTGCGGGGGAGGAGCCGATAAGTAGCGCACACGCCAATATCATCAAGTGCAGTGACTTGGCTCTGACATCACGAGCAATCGCGAAGGTCTTTGACTGTAATCGGTTCATTTTAGATATCCAGGGTTCAGATGAGTGAGTGGATGGCAGATCGCACCCAAATGGATACATTAATACCGTACCGCCCGCTATTCAAAACTGATCAGTTCGAAAGCGGGTGGCTCCGTCTGCGGCATCAGGCGAAATATTGCGCTGGCAGTCGATTCAGTACCGTCAGCCTGCATCAATACGAGGTCAGGTAATGTCAGCAGCCCGCTGCTTTCGTCGAAGAATGATGGGGCACTCATCACCTGCGTACCGTCAATTGCTGGGAGTTCGGTCAGGCTGGTCGCCCGGAACATGCCCAGCCGACTGTCTACATTGACGAGTACGGCGCGATAGTGACTGTCACCGATCTTCAATGCCGGGACGACCAGTTTGTCGTCCAGATAGCTGGCCCTGTCTTCGGCCCGTTGCAGCTCTGGCGCGCCGCGTACCAGCCAGAAGCCAGGCATCTCCATCGCGCCGCCTTCGTTATCAACCACTTGATATCTGCCTTTTGAAAAACCGGTGCTTTGTTTGAATGTGCCGGTCTGCGGCGGCCCTTCATATCCGTAGACTCTGGCTGAGCCAACCGCTGGCAAGTTGGTTTCCCAGGTGTCAGGCTCATCGGCGGTGACACCCCGCACGGCCAGTATTGTATCTGTAATGCCGGGCGACAGTAACCGCACAAACTCGGCAAGCGGCGCGCCAAACTCATGATCCGCAGCAGGTCCGCGAACGCTCAGCGCTTGAGCCGCCTGTCCCTGTGCGTGCAGGTAGTTCAGCAACAATTGTTCGACCTGGGATGCTCGTGCCAGCTGGAATCCCTGCAGATAATCCTCGGTTGCCAGCGCATGCAATGCGTCTTCCAGGCGCAGGCCGGCGCTCACATGCAGGCGTATCCAGTCATAGCCGGTATTGGGATCGCGCACAAGCAGTTGATCCTCAGGTTCACGCAGATCCGCCAGGACCAGCGGCTGGCGTTCCGGCACCGGGAAGAGCGCCGCATTGGGCGCAGGAAGATCTGATGGGTTATTGACGGCAACGGAAACACTATCCAAAGCTCTGTTTGGCGTAGGCAGCTTGACTCCCTTATCCGTTGGCATCACGGAGAGCACAGGCTCTATCGTCACACTGGGCATGTGCTTCAGCTTTGCATCGGCGTAGTACATCTGGCCAACCGTGATGTAGCGCGACTGCCCGGGCGCAATCGTTTGCGTGCCGCAGGCAATGTGGCAGCGCTGCAGGGCATAGACATCAGTGTCGTTCTGCCGCTCGCCTATACTCACTCGTACACTCTGGTCATTGCCATTGTGCACATGGGCATGAAGAACAAAGGTCTGTCCCGCCTCATTGGTCTCGGGGTAAATCAGTTGCACCGACATTCCCTGTAACCACTGTTCAATCTGCTCAGGGGGAACAGTATCAGATTCGAACTGCGCCAATGCCTGCATGGGTAGGATCGGTAGTGCGGATAGAAAGGAGAAGCTGAGCATACAGGCCAGCAAGGATTTGATTCTGCGTTTTAGTCCGGCGCTTGTCTGGACGTATTTGGCAGCCGTGTGACGTGTTGAAATCTGTACTTGTGTTGTTGTCATGCGATCCGTCATAGGTAATCTCCTTGAGTACGCCAAGCATGGGCAAGAACTAATGAGGTGAAAGTCCTCTGCAGGGAGATCACCGTCGAAAACCATGTTGTGATTAGACGATAGCTACTAGCGAATGGCAAGGGCAGTTCCGCGAGTGGCTGTCTGAAGGGGTCGAAGCGCAGCGGAGACCACGCACGCAGTGCGAGTGACCGGAAGGGAGCGTGCGTCCCTGGTAGCGTTAATTCGCGGCAAGATCGCGCAATGCTTGCAGCTTGCCGCTGAATCTGGAGCGGTCTTCGCCACGTGAATGGCGCCTGGCCTTGACCAGATTTTCCATCACCTGCTCGGCGTTGCCCAAGCGTTGATGGGCAATCGCTAACTTGTGATAAAACAAGAATTCATTGTGCTTCAGCGCTACGGCGTCTTCGAGATGCCCAATAGCCTGCTCGATGTCTCCGGCGTCCATGTCGGTGTCAGCTAACAGCTGGTGATAATAAGGGTTCTGGGCCTTGAGCTCGGCGACGCTGGCTTCCAGTGTCGCGGCTTCTTCCGTTCTACCCTGACGACGATAGATGCTTGCCAGATTACTTTGGGCCGAGTGAGCATCGCCATCCAGAAGTAAGGCCTTGTGATAGGCTTCTTCTGCCAATCTCAACTGCCCCTTACGAGAATACACCACACCCAGGTTAGTCCATGCCACGACAGAATCTGCATCTGTGCGCAGCGCTTCGCGCGTATAGGCATACGTTAAATTCAGGTCGTCATCCAGCAGCGCTTGAATTGCCTTGTTACTGTAGTACAAAGACAATACCTGGTAGTCATCAAGCATGTCGTGGCGGGACTGAGAGCTGATGACGGCAGGACTAATATCCATCGTATAACGGCGCGTCGCTGAAGGCTTTTCAGCAGTACCTGCAGTCACACCACCTAACTGGTTCACAGTACCCAAGCTACTATCGAAGAAGGAGATACTCGATTGTGGTGCCCCGTAACCGACAGTTGAGGGATCAATCTCAATAATGCCAGTGACATTGATGTGCTGATTATTAATCCAGGTACTGTTCGCGCTATCCCAGTAGGGCGGCGCCGATACAAGCTGAAATTTTGCATCAACTTGTGCGTAACGGGCGGCAGCAACGAACATGGTTGAAAAAGAAAGGCAGTTGATTTTTCGATTGGCCGAGAGATCACTTATTGAGTAGGTTTCAGACACATCGAACTCGAATTCTTCAAATTGTCGATACATCCAGCGGCGCAAGCGGCGGTAGCGTTCAAACTCGTCTTCGATAGGCAACACCAGCCGATCCAGCTCGGCGCGGTATTCGGCGGGTAATTGCAGAAAATTTTCCGGAGCGTATTCAATACGTTTGCCGTCAAGTGGAAAGAGCTCGTCTCTTAACAGCAGGTCGAGTTGTGTTTGGGTGATGGTGGGAGCCGGATCTACAGCTGTACAAGCACTGATTACCAGCGCCGAGAGTGGCAGCGTGCGCGTGATAATGGTCAATAAACCCATGTCCGATACCCTCTTATTTGTTTTATATTTGAATTCTTCGGGACACTCACAATGTAACAACTTAATAGTGTCAGAAGTGTATGTGCGAAATGACCTAACGCTCTTTATTCAGCGGCGTGGCCGCCAGATCACGTCCGGTGTAGACCCGGCAGAGGCGGAACGAACTGCAATTAATTGTTAGTGCGGCTTGCAGATTGTGTATATGCTGGTAATATACATCAATGGTTGATTGGACGCAAATTACCGGGTTCGATTGGGATGACGGCAATGCCCGGAAAAGTAGGGATAAGCATGCTGTGCGCCAGTCGGAGGCAGAACAGGTTTTTTTCAACCAGCCTCTTCTGATTATGCCGGACCACAAGCATAGCCAGCAAGAGCCTCGATACCATGCTTTGGGTGTAACGGATGACCGACGGCAACTACACATTACATTTACCTTGCGAGGCGCTGGGAGTCTGATCCGAGTGATATCCGCCCGTAATATGCACCGTAAGGAGCGGAAGATTTATGAGCAAAGTTAGAAAAACGCCCGAGTTCAAAAGTGAAGCCGAAGAGCGTGCTTTCTGGGAAAGCCACGACTCAACAGAGTACATTGACTGGAAGCAAGCCAAACGTGCGCAGTTTCCGAACCTGAAACCTTCCACCAAAACTATTTCTCTTAGACTGCCTGAGTCACTTTTGGATCGAATCAAGATTGAGGCGAACAAACGAGATATGCCTTACCAGTCGCTGATCAAAGTCTGGCTCTCTGACGATGTGGAAGAAAGCCGTCGACCCTGACGAGCACTAACGCTTTGCTCACCGGAAAATTAGGAGCGTAGCGAGTAATTTCCGAGTGCAGCAACTTGTTAGGCCATGTGGTTTATTTGAAATCTTGCTCTCGGTATCCATACATAGTCCTTTTAGCAATATCAATTATTTCCAATAATGATTGCTCTGCTGCACCTTGAAGTGCCATCCCGGCAAAAGGTGATGGCGGGGTTAACAGCGCAATATCTTGAAGATCAATGTCTAAAACATTACTTTTCGGCATATCACTATAGCTACGAACAGCCAGACTAAATAGATAACATAATGCATTAAAAAAATTGTCTGTAGTCTGATTATTTAGTTGGTAATAGTATTCGACCCTGTCTTCCCAAAAATCGACAGTTTCTTGAGGATGAATTGACGACAATTCTTGAGTGCCTGCATACAAATCAATTACTTCATCTAGAACAGCATCTGTCTCTTATACACATCTCCGAGCCCACGAGACTAAGGCGAATCTC
>OJDN01000065.1_pt1 | contig 39213 bp, 35 predicted proteins | sample 1592731 | NCBI WGS metagenome assembly OJDN01 (sample SAMN05416881, study PRJEB24817) | seawater metagenome | isolation source: Sea water | place: Canada:Atlantic | collected 2013-11
AGATTCGCCTTAGTCTCGTGGGCTCGGAGATGTGTATAAGAGACAGGTTCAGACATTGCCATTTCTCCAAAGAAAAAAATAATATATTTAGGGGCATTAGTATTAGGACTGATCTTTCCTTTTATGGTAATTTATCTGAAAGCTTTGTTAGACACGAAAGTACATTCTAGAAAAGACATTGAAGATTTAACATCAATTCCGTTTTTGGGAGACATTCCGCATTCTGAATCTGGTGATAAAATTGCCATAACTTCTGGATCAAGAACAAGTACTGCAGAATCTTTTAGGCTGATACGTACCAATTTAGAATTTATGCTACCAGGTTCTGGAGATAACGGAGAAGGAAAATCTATTTTTATAACTTCTACTACCAGTGGTGAGGGGAAATCTTTTGTATCTATAAACCTTGCTGCAGCTTTAGCGTTGTCTGGTAAAAAGGTGTTATTAATGGGGCTAGATTTAAGGGCACCTAAAGTAACAGAGTATTTAGGTTTGCCAGATAGAGCAGGTGTTACCAATTATATTATGGACGATTCCTTAAGTGTAGACGATTTGAAATTTTCTATACCAGAAATGAAAGGATTGGATATTATTGCCTCTGGAGTAATACCTCCAAACCCTTCAGAATTATTACTACATAAGAAGGTTACAGAGTTATTTAAAGTTGTTAAAAAAGAGTACGATTATATAATTATAGATACTGCGCCTGTTAATTTGGTTACCGATACTTTATTAATAGCTAAATATGCAGATATGTTTGTATATGTAACCAGAGCAAATTATTTAGACAAGAGGATGTTAAATGTAGCACAAACCTTGTACAGAGAAAAGAATTTACCCAATATGGCAATGGTACTGAATGATACAGACATGGCTAGAGGCTACGGTTACGGTTACGGTTACGGTTACGGTTACGGTTACGGTTACGGCTATGGAAATGGCTATGTAGATGAGGTGAAGAAACCTTGGTATAAAAGAATTTTAAGTTAAAAAAAAGTATTAAGATAAATTAAAAAAGCATCCAATAGGATGCTTTTTTTTATGATAAGAATTTTTTATTATTATTCAAGAGATGCTTAATTTTTGCTAAAGTTTTTTTAGTTCCAATTTTAGGAAGCAATTCTAAATGGTTTTGGTGGTGGGTGTCTGTGCCTACAAAATCATACAAGTTTTCTTTTAATAATTTTTCAGATGTTTTTTGCACACCTTTACCATATTGATCTGTTAAGGATAATAAGTTGAGCTGAAACAAACAGCCAGCTTGTTTTAGTTTGTAGTAATTCTTAAAATCTGTGTGGTAAAAGTTATAGCGTTCTGGGTGTGCTAAAACGGGTTTATAGCCCTTTAGCTGTATTTTAAAAAGAAGTTCATATAAGTTTATAGGGGCGCTGAAATAAGACATCTCCACAAGAATATAGTTGTCTTTTAATACCAGGATATCTTTTTGATCTAGTAGGGCAGAAAATTCTCCATCTAACATATACTCTGCCGCAGCCTGAATAGAAATGTCTTTTATTTCCCTTTTTTCTAATTCTTTTTTTACCGCTGCTAGCTTCTGTTTAATAACTTCGCTAGAATTAGGGTATACACTGCCTAAAACATGCGGGGTGGTTATGAAATTTTTAATACCAAAGGAAGCCATTTTTAAGAGGAGTGCTATGGAAGTATCCATGTCTTTTGCACCATCATCGATACCGGGAAGCAAATGAGAATGAATGTCCACAAAACCATCTGTAAAGAAGTCTGTTAACGGGATTTTCTTTTTAAAAAACAACATAGCGATTAATTTTACGTAAAAATACTACTTTTAAAGAACTTTTATGAACGAAAACGATTGAAGTTTAGTGGTTTATTGTGCATCGTTGTAAGTTGTTATATCTTGGGCAAAAAAATAATAAGAATATGATTTTAATTGCTGACGGAGGTTCTACAAAGGCAGACTGGATTGCTATTAACAGTGAGAAAGAAGAGATGTTTAGAGTGCGAACTTTAGGTTTAAATCCTGCAGTGGTTGTAGAAGAGGAACTGCACAATAGGATTATTAATATGTTTCAGTTAATGAACATTAAAGATGAGGTAACTGAAATTCATTTTTATGGCGCTGGTTGCGGAACCCCAGGACCAGTAGCAATTTTAAAAGAGATTTTAGAGACTATCTTTATAAACGCAGTAATCTATATTGCAGAAGATATGTTGGCAGCGGTATATGCTGCTACTGGAAAAGAGCCTGCGATGGTTTGTATTTTAGGAACGGGATCTAATAGTTGTTATTTTGATGGAGAAAATATAGAAATGTTGGCGCCTTCTTTAGGATATATTCTAATGGATGAGGCTAGTGGTAATTATTTTGGAAAAAAATTAATTGTAGATTATTTTTATAAAAAAATGCCAAAAAATATTTGTTTAGAGTTTGAAAAAGAATTTAACTTAGATGCAGATCACATTAAAAAGAATATTTACAAAGAAGTAAATCCGAATATGTATTTGGCATCATTTGCAAAATTTATGTTCGAATTTAAAGATGAAAAGTATATTAAAAGGTTAATTAAGAAAGGTTTTCAAGAGTTCTTTAAGTGTCGCGTTTTACCATATAACGTAGACAGCAATTCAAAAATCTATTTTATTGGCTCAATAGCACACTATTTTAAAGATGTTTTAGAAAAAGTAGCAGCTAAAAATAACTTAACAATTACAGGCGTTATTCAAAGACCCATTGATAATTTGTTAGAATATCACAAGAAAAACATCAATCTATAATAGCAAGTATTCTTTCTAATTGCATACCTCTAGACCCTTTAATTAAAACCGATTTATTTTCTAAAGGATTAGCGGTAATGTATGCTTTTAAGGCTTCGAAATTTCTAAATTGTTTGTTTTGGGTATTCGCTTTATAGAAGTGTTCGCCAACGTATAGTGTTTGAGAAAAAGTCATGGAATCTGCTAAGTTTACAATCGCTTGATGTTCTAAAGTACTTTGCGCTCCTAACTCAAACATATCTCCTAAAATAACCACTTTTGATGCTTTTTTAAGCTTCGAGAAGTTGTCTAAAGCAACTTCCATACTCGAGGGGTTTGCATTGTAAGCATCTAAAATAATATGATTGCTTTCTTTTTCAATGATTTGCGAGCGGTTATTTGTTGGGGTATAATTTTCAATAGCCTTTTTAATTTCCGTGGCTTTTAGTTTAAAATGAATACCAATAGTTATGGCTGCCAAAATATTTGTGTAATTATAGGCTCCTATTAGATTGCTTTCAATTTCACCATCTTCAGATGCTATTTTCACAAATGGATCTGCTCCTAGAAACTTAAGGTACTCAGGAAAACAAATCGTTTTAAGCTCTCGTGTTTTTTCAACTTGAATAGGATCTTTAGGATTTATAAAGGCAACTTTATGATGTTCCTGTAAAAAGGCATACAATTCACTCTTTCCTTTAACTACACCTTCAATTCCTCCAAAACCTTCTAAGTGTGCTTTTCCGAAATTTGTAATATAACCAAAATCGGGTGCTGCAATACCGCATAAAAATTCAATTTCTTTTTGATGATTAGCACCCATTTCTACAATACCAATTTCAGTATTTGGCGTCATAGATAGCAAAGTTAAAGGCACACCAATGTGGTTGTTTAGATTTCCTACAGTAGCGGTAGTCGTATATTTTTCTGAGAGTACCGTGTTTATTAATTCTTTGGTAGTTGTTTTTCCATTGCTACCGGTTAGTGCAATAATTGGTATTTTTAATTGTAATCGATGATAATTGGCTAGCTGTTGCAACGTCTCTAAAACATTATCTACTACAATAGTTTTGTCACTTGTTTTAAATTCAATTTCATCAATAATTGCAAATGCTGCGCCTTGGTCTAGAGCAGTATGGGCAAATTTATTTCCGTTAAATTTTTCACCTTTTAAAGCAAAAAACAGTGCATGTTCTCTAATATTCCTAGTATCGGTGTCTACTAGGTAGTATTTTGAATACAGTGCATAAATTTCTTTTATTCCCATTGTTTAAAGATAAAAAAAATCCTCATTGTTGAGTGACAATGAGGATTAAATATTTTTTAAAATATAAATTATCTGCTACGAACAGCATTTGTCTTTTTTCTGTATTCCATAGGGCCTAACTTATCTGTAACACATCTAAAACCAATGAAATTAGTTGCCATATATTCTGGTAAATACCTTCTTTGTGCAGGATCTAACCAATATTCTCTATCGGCCCAAGATCCACCTTTGTAAACTCTTGTTTGATCACTAATTAAAGTACTACGTTTTTTAGCATCAACTGTAATTACTTCAGCACCAGAATTAGCATCTGTAACTCTTGTTGGATTTTTTGGTGAATTATACATGCTAGGTCTAGATGCAAATCTATCTTGGTCATCTTCGTAGAATCTTGAGGAATTTAAATCTCCATCAGAAATATTTAAATTATCAGATTTAGAAAAGTTTGTTCTAAAAGTAGCATCACTTTTTGTGATTGGTATGTATTTAATAGCGCCAGGAAGTTGTTTTGGTCTAATACTTCCGTTTGGTAATGTATCGTATTCTACAGCTATATCGTCACCTACAATAACAACTTTACCTTCTTTATTAATTAATTTTTTTGTAAAAATGTTTCCTCTGAAATAATTAAAGTCATTCGCTTCATTATCAATAATAGGTCTGTAAATATCTGCTACCCATTCCGCAACATTTCCAGACATATCATACAAGCCAAAAGCATTTGGGGGATATGATTTTATTTCAATAGGAATATCAGAACCATCAGAACTCCACCCCGGTAAACCACTATATGCGCCTTTCCCCTGTTTGAAGTTTGCTAATTGATCACCTCGGTATCTTTTGTCTTTAGATCTCGTGTATTTCCCATTCCAAGCATATTTTTTTCTACCTCTAATATTGTTGTACTCTCTGTTTTCCGCAACTGCTTTTGCTGCAAATTCCCATTCAGCTTCTGTAGGGAGTCTATATTTTTGTTGCAGAATACCATCTGCTTGTGTTATTTTTCTTCCTTGAAAAGCATCTTTCCCTAGCTTTGCATCCCCCTTTTTTCTTCTTGTTCTTACACCTCTTTTATAAATAGTTGTATCACGCTCTTTACCATCTATTTTTGTGAACAGGTTGTCTGAATCACTTAAAAACCGGTCTGTATCAAAAAAGTTCCTTGTAGAATCTAATTCGAAAATATTTTTAATATGACCTTTGTCTATTAATTTCTTTAAGTTTACTACGTTTGTTCTCCATTTGCAATACTCATTTGCCTGCAACCAAGTAACACCAACTACAGGGTATTCTGCATACGCTGGGTGACGAAAATAATTTTGCGTTAAAATATCTGTATTTCCTAAGCTTTTTCTCCAAACTAAAGTGTCTGGTAAAACAGAGTTGTAAATATGTTTGTATTTTTCCTCGGAAGGAGAAAATACATCTTTCGTATATTGCACATATAAGGAATATTCAGAATTAGTAACTTCTGTTTCATCCATAAAAAATGGACGCACATGCATTTTTTTAGGTGTGGTATTCCAATCAAACATTACATCATCTTGTACTTGCCCCATTGTAAAAGAGCCACCTTCAACAAGTACCATCCCTAAAGGAGAATCTTGATTTTCAAAAGAGCCATTTTTTATGTAGTTTCCATTTTTTGGATCGTTAAATGACAAGCCTGTTAATCGAGAGGTGTTACTTGACTTATTGTTGCTACAACTTGTAAAAAGAATTGTAGTTAGTATAACGATGGATATATTTAATATTTTTTTCATTTCCGTAGAGAAATTTTATTTTTGAGTTTATTCGGTAGGCAATTTACAATAAATATAATTTATTGCAAGAAAAATTTATAATTTAATACCTCCTTTTTGCATTCACTTTTTATTAAACGTTTGCTTTTTAGATTTAGTATAACTTATCTTTGTAGTAGATTAAAATATCTGCTACAAATTTGCGTTATTTGAATACTATTTATGAAAAGATATTTTTTACTTACTTTAATACTACTTTCAACTCAATACGCATCTTCACAGGGAAACAATTCTGTATTAGCTGTAGGAGATTGGTATAAGTTTTCAATAGATACCACTGGTGTTTTTAAAATTGATAAAAACTTATTACAAAGAATTGGAATTAATACTAACGGATTAAATCCAAAGAATATTCAAATATTTGGGAATGGTGGGCATTTATTGCCTGTTTTAAATAGCGATTTTAGAAACCAAGATTTAAAAGAAAATGCAATATTTATTGAGGGTGAAGCCGATGGAAGCTTTGATGCAAATGATTTTATTTTGTTTTATGCCAAAGGACCGCACGATTGGGTGATAAATACTACTGCAAAAACAGCAAATCATCGGCAAAATATATATTCAGATAAGGCCTACTATTTTATAACCGTTGGCAGTAGTAATGGGAAAAGAATTGCTAAAAAGGCAACGAATACAAACCAAGCAAGTACTGTAATTACTTCTTTTGATGATTTTACATTTTATGAAAAGGATGAAATAAATTTAATTGCGGCAGGAACACACTGGTTTTTTTATGATGATTTTAATATCGAGAATACCCAAACGTTTACAATACCCTTTTCAAATGCTCTAGAAAACACCTCTCTATCTGTTAAGGTTAGAGCTGTAAGTAACTCTGTAAGCTCCTCATCAATGGAAGTAAAGGTAAATGGTTTAGCCTTTCCATCACTCAATTTCTCACCGGTATTGCCTGGATCTAACGATAAAGCCAAAACTTCTGAAAAAACGAGTCTTGTAGAGAATTCTTTAGATTTTATAAAAATCGAAATTAATTATAATAATAACGGAAACCCTTCGGCAAGTGCCTATTTAGACTTTATAGAGATTGCTGGTAAAAAGGAATTAAAGGCGGATGCTACCCAGTTTTCTTTTAGAAGTTTCGAGCAATCTGACGCAATTGGTGTGGTAGAGTATCAAATTAAAAATGCAATTAACATTTTTCAAGTTTGGGATGTTTCAAACTTCTTATTACCTAGCGCTATTTCCAATGAAGCAACGGATTCTAACTTTATATTTAGAGATAGTGGTGCTTTTTTAAAGGAGTATGTTGTTTTAAATGAGTCCGATTTTTATATTCCAGAAACTATAGAAAACGCAAAAATTGCAAATCAAAATCTGCATGCATTAAGAGATCTTAATTATGTTATAATTACAAGCAGTGAGTTGGCTTCTGAAGCGAAGAGATTAGCTGAGTATCATGAGTTAAATTCTGGTTTAACAACAAAAGTGGTGCTTCTAGATGAAATTTATAATGAGTTTTCCTCAGGATCTCAAGATATAACGGGTATTAGAGATTTTCTTAAACACTTATATGATACAAATTCTTCTGAAGATAAGAAACTAAAATACGTTTGTTTCTTCGGTGATGCATCTTATGACTATAAAGACAGGCTTTCAGGCAATAATAATATTGTGCCTGTAAAATTATCAGAAGAAAGTTTCAACTTGGCAAACTCTTGGGTTACAGATGACTTTTTTGTGATGTTAGATGAAAATGATGGTAACATGAATGTTACAGATACAATAGAGGTTGTTTCTAGTAGAATACCGGTTACTGGAGCCGCACAGGCAAGAACAGTAGTAGATAAAATTTTAAGTTATTACAGTAAAAGTGCTATTGGAGATTGGCGAAATACAATCACTTTACTAGCAGATGATATAGATGATAATTATGATATTTCGATTCAAGAAGGAGTAGAGGCTATTGCAGATGATATTAAAAACAATAAACCGGTCTTTAACGTCAATAAAATTTATGTAGATTCATATGTACAACAAAATTCTTCTGGCGGTGAGCGCTACCCAGAGGTAAATGAGGCAATTACAAATGCGATTGAAAAAGGAACGTTGGTTTTAGATTATTTTGGTCATGGCGGTGAAGATGGCTTTGCTTCTGAAAAAATTTTAGAAAAACCACAGATTCAGGGGTTTTATAACCCCAACACATTGCCTCTGTTAATAACCGTTACTTGTGATTTTTCTAGATTTGATAACCCCAGTAGAATAACTGCAGGTGAGTTAACATTCTGGAACAAGACAGGTGGTGCAGCAAGTATGATTACAACTACGAGAGAGGTTTTTATTAATGAAGGGGAGCGTTTTAATAAAGCTTTAATTAAAATTTTATTAGAATTTAATAATGAGGATGTAACAATTTCTGAGGCTTTAATGATTACTAAAAATAGTTTTTACACTACAAAACAAAAGTTCTTTATCTATTCTTTTGGTGATCCCGCAATGAAATTGGCAGTACCGGAGCCTAATATTCAAATCACAAAAATGAATGGTAAAGATATGACCCAACCACTAGACACTTTAAAAGCGCTTTCTAAAGTTAGTTTTGAAGGTGTTGTTTTAGATAATATTGGCAATCGTTTGTCTGATTTTAATGGGACACTTTCTACCACCGTTTTTGATAAATCTTTAGATAGAAAAACTTTAGGAAATAATAGTTTTGGTGAAATAATGGATTTTGATACGCAAGACAGTAAAATATTTAAAGGTAAATCTAGCGTTGTAAATGGTGGTTTTAGCTTCGATTTTATTGTGCCTAAAGATATTAAAATTGCTTTTGGAGAAGAAATAGATATAAATGGGAATACTATTTTTAAAAAAGGAAAAATAAGTTTATACGCAAATGATACACTCACATATAAAGAAAAGGCGGGGTATAATATAGATATTACGGTTGGTGGAATAGATGAAAATGCACCAGAAGACACTGCGGGACCCGAGTTGAAGTTATTTATGAATGATGAATCTTTTATAGACGGTGGTAATACAAATGCTTCTCCTAATTTAATTGCAGTGCTTTCAGATATAAGTGGAATTAACACTTCTATTACAGCAATAGATCACGATATTATTGGCATTTTAGACGGAGATGCCTTAAACCCTTTGGTATTGAATGATTTTTATGAGACGGAGTTAGATGATTTTACAAAAGGGAAAGTTACATACAGACTAAGAGATTTGGAAGTAGGTCCGCATACCTTAAAAATAAAAGCATGGGATACTTATAATAATTCATCTGAAACAACGTTAAACTTTGTGGTGGTTAGTGATGCAGTATTAAATTTAGAAAATGTATTAAATTATCCAAATCCTTTTGTAAATTACACAGAATTTTGGTTCAAGCACAACAAACCAAATGAAGTATTAGAGGTGCAAGTTCAAATATTTACAGTTTCTGGTAAACTCGTGAAAACGATTAACCAAAACATACAAACAACAGGCAGCTTGTCTAGAGATATTACTTGGAATGGTTTAGATGATTTTGGCAATAAAATAGGAAAAGGAGTCTATGTTTATAGGTTAAGGGTAAAGGCAACGGAAACTAATTTAGTTTCTGAAAAGTATGAAAAGTTAGTAATACTTCAATAAAATTATATATTTGTAATAAGAATAATAGGTGATAGAGATGAAAGAAGTCAAAAAAATAGTTTTATGTGTAGTATTAAGTGTTTTTGCAATTGTTAAAATTTCATCTCAAACAGGTGGTATTACAACAGCAACACCATTTTTATTAATTGTGCCAGATGCAAGAGCTGGTGGTATGGGAGATATGGGAGTAGCTACAAGTGCAGATGCTTTTTCATTATTTCATAACCCTGCAAAAATAGCATTTAGTAACAGGCAAATTTTAACAGGAATTACATATTCACCTTGGTTAAGAAACTTAACAGATGATATTTTTATAGGAAGTGGTTCTTATATTAATCGATTTAGTGAAAATGCAGCTTGGGGTGCAGATTTTAAATATTTTTCTTTAGGTCAAATAGATTTAACAAATGACAGAGGAGAATCAAATGGCTCTATAAATCCTAATGAATTAGTTGCAACTGGTTCTTATTCTTTGAAATTAAGTGAAACTTTTGCAATGGGAGTTTCTCTTAAGTATATTCGTTCGAATCTTGCTTTTAACGGAACTCCAGGGAATTCTCTGCAACCAATAAATTCTTTTGCAGTAGATGTTTCTGGGTATTACCAATCTTTAGAAGAAAATTACGGCAATTTTAATGGTCGTTATAGAATAGGTTTTAATATTGCTAATATTGGGCCAAAAGTATCTTACACTCCCGGAGAAGAGGATTTTATACCTACTAATTTAAAGTTGGGTGGTGGTTTTGATTTTATAATGGACGATTATAATACAATTTCTACAACCATAGAATTTACAAAATTATTAGTACCAACACCACAATTAGATGGTTCTGATCAAGACAAAGGTTTTGTAGAAGGAATGTTCTCTTCATTTGGAGATGCTCCAGGAGGTTTTAGTGAAGAGTTAAAGGAGTTTACATACGCTGTAGGTGCAGAATATTTATACAACAATGCATTTGCATTAAGAACTGGTTACTTTCATGAAAATGAAGACAAAGGGAATAGACAATATTTCACATTAGGTGGAGGTTTTAAAACCAATGCATTAAACATCGATTTATCGTATTTAATAAATGCCTCAGATGTTAATAATCCGTTAGAAAATTCGCTTCGTTTCTCTGTGTCTTTTGATTTAGGTGAAATTTACGAAGACTATTAAAAAATCAATTTTTTTTAGTAATTTTAGCATATTAAAAAAAGCAGTCCATTTAGGCTGCTTTTTTTGACCGCTTTAATCGGGGGAACAGGTTGCTGAAATTCATCACATCTAAATAAAAGATGCTAAGAAAAGTAGGTGCTATTTAAAACTAAATTTAAAATACATACATGAAACAAATAAAGATAACTAGTTCTGCGACTGTTTACAGCAATCTTGGCGAGCTTTCTACGGAAGATCAAATGCTAATGAATAATGCTATTGAAGCTCGTGGAAATGCCTATGCGCCGTATTCTAAATTTCACGTTGGTGCAGCTTTGTTGTTAGATAATGGAGAAATTGTTTTGGGGAATAATCAAGAAAATGCGGCATATCCATCAGGTATGTGTGCAGAAAGGGTTGCTATCTGGCAAGCAGGTTCTTTATTTCCCGGAGTAAAAATTAAAAAATTAGCCATTTCAGCAAGCTCTACAATTACAAAGGTAGACAAGCCAATTGGTCCTTGTGGTGCTTGTAGGCAAACATTGTCAGAGTATGAAATTAATCAGAAGGAACCTTTTCCTGTTATTTTTATGGGAGAAGTTGGTGAGATTGTAAAAACACCCTCTTTACTTTCACTACTGCCTTTTTCTTTTGATAGTTCATATCTATAAATAATACCTCTTTCCTAAACTTTAAGAGTGTATGTTTTTTCAATTTGGACATCGTATTATTTATAACTAATAAAAATAGTATAATCCCTTTGGTAACAACAATACAACTTTAACAATTGCGTTCTTCGGCGGCGCTTGTTTTAATATTTTAGAAATAAAGTACTTTTGAATATCATTGTTTTACGATGATAAATATTTAATTGAAAAGAAATTTTATAACTTACACGTACTTAAGTGATTTCTAAAGTATTATTAATTATGATTTTATCAAAAATAACAGGAACAGGAAGTTTTATTCCGTCTATAAAGAAGGAAAATAATGATTTTTTGGATACTCATTTTTTAAATGAAGACGGCAGTGGTTTTTCTTTAGCGAATGATGTTATTATAGAAAAATTTAAGAACATCACAGGAATTGCGGAAAGACGTTATGCCAAACCTGAATATAAAACTTCTGATATTGCCTTTTTTGCGGCAGAAAAAGCAATTAAAGATGCAGCTATAAATGCAGAAGAATTAGATTATATTATCCTAGCACATAATTTTGGAGATGTAAAACAGGGCGCTATCCAAGGAGATATGTTGCCAAGTTTAGCTACTAGAGTTAAATTTAGATTAGGTATTGAGAACCCTAATTGTGTTGCATATGATATACTTTTTGGCTGTCCTGGTTGGGTAGAAGGTGTTATTCAAGCACAAGCTTTTATAAAGGCAGGGATTGCAAAAAAATGTTTGGTAATTGGTGCGGAAACATTGTCTAGAGTTGTAGATAAATTTGATAGAGATTCTATGATTTATAGCGATGGTGCTGGGGCCTGTATTGTGGAAGAAACAGAAGACCAAGCATCTGGAATTATGAGCCATGCCACACAAACTTTTGCAAAGGATGAAGCTTATTTTTTACATTTTGGTAAGTCTTTTAATAACCAGGAAGATGAAAATGTGCGTTATATTAAAATGTACGGAAGGAAAATTTATGAATTTGCCATAACTCATGTGCCTGCTGCAATGAAAACCGCATTAGATAAAAGTGGAATAGATATCAAAGATGTTAAGAAAATTTTTATTCATCAAGCAAATGAAAAGATGGATGAGGCAATTGTGAAACGTTTTTATAGACTGTTTAAATCACCCGTTCCAGAGGGTGTTATGCCAATGACGATTCATGAATTGGGAAATAGTTCTGTTGCAACTGTGCCTACTTTATTAGATTTAGTTTTAAAAGGGAACGTTGCAAACCAGGAAGTAAACAAAGGAGATGTTGTTATTTTAGCATCTGTAGGTGCCGGAATGAATATCAATGCAATTGTATATCGATTTTAAGGAAGCGCTCTTGCTTAAGAGTTCTTTTTAAAAGGTCTTTTTTTTATGCCATTAGCGGTCTAAGTGCTATTAAGGTTTTATCTCTATTCTCTATTTTGTTGATATGTTGCGCTTTATTTTTTTTAATTGAAAAATCTATGGTCTAAACTCCTATTTCTAAAATCAAAATATTATTTTTGCGCATGCAACAACAACACAACGTACTTATATTAGATTTCGGATCGCAATACACGCAACTAATTGCAAGAAGAGTTAGAGAATTAAACATTTATTGTGAAATTCATCCATATAACCATCTTCCTAAAAATCATGCTGAATTCAAAGCAATTATTTTATCTGGTAGTCCGAATTCTGTAAGAGGAGAAAATGTTTTACATCCTGATTTGTCAGAAATTAGAGGAAAAAAACCAATGTTAGCCGTTTGTTACGGTGCACAATATTTAGCGCATTTCTCTGGCGGAAAAGTTGCACCTTCTAATACTAGAGAATATGGTAGAGCAAATTTATCATTTATAAAAAGTAATGAAACTTTCTTTGAAAATATTTCAGAAGGAAGTCAAGTTTGGATGAGTCATTCAGACACTATAAAAGATTTACCAACGAATGGTGAATTATTAGCAAGCACAAAAGACGTTGAGAATGCGGCGTATAAAATCAAAGGAGAAGAAACGTATGCAATTCAGTTTCATCCAGAAGTATATCATTCAAAGGATGGTAAAAAACTATTAGAAAACTTTTTAGTGAAAATTGCAGGAGTAGCTCAAACCTGGACTCCAGATTCTTTTGTAGATAGTACCGTTGCAGCAATTCAAGAAAAAGTAGGAAATGATAAGGTGGTTTTAGGACTTTCAGGAGGAGTAGATTCTACCGTTGCAGCAGTGTTATTACATAAGGCAATTGGTAAAAATTTGTACTGTATTTTTGTAAATAACGGTTTGTTGCGTAAGAACGAGTTTGAAAGCGTTCTAACACAATATGAAGGAATGGGTTTAAATGTAAAAGGTGTAGATGCATCTGAACGGTTTTTATTAGCTTTAGAAGGTTTAACAGATCCAGAAAAGAAACGAAAAGCAATTGGTAATTCATTTATAGAGGTTTTTGATGATGAAGCAAATCAAATAAAAGATGTAGTTTGGTTAGCGCAAGGAACTATTTATCCTGATGTAATTGAATCTGTTTCTGTAAATGGCGGTCCATCGGCAACGATTAAGAGTCACCATAACGTAGGAGGTTTGCCAGATTATATGAAATTGAAAATTGTAGAGCCTCTGCGTATGATTTTTAAAGATGAGGTAAGAAGAGTAGGAGCTTCTATGGGAATAGATGCCGAGCTACTAGGACGTCATCCTTTTCCTGGACCCGGTTTAGGAATTCGTATTTTAGGAGATATTACCGCTGAAAAAGTGCGTATTTTACAAGAAGTAGATGCTGTTTTTATTAACGGACTAAAGGAAGACGGTTTGTACGATAAAGTTTGGCAAGCTGGCGCAATGTTATTGCCAGTAAATTCTGTTGGAGTAATGGGAGATGAGAGAACATATGAAAAAGTAGTGGCTTTAAGAGCTGTAGAAAGTACAGATGGTATGACGGCAGATTGGGTAAATTTACCCTATGAGTTTTTACAAAAAACATCAAATAAAATCATAAATCAAGTAAAAGGTGTGAATAGAGTAGTGTACGATATTAGTTCTAAACCGCCGGCAACTATAGAATGGGAATAAAATATATGAAACATCTTAAATTTTTTATTTTTTTGTGTATCCTAACCTTTTCCGTTTCATGCGGACAGCAAAGAAAATACATCCAATACAAGGTTAAAAAAGGAGAAACAATGCGTGTCATTGCCAAGAAATTGGATATGAAAACGAGAGATTTGTTGCGTCTAAATCCTGATGTTGGCAGAAAACCAGAAGTCAATACGCTAATCATAGTTCCGAGTAAGCAGTTAAAAAATAAAGGGGTCAATAAAGATGGTTTCAAAGAAGATGAAGTTATTGTTTCTAATACTTTAAATTCTGATGATGAAGAATTGAAAGCTGCTCTCATCGCTGAAAAAGAAAAACAAAAGGAATTATTAATTTTAGAGTTAGAAAAGGAATTTAAACTTCATGAAGTTAAAAAGGGAGATACCTTTTATGGATTAACTAGATTTTATAATGTGACTCAAGAAGATTTAATTGCTTTAAATCCTGAATTAATTGAAGGTTTAAAGTTGTCTCAAATTATTAAAATAATGCCTTTAGAGGCTAGTGTAGGAGAAGAGAGTTTTCTTTATAGAGATGAAATTGAAGAAGGTATTGCGCTTAAGATTGCAATTTTACTTCCCTTCAGAGCAATTGAATTAGATACGCTTTCTGGTGAAGAAATTTTTGAGAATAGTAGGTTGGCAAATATTGTAACAGATTTATATTTTGGAGCAACGATGGCTATAGACTCTCTTAGAGAACAAGGTGTAGAAATAGAGGTAGATGTTTTTGATACAGGCAGAAACAGCACAGAGATAAATAAAATCTTATCAGAAAATAACTTAGATGAGAATGATGCTGTTATTGGTCCTTTGTACTCAGAGGAAGTTCGGTTTTTAGCAGATAAGTTAAATGTGCCAATAGTATTTCCAATATATTCTCCAAAACAAGTAGCATTTACTGGAAAGAAGATTGTAAAAACTGCACCTAATAAACAATTATTTAAAGACAAGTTATTTGCATATATGCAGGATAATTTTATTGACGGTAATATTATTGTTGTGGGAGATGGAAAAGTAGATTCACAGAATGATGCTGCTAAAATTAGAGAAATTCTTCAATCTAATGATTCCATAAATAGCTTTCATATTATTATGGCAGAGGATGGATATATAAAAACAGAGAAGTTTACAGAGGTGCTGCAACCCAATATGAAGAATACAGTAGTAATGGCAACCAATGATAACATAATTGTAGCAAGTGCTATAAATAGTCTTATTAGTTTACCTGAAGAAACCACAGCTACTGTGTATGCTTTTGATCAGATAAGTGTTTTCAATCAAATTGATAATTTGAAACTTGCGCAGTTAGGTTTTACATTTGTGAGTGATGCATACGTAAAAGAAGATTCTTTTGAAGCGAATGCTTTTAATTTTAAATATAAAGCTAAAAACGGAACGCTACCTTCTTCATATGCTACAAAAGGTTTTGACGTTACGTATGATATATTAATGCGTTTAGCCTCGGGTAATGATTTAGATACTACTTTTAAGGAAGGTCTTTCATACAGATTAGAAAGTAAATTCGATTATACTGATAACACTCTTAAAATATCAGAAAACAAGGGTTTATTTATTTTAAAGTACAATGTAGATTTAACTTTAACTAGAATAGAATAGAATATTCTTCCCTTACAAATACAAAAAAAAATCCGATGAAGCTTCATCGGATTTTTTTGTATTTGTAATAATGAAAAGAAGCTTAGATTTTTTTCATTTGCTGCTTCATCATTTGCATTTGTTCTTTTAACATACCATGCTTGTCTAACTTTTTAGCTTCTGCCATTAAATTGGTAGCTTCTCGTTTACGTCTTTTAGTCATGGAGATTCCTGCTAATTGTAGTTTTGCCATTGCTAAATCATGATCCATTGCCAAGCCTAATTTTATAGCCTTACGCAAATACTTCTCAGCTTGTGTCATATTTGTCTGACTTAAAATAATACCATGTAAATAATTAAAATATCCTTGCTGTTTGACAGTCAATGCTGCTTCTGGGTTTTTAATATAACCTAACCATTTTTGAGTTCCTGGAAAATTTTGTTTACGAAGTTGTAAAAAAGCCAGTAAGATAAACTCATTTTTAAAGTAGAATAAAACAAAAAGGCCAGCTAATAATAAAACAGAAATTCCGTTCATAATATTTCCTTGACTAAATTGATATACTGCCCAAACTGAAATTAAACCAGCTAAAATTAGCTTTATATTTTTATGAAACATAGATTTTTTTCTTTTGTAACCTCGAGTAAATTCGAGTAGTTATGATTTATTTTAAAAAACAAAAATACATTTTCTTATGAAAATATTTAGGTACTTCTCTGTAAAATTATTTTTTATAATATTTTTTATATTTGATAAAAGCAATAGTTCCTAGAATAGTTATAAAACCAACAGAATAATAAACAGAAGTTGGTGTAATAACTCTATCTCCACTTGCATAAGAATGCAAGCCAGACAGGTAAAAGTTTACTCCAAAATAGGTCATCATAATAGATGCATATGCAATTATAGACCATAAATTAAAGGTAAACCTACCACGTAAACCAGGAATTAAGCGCATGTGCAATACAAATGCATAAACCATTATAGAAATTAGGGCCCAAGTTTCTTTAGGATCCCATCCCCAATAACGTCCCCAACTTTCATTAGCCCACATACCACCCAGGAAGTTTCCAATGGTTAACATGATTAGACCTATCGTAATTGCCATTTCATTAATAATAGTAATTTCCTTAATATTTAAGTCCATTTTCTTCTTATTCTTTTCATTGGTAAATGCCATTAAAAAGAGTGCGAAAATCCCTAAAATCATTCCTAAAGAAAAAGGTCCGTAACTAGCTACAATAATAGAAACATGCACCAAAAGCCACCAAGAATTTAAAACAGGTTGTAAGTTTGCAATTTCTGGATCTAACCAATTTTGGTGTGCAAAAGCCAATATGATTGCTGTTAAGAACGTTGTTGCTGTTAGTGTAAGTGCAGATTTTCTTCCAAAGAATAAACCGAACAACATGGTTGCCCAAGCTACATAGATAATAGACTCGTAGGCATTACTCCAAGGTGCGTTACCACTAATATACCATCTCGATATCAACCCTAAGGTGTGAAACACGAATAAACCAATTACAATACCAACCAATATTTTTACAACAATATTAATCCATGGTTTTGAAGTGAAAATTTGCCAAATCACAAAAAGGATTAAAAACAAACTAGCAAAACCGTAATACTTTGCCAATTGTTGAAAGGGCTGTATTTTATTATATGAAATTTCTAAAGAAATTTCTTTTTCCGTTGGCAACACTTCTGCACCAAATTTAAGTTGAAATTTCTTTATACCGTCTAAAATTTTATTTGCTTCGGTGTAGTCATTTGTTTTCTTTGCTTTCTGTAAAAATTGAATATAAACTGGCAGAGATTGACGTACAAAAACAGAATCTGTGCCTGTGAAATTAGCAGTTGAGGTCTCTGGTTGTGAGACCCATTTGTTATTTTCATCGTTAGGAATAGGGTAAATTTTTAAAATTCCACCGCCAATAGCACTATATAATAATCCAATCCTTCTATCTATTTTAATAATATCTTTTTCAAACTTATTTTTTTCTTTTTTCTTTTGTGCTTCAGCAACTTTCTCTTTTATCTTATAAATTCCCATTGGGGTTATAAAATCTGATAAAGCTGCGTATTTAGAGGTAGCTGAAATGCCAATAAGTTTTCTAATTTCGGTATTTCCTTTTTCTAGATAAATTACGGGTACTTCAAACCAAAGTCTAGGGTTTTCTATAATAGATAATAAAACCTGACTAGGCTCCATATCCTTAAATTTTTCTGTTTTGCTTACTTTTCTTACCAATTCAGAGGCAAAAGTATGTGCAGGTTTCATTCTACCACCAGCATCTTGAATAACCAATTTATTAAAGCTTTCTGCATGTTTTGCATCTACCATATTGGCAAGCAAAATAGAGTCTATTTGTTGAATTGTTATTTTTGTTGGTTGATGCGTGTTTTTATGTTGCGCAAAGGTGAAACTTGATAAAAGTAATGCCGCAACAATAGAGAGCGTTAGTTTTTTCTTTTTAATTTTAGTCAGACCTTTTTTCAAAACATCAAACCTAGTATTTTTTGCAAAAAGAATACAGATCATACCAATGTATAAAAGAGAGTATCCTAAATACGTAACAAAAGTCCCAAGAAAATCGTGATTTACGGAAAGATGCGTTTCTTCTTTACCGTCAGATAAATCATAACTTGCTTGAAAAAACTTATAACCTCTGTGATCTAAAATATGGTTCATAAAAATTTTATAGTCAAAAGTTTCTTTTGGGTCTATAAGTGTAACCTCACTTGCATAGGCCGCTGCACTCTCAGATCCTGGATATTTATCTAGTTGAAAATCGTTTAATTTTATACTAAAAGGAGTTTTTAATGTTTTTGAACCATATAAAACCCTAAAATTTAATCCACCAACAGACACTTCTTTAGAACCGTCAGAATTAAATTTCCCTCCTTTTAATTCTACACGTTCTGTCTTGTTATTAGCTGTAATATCTACAAAAATAACATCTTGTATTTTGTCATTTTTTGGGCCGCTAATCGTTTTCATAATTCCTTTTTCTGCTGGTCTAGGGATTACAAATTGGAGTTCACCAATATTATGAAGTGTTAGATATTTAAAGTCCTGCAAAGAATCTTTAGGAATCATACCTTTTTCTTGATCTGCCATTCTAAACCAATCTCCATTGTCTTTAGAAATCATTTTTAAAACACCACTTTTGTTTGTGAAATTAACGGTTGCATTGTCATTATCTGCATCAAATCCAACTAAAATGCCGTGTATATTTTGTATGGTACCTTTTTTAATCCAATGCTCATGACGGGAACCTTCAGAAGACTCTACAAAAAATAAATGTTCTATACCATTTTCATCTTCAACTAAGTTTTTTTCAGCCCACGGGATATAATCTACTAATTCAAATTTAATATCAATACTTTTTTCTTTTGTTTGAAATGAATCCGTATAAGTCCAAGAATTGGTACCCCAAGCAGAGAGCATTATTGGTGCATTTATTTCCGGTTTTTGAGAGTTTCCATCATCTACAACAGCATTTAGATAGGTGGTTTCAGATAGAAACTGATTGGTGGTTTCACCCTCTTCAATAAGCATAATGCCTTCATAACCTACATAACGAGTAATTCCTGCACCGACTAAGATTAATAAAAAAGAGGTATGGAACATTAAAACTGGCCATTTCTCTTTTTTATAAAGGCGATATCTGAATATATTTCCAAAGAAATTGATTACAAAAAAGCCCATAATTGCCTCGAACCACCAAGCATTATAAATTAGTGCTTTAGAGGTTTGTGTACCAAAATCGTTTTCTATGAATGTTGCAATTGCCATTGCAGTTGCAAACAAGATAAATAATACGGCTGTTAATCTTGTAGAATATAGGAAATCGAATAATTTTTTCATCCTTTCAAAGTAGTTTTTAATCTGCTGCAAATTTAAGCATAAAAGGAGGAAAACTATCTAAGAGTACCTTATTTTTCTTGTTAAGAACTGTTAAAAATAAGACGGTATTTGTATTTGAGTGGCAGGGCTGAATAAGTCTTTATTCTGCAACACTGTCAATTAAAATGGTTAGCATATCTATTGCTGCTTGGGCGATTTTTGTTCCAGGACCAAAAACCCCAACAGCACCAGCATCAAACAGAAATTGATAGTCTTGAGCAGGTATTACACCACCCACAATTACCATTATATCTTCGCGTTCATATCTTTTTAATTCTGCAATAACTTGGGGGACCAATGTTTTATGTCCGGCTGCTAAAGAGGAAACTCCGAGAATATGCACATCATTTTCTACAGCCTGCTTTGTAGCTTCTTTTGGTGTTTGAAAAAGTGGCCCAATATCTACATCAAAACCTAAGTCGGCATAGCCAGTGGCTACTACTTTTGCACCTCTATCATGGCCATCTTGTCCTAATTTGGCAATCATAATTCTTGGTCGTCTGCCTTCTAATTCTGCAAATTTATTTGCAAACTCTTTTGCTTTTTTAAATAATGGATCTTCTTTTATTTCTTTGCTATACACCCCAGATATTGTTTTATGCACTGCTTTATGCCTGCCATATACAAGCTCTAAAGCATCAGATATTTCTCCTAATGTAGCTCTATTTTTCGCAGCTGTAACGGCCAAATCTAATAAGTTTTCTTTTCCAGATTGTGCAGCTTTAGTTATGGCCGATAAAGATTCCTTTACGGCGGTATTATTTCTGTTCGCTTTTAACTCATTTAATCTTTCAATTTGAGAATTTCTAACCGCTTCATTATCCACCTCTAAAAAATGTAAGGGGTCTTCCTTTTCTAACTGATATTTGTTTACGCCAACAATTATATCTTGTCCGCTGTCTATTTTTGCTTGTTTGATTGCTGCTGCCTCTTCAATTCTCATTTTCGGAATTCCTTTCTCAATAGCTTTAGTCATCCCGCCTAACTTTTCAACTTCTTCAATTAGTTTCCAAGCCTTATTGGCTATATTTTCTGTTAGTTCCTCTACATGGTAACTTCCTGCCCAAGGATCTACAGTTTTTGTTATATACGTTTCTTCCTGTAAGTAGATTTGTGTGTTTCTAGCAATTCTAGCAGAAAAGTCTGTGGGTAGCGCAATTGCTTCATCTAATGCATTTGTGTGCAGACTTTGTGTGCCACCAAAAGTTGCCGCCATTGCCTCTATTGTTGTTCTTGCAACATTGTTAAAAGGATCTTGTTCTGTTAAGCTCCAACCACTAGTTTGGCAATGCGTTCTTAGTGCTAAAGATTTTTGGTTTTTAGGGTTGAACTTCTTTACAATTTTTGCCCACAACATTCTTGCTGCTCGTAATTTGGCTATTTCTGTAAAATGATCCATTCCTATTGCCCAAAAGAAGGACAATCGTGGTGCAAATGAATCAATATCCATTCCGGCGTCAATACCTTTTCTAATATATTCTAAACCGTCTGCAAGCGTATATGCCAATTCAATTTCTGCAGTGGCACCAGCTTCTTGCATATGATAACCAGAAATTGATATTGAATTGTATTTTGGCATCTTATCGCTGGTGTATTTAAAGATATCAGCAATAATTTTCATAGATGGAGCAGGAGGGTAGATGTATGTATTACGAACCATAAACTCCTTTAATATATCATTTTGAATGGTTCCTGTTAAGTTTTCTAAAGAGACACCTTGTTCCTGTGCAGCAACGATATAAAAGGCTAAAATGGGTAAGACAGCACCATTCATAGTCATAGAAACAGACATTTTGTCTAACGGAATTCCGTCAAATAAAACTTTCATATCTTCTACAGAATCTATGGCAACACCTGCTTTACCTACATCTCCTTGCACGCGTTCATGGTCCGAATCGTAACCTCTATGGGTGGCTAAATCAAAAGCTACAGAGAGTCCTTTTTGGCCGGCCTCTAAGTTTCTTTTATAAAAAGCATTACTTTCTTCTGCGGTAGAGAAACCTGCATATTGTCTAATTGTCCAAGGCCTTCTAACGTACATTGTACTATAAGGTCCTCTTAAATTAGGTGCTATTCCTGCCACAAAATCTTCATGTTTAAAGCTTTGTGGAGTTGCTGTTTTAGCACTTTTGAGTTTGATATGTTCAAATGATTTTCTAGTCATTTTCTTTTTCTAACCGTTCTTTTTCTATGATTTCAGAAAGACGTTTTCTGTTAATTGGGACAATTAAAGTCTTTATATTTCTTTGTTTTATAAAAGGGAATAATTCCAACTCATTTTTCATGATATCATTTTTATTGGGTTGCATATTGGTGCCCAATAAAATAATCTTTTTAGCATGGAAGTCTTCTTCTTCCTTAGCAACACTTTCTGCTATTTTCTTTTGAATAATTCCCGCCTTTAATTGTTTTAAAAACCCTCCGCCTTTTTCTATTTGTTTAAATAGGGTCAATGCTTTTTCTGCTAATTGGTGGGTAATTGACTCTATATAGTAAGTGCCATCAGCAAAATTTTGCGCTTCTTGTAAATAACTTTCCTGTTGTAAAATTAAAAGTTGATTTCTTGCAATTCGTTCACCAAATTCGTTTGATTTATGGTACATGGCATCGTACGATACAGAAGAAACCGTATTGGATCCTCCTAAGATAGCACTCATATACTCAGTTGTTGTTCTAAGCATATTTATATTATAGTCATATAATGTTTTATTTCTTAAACTAGGCTGCGTAAAAATATGCACTGCACTATTTTCTTGATCATATTCATTTAATAGCGTAGCCCATAAAATTCTGAATGCCCTTAGTTTTGCTATTTCAAAAAAGTAATTGCTACCCGCAGAAAATGTAAAGTGAATTTTTTCTGCTATGTCTTTTCCAAAATGATTTAAATACTCGTTTGCATGGGCTAAAGTATAGGCTAATTGCTGCACAATCGTAGCGCCTGCGTTTTGATATAAGTCACTAGAAACCGAAACACAATTTTTATTGGATTTAAGAATAAGATTCAATTGTCTGAAATCTTCTTTTAAGTTGATGAACCAGTTTCCGTTTTCGGCCAAATTCCCAATAATATCTAATTGGATAAACGTCTTATTCGGATTTATGAATTTGCACAATTCAACCAAAAACACGTTAGGTAAAAACTGAAATTTAAAATATATTAAAATTGTATTGATATCAATATTTTGCAATAATAAACTGCAATTAAAAGGTTTTGTACTAATAAATTGAATTGAAGTTGCCCCTCTCCTTAAAGCATCAAGAGCTAAGGAATTTGCTATTTTCTCGTTATCAATGAAAATAGTTTGACAAATATTAAAGCCTTTTTTTGGTAGATCTAGTTTTGTGTTTGTTCTGTCTTCTTTTGAGTAAAAAGGTTTTACCGTAATACCTTCATTAGTTTTCCAAAGCAAAGTTTCATTATAATCTGCACCCTTTAAGTCTGCTTGAATTTTTTGCTTCCAAGCAGCCGATGATGTTCCTATAAATTCATTAAACAGAAATGTATTCATTACTTTTTTATGGTATCAAATTCTATAATATAAATATCTTCATTTTCTTTTTTCATTAAGTACTGCTCTCTTGCAAAACGTTCTAGTTGTAATGAATCATTTAGTTTTAGGATGGTGGCTTTATCTTCGGCTATTTTAGTTTTATAAAAAGATACGGTACTCTCTAAATCTTTAATTTCTCTATTAAATTTTCTATGAACCAAATAAGAATTCTCATCAAAAAACAACATCCAGATTAAAAAAGGAATAAAAATTAAAACAAAAATATTTGTCAAAATTTTAAATACTTTATTATTTTTTAGAGTATTAATAGTCATATGCTATAAACGTTCATTAATAACTGTTCTAACAATGTCTATGGCAACATTATTATATCTATCATTAGGTATAATTAAATCTGCAAAGTTTTTTGTAGGTTCTATAAATTCTTGATGCATAGGTTTTAAGGTAGTCTGATACCTGCTTAAAACTTCATTCATATCTCTTCCTCTTTCTGTGATATCTCTTTTTAACCTTCTAATTAAACGCTCATCTGTCTCTGCGTGCACAAATATTTTAATGTCAAATAAGTCTCTTAGTTCCTTATTATTTAGGATCAATATTCCTTCAACAATTACTACTTTTCTTGGATGTGTCTTAATAGTATCTTTTGTTCTATTGTGAGTTACAAAAGAATATACTGGCTGATCTATAGTATTTCCAGCTTTGAGTGCTTTTAAATGGTCAATAATTAGATTAAAATCGATAGCTCTTGGATGATCAAAATTAATTTCAGCTCTTTCTTCATAAGGCATATTGTCTGTAGCGTTGTAGTAAGAGTCTTGAGAAATTACGCATACCTCATCTGTAGGTAGTTGTTTAATAATTTGATTTACAACTGTTGTCTTTCCACTACCAGTTCCGCCTGCAATTCCAATAATTAGCATAAAAAAATATGATTTTGTTAAAGTTTTAACCTTAAAAGTAAAGGTATTATAAAAATATATATTTAAGGACTATCTCAGTTTTTTTTAGGATTCAATTTTATGAGGCTTGAAACCGCCATAATTATGATTTTCTATCTGTATAGTTTGCTTAATAACTTTGATTTTTGAACTACTACATAGAAATAAAAAAGCTTCAAAAATAAATTTTTGAAGCTTTAAATAAATTGAGCCGATGGAGGGACTCGAACCCACGACCTGCTGATTACAAATCAGCTGCTCTAGCCAGCTGAGCTACATCGGCTTTTGTTTTCAGTTGGCAAATAAAATAAAAATTGGGAACACAACCTAACTAAAAATGTTATTTTTTTACCTTGTTTGTGTAAGTGCCTTATTTGTAATATTTTGCTTAAAATATTAAAAGGACGTATTGATTAGTAGAATTAAAAGTAGATTCTTAATTTAAAGCTTCTTTATAGGTTGCGAGGCACCTTTCTCTTGCTTCTTTATGATCTACCATTTCTTTAGGATATGTGAATTCTTGAAAATCTGGCACCCATTTTTTAATGTAAGCTAAGTCGCTATCAAATTTTTTAATTTGAGTAGTAGGATTAAAAATTCTGAAATAAGGTGCTGCATCTACACCAGAACCAGCAACCCATTGCCAATTACCAATATTGCTAGCCATCTCGTAGTCATGTAATTTTTCGGCAAAATATGCTTCTCCCCATCGCCAGTCTATTAATAAGTGTTTGCATAAAAAACTACCCACTAACATTCTAATTCTATTGTGCATAAAACCTGTTTCATTTAGTTGGCGCATTCCAGCGTCAACTAAAGGGTATCCAGTCTCGCCATTGCACCATTTGAGGAATTCAGCTTCATTATTTCGCCATTCAATTCTATCGTATTTTGTTTTAAAAGATTTTTTTGATGTATGCGGAAAATGCCACAGAATTTGCATAAAAAACTCTCGCCAAATTAGTTCTTGCCAAAAAATCTCATTTTTTTCTGTAATCGCTTTTTCTATCATCTTACGAATACTAACCGTGCCAAAACGTAAATGTGGTCCTAGTTTAGAGGTAGAGTCCTGTGCAGGAAAGTTCCGTGTATCTTCATAATTTTGAATAAGCGCAGGTGTGACGATATGCTTTTTTATTTTTTGATGTGATTTGATAAAACCAATATCTGATAAACTTAAATTTGGTAGTTCTTTATCTTGTATTAAGTTTTTTAAGAATGAACTGGTGTAGTAAAAATCTAAGGTGTGTGTTTTGAATTGCTCCTTCCAAACCTTCATGTACGGCGTGTATACTACATAAGGTAAACCATCTTTTTTAGTAACTTCATTTTGTTCAAAAATTACTTGATCTTTAAATGTTTTAAATTTAATAGTATTATCATTTAATAATTGTTGAATTTTATCATCTCTCTCTTTAGCATAGGGTTCATAATCTCTGTTTGTAAATACGGTATCTATATTATATTTTTCTAATAGATTTTTGTATACAATTGCTGGCTCCCCATGAAACATGGCAATACTGCTACTATTTTTATCTTCTAATTTAATACGCATTTTTTGAAGCGTTTCATAGATGAAAGTAATTCTAGCATCGTCTTTAGGAAGCTTCTTTAAAATTTCTTCATCAAAAATAAAGATAGGAAGCACAGGGTGTTCACTTTTAAGAGCGTTATAAAAGCCAACATTATCATCCAACCTTAAATCTCTGCGAAACCAAAAAATATTTACAGTATCCTTCATCTTATTTAATTTTACCAAAAAGTGCTAGCAATTTTTCTTGTCTGTAATTAAAAATTTCTTCTAATTTTGGTTTTACTAAAAAAGGGTGCACCATTTGACCTAGAATTCCTAAAGGAATTTTATAATCTATAATATCTTCTAATTCTACTCCACCTTCTATTTCTTTTACAAAATGCTTGTGATGCCAAAGCGCGTAAGGTCCGTACATTTGTACGTCTACAAAGTATTTTTTTTCTTCTATATGCGTAATTTCAGAGATCCATTTTGTTTTAATACCTAAAAGCGGTGTCACATTATATTGAATTATTTGCCCTGTGTATAATGGTCTATCTATTTTAGAAAGAATATTAAAACTCATGTAATCTGGTGTAATGATACTTAGGTTCTTAGGGTTAGACAAAAACTCCCAAGCTTTATCCAATGAAATAGGTAGCTGTTGTTTCTTGTGAAGTGTGTATATTTTCATTTTAATTATGGACTAGAATATAGAGGTTTAAAGAAGTTGCTATACAAAGCCAAAGCATGTAAGGGAGCAACAAGTATTTGTAATTATTTACTGCACTGCTGAGTTTGAAAAAATAAACAAATATAAGTGAAGTCAATAAGAGAATATTTATAAGCGCAAATAATACGAGATGTTGATTAAAGAAAATAAAATTCCAGCTAACATTGAGTACAAATTGAATTAGAAAAATATTACGATTTTTACTTGTGTTTTCTTTTGTAAAAAGTTTTCCTAAATAAATAGAAAAGCAAACCATAATAAGTGTCCAAGCAATCCCAAAAACAAAACCAGGTGGTGTCCAAGGAGCTTGGTGTAAATTCGTATACCAATTAGAAAGTGGGCCATTATTCATTAGCCAACTCCCGATTGCTAAGCCACCAAAGTTTAAAGCTAGAAATAATAGCGTTAATTTTAATTGTTTCATCCTTATTCCTGTGCTTTTAAAGCATCAATTTTCTTAAGGATATCATCTGCTTCTTTATATTTAGAATCGCTATCGGTTCTATTTATAGATTGCAACTTATATGCCTCTTCCATTACTTTTTTGTACTTATCTTGAAGTTTGTCTGCTTCAGATTTTTTCTTAAAGATTCCGAACATAGTTTTAGATTAAGTGTTTTGTTATTTTCGAACTTGATGGCTTTGTAATTGAAAAATAATAATCAACCAATTGACCTTCAGGAGAAACTAGATATTTTTGAAAATTCCACTTTACTGAAGAGCTTTTAGAATTATTTAATGCTTTATCTGTTAGCCAGCTGTATAAAGCATGTTGCTTACTGCCTTTTACATCAATCTTTTCTGTCATTAAAAAAGTTACTCCAAAATTAACTTTACAGAAAGCTTCAATGTCTTCAGAAGTTCCTGGTTCTTGACTTCCAAATTGGTTACAAGGGGATCCAATGATCATTAAATTATCCTTATGCATTTTGTACAATTCTTCTAATTCTTTATACTGAGATGTAAAGCCACATTTTGAGGCTACGTTTACAAAAAGAATGTATTTGTTTTTGTACTCGAATAAGTCAATAGCTTTATTTTGTAAGCTATTGATTTTGATGTTATAAATATCTGTCATACTTTTTAAATTTTGAAACTTACAATTCCGCAATCAAGTTCAAAAATTTGGCCTGAAATGGATTGCGCCTTGTCTGAAATAAGGAAAGTTGCTAAATCTGCAACCTCATTTGGTTTAAGAAACTTTTTAAGAGGATGACGTTCAGTGATATTTTCTATCATTCTATCATTTCTTAAGAGTTTAGATGCCAGATCTGTTTCTGTAACAGTTGGCGCGATTACGTTTACACGTATAGTAGGAGCTAGTTCTGCACCCAAAGATTTTGCTAAACCTTCTACAGCAGATTTTGCAGCTGCCACACTTGCATGGTAAGGCATTCCTAATTTAGCAGCTACAGTGCTAAAAAGTAGGATGGAAGGGTTTTCTCCATTTTTTAATTTAGGAAGATATTTTTGAACTGTTTTTACAGCACCAATAACATTTATTTCAAAGTCTTCTCTAAAGTCTTCTAATTTTAATCGTGAAATTGGTTTTAGATTAATACTTCCAGGGCAATAAATTAAAGTATCTATTGCTTCAATTTCTGGCAAGTCATCTGTAAGTATGTCACAATTATAATGGGTGAGGTTAGCGTGGGGCTGCAAAGGAGCTGTTCTACTAATATTTACAACTATATTCTCTTCAATTAAAGATTGCACAATCGCTTGTCCAATTCCTTTGCTTCCTCCAACTACTACTATTTTTCTCATATGCTTTTAAGGTCTTCCTTTCAAGCGCTTTTCAATTTTCTGTTTTACAGCTGTCAAGCGCTTCATTTGATCCATTATTTCAAGATCTTTTTCTATTTTATATACTTCGTTTAACTCTAGAATAAGGGCTTTAACCTCTCTAGATGCTACAATTCTATCACTTGTTGTTTTAAATGAGAATTTTCTGTGTTCAAATTCTTCTGCTCGTTCCGTTAAATTCATTGTTACTTTTCAGTTTTTATAAACGGTAATATAATTATAAAACTTAGAAGCGCAATAAAAATAATATTATTTATTAAGAGGTAAGCGGTTTTCCTTTTAAACGTCTTTCAATTCTCTGCTTTATTACAGTCAACCTTTTCATGATATCCATAATATTAGAGTCTTTATTTTCTTTGTAAATCTCATTTAAGCTTAAGATCAAATCTTTTGCTTCTCTAGCGGCCATTATTCGGTCGCTTGTTGTAGGAAATCTCATTTTCCTAGTTTCAAATTCTAGTGCTTTTGTAATTAATTCCATAGTTAATATTTTAGAGTATTTTGTAATTCAGTAATTTTTTCGGGACTGTCAAATTTTCCACCAAAGTAGGATGTTACTGTTGCCGAAGTATCATCTTTAATTCCTCTAGAAGAAACACAAAGGTGTTTTGCATCTATTATTACTGCAACGTCTTCAGTATTTAAAATTGTTTTTAATTCTTCAGCAATTTGGTTTGTTAAGCGTTCTTGAACTTGAGGTCTCTTTGCATAATATTGAACAATTCTATTTAATTTTGATAATCCAATTACCTTTCCCGAAGAAATATAGGCTACATGTGCTTTCCCTACAATTGGTACAAAATGATGCTCACAGTTAGAGTAGAATGTAATATTTTTTTCGACTAACATTTGGTTGTATTGATATTTATTATCAAACAACGCTACTTTGGGTTTGTTGGCAGGGTTTAGTCCTGAAAAAATTTCTTCGATATACATTTTGGCAACTCTATTTGGAGTTCCCTTTAGCGAATCATCTGTTAAATCTAAGCCCATTACATTCATTATTTCAGAAAACAATACAGCTATTTTATCTTTTTTTTCGGCATCCGATAATTTAAAAGCATCTGCTTTCATCGGAGTTTTTAGTCCCGTATAAAGGTGATCGTCACCAATTTCTTCTGGTGAAAAACCATTAAATTTCCCTAAATTTTCTTTTGTTGCCAATGTATTAGGTTTTATAGTTTTTATTATCTTTTGGATATTGAGTTATTAGAGATGCTTCTTTGTCTGGTGCACTTAAATCTCCCTTTTTCAAAAGTTCTGAGCTTTTCATGTTTAGTCTTTCTTCCCTGCACTCGTTTACGCCACATTTGAAAACTTTTCAGTTTCATTTCTCTTCGCATTAAATCGATAACTTCTTGTTCTTTTAAACCGAATTGAAATTGGATAGACTCGAATGTAGTTCTATCTTCCCAAGCCATTTCTATGATTCTATCTATAGAAATAGTGCTTAATTGTTCTGAGCTATTGGAAATCATATTGTTTGTTGTTTTCTATCTTGCAATTAATAATCTTATCTATAAAGTTTTTGTTTTCTTTCAATAACTTAGTATTCTTAAATCTTACAAAGTTACCTTGAGCATGTATACTAAACCCTTCTGTTTTGTATGTGTGCAATTGATAATAGGGTATTGCCCAGCTAAAATTTTTTAAACCTTTATTAATATGAATTACGATTCCTTTTTCTCTGAGCTCTATGTTACCATAATTAATATCTGACACAGCATTAATTAATTTTAGAAACCCTGGACTTACGGCATCAATTATCATTCTTTTAGATCCAACACCTCCTAGCTTTATTGCTTTCACAAAGCTATATGGCTTCCCTAACAAATCATTCATTGTTGCGGTAGCATCTTTATTTTTAAGAGTTGTGTTAAATATCATTACTCAAAGGTACAAAAAATATCATTATGTTTAACATTTTATTCGATTAGTTAAACAAAAATTAACAGATTTTTATATTTTAAGAAATTTTCTATATTAATCAGTATTTAATAAGCTGTCCCTATTCGAAAGTGTGTGTTTCTTTAAAATCCTTTCACTTTCTTTTTTTACATCCGTATTTTTTTTCATATTCCAGAGAATATCACTTGCTTTTTTTCTTGCAACTTTAATTTCTACAATAGGATTTGGGTAATCAACACCTAATTCAAAATTATTAAACTGCTGATCTAAAGGTGTCATTAAATAAGGTTCATGCACAAAAGGCGTTTCTAAGTGTGCTAACTCAGGAATCCATTTTCTAATAAATGTTCCATCTTCGTCATGTTCTAAGCTATTTTTTATTGGGTTGTATATTCTAAGGAGATTAATGCCCGTTTCACCAGCATTCATTTGCAATTGCGGAAAATGTATACCGGGTTCAAAGTCTAAGAACAATCGAGAAAGGTGCTGAGACGACGCTTGCCAAGGTTGCCATAAAATATGGGTATAGAAAGATACCAGCATAGCGCGCATTCTAAAGTTTAAATACCCTGTTTCTGTTAAACAACGCATGCAAGCATCAATTAATGGAAAACCGGTTTTACCCTCTTCCCAGGCTTTTTGGTATTCTAATGAAATACTCTTCTTTAGTTTTTGATACCCTTTATTTATACTTGCGTTTTCCATGGTGTGTTCCATTTCAAACTTTTGTATAAAGTGTGCTTGCCAGCGTAATCTTGAGATAAATGCACCCAAATGTTTTTTATTTGATTCTGTTTTACACCTCAAAGCTTCATTAAATACTTGGCGTATAGAAATGTTTCCCCAAGCAATATAAGGAGATAGCCTACTACAGCTCTCTCTCGCTAGTGCTGGTTTAGAGATATTAAACATGTATTTTTCATGGCGTTTATCAAAAAATGTATTGGCATATCTCCAAGCTGTTCTTGTCCCTCCCTTTTGAAAATATTTATGTTTGGGTGTTTTTAAATCTACTATTTGGAAATATTTTTCTAACTGCGTAATTTCATCAATTGAAATAAACTTAGCAGCATTGTATTCGTTTTTAATTAGAGAATCATACATAAAATCGTCCCATTTATCGAACCAATCTTCTCTATTTAATAATCCTCGTAAAACACCATTGTTATTATTTTCAACCCAATTAACCGAATTGTTTCTGCAGTATCTTGTGAACTCTTTATCTCTATTGTAGGTGATTAATAAACCTGTTTCTTGATGAGAAAATACGGTGTTTATTTTATAATAATTAAAAAGCTGGTTAAAAGTATTTACAACTTCGGTTTGTACACAAAGTACTTTTGTGTCGTATTTTTTTAAATCGGTATTTAAATCTGCTAAAGATTGTTTTATAAAATCCCAATGACGTTTATCGTAGTGCGGATCTTCTAATAATGAGTTCTCAAAAACGTATAAGAAAAGCACACGTTTGTTGGCTTCTAAGGCATTGTAAATTGCCTCATTATCCTGTAAACGCATATCGCGTTTAAACCAAACTACATGTATTTCTTCTTTGTTAGTATTCATCTAGGTGTTCTATGATATGATTTGCTTTCTCTTTTATTTTTGTCCTGTCTTCAGATGACATTTTATTTAGTACACTATACATCATTTTCATCCGGAAATTTGAAGATAATTTTTCTTGCTTTTCGTCTAAGAAATTCCAGTACAGTGTATTAAAAGGACAGGCGTCATCTTCAAATTTCTTTGCTTTTTTATACACACATGCATCACAATAATTACTCATCTTACTAATGTAACTACCGCTAGATACGTAGGGTTTAGTTGCTATTTTACCACCATCTGCAAACTGACTCATACCTCTTGTATTGGGTAATTGAACCCATTCTATGGCGTCTACATAAATACCTAAATACCACGCGTCTATTTCGTCTGGATGTATTTGTGTTAAGAGTGCAAAATTACCAGTAATCATTAAACGTTGAATATGATGTGCATATCCGTTTTCTAAGGAATTGTTAATGGCATTTTTTAGGCAGTTCATTTTTGTTTTTCCCGTCCAAAAGAAATCTGGTAACTTGTTTTTATTCTCAAAGAAATTTTCTTTTTTGTAATCTGGCATTAGCATCCAATACATACCTCGCATGTATTCTCGCCAACCTAGTATTTGTCTTATAAATCCTTCTACTTGAGAAATATCTATAACATTTTCTTGCCTTCTATAGGTTTCTAAAACAGTTTCAACAATTTCTTTAGGAGAAATCATCTTGGTATTCATAGCAAACGAAACTCTACTATGAAAAAGATAAATTTTGTCTGTATGCATGGCATCTTGGTAATCTCCAAAATGGACTAACAGGTGTTCGCAAAAATATGTTAATTGTTCTAAAGCTTGATTTCTAGAAATCGGGTACTCAAAATATTTAGAGTTGATTTTTCCGATTGTTTTTATTTCAGCTTTTTCAATATCACCAATAATATTGGTTACATCTATGTCGAAGCTAATTTCTTGCGGAATTAGAGCTTCTCCTTTCCATTTTTTACGATTGCTGGCATCAAAATTCCATTTGCCACCTTCCGGTTGATTGTCAACTACTAAAATTTGATGTTTTTTACGCATATTGCGATAAAAATTTTCCATCAAAAATTGTTTTTTACCTTTGAAGAAAGTTTCTAAATCTGCTCTTTCTGTATAGAAATGTTCTGTAGAAAAAATTTCTGTTTCCAAATTTAAGTTCGTAGAAAATTCTTTTAATTGTCTATCTAATCTATATTCATCGGGAGATAAATATTCAAATTTTTCAATATTTTTCTCTTTAATCAACAAAGCTAAATTATCAACTAAGCTTTGTGTGTTTTTGGTATCGTTTATATTGAAATAAACAACTTCATGATTTGATTTTTCTAACTCACTAGCAAAATTCCGCATTGCAGCAAAAAAACCAACAACTTTCTGAATATGATGTGTTACATAATCTGTTTCTTGGCGCATTTCAAACATACAATAGGTAACATCCTCATTCGCTTCTAAAAACCAAGAATGTTGGCTATTTAGTTGATCTCCAAGAATTAAACGTAATTTTTTCATATTAAAACAATGTTTTTATCAACCATATTTTTCTAAATTTATGATTCCCATCATATCGTTCTGCTTGGAACTGAGTATTAAATTTTCGATCTCTTGGGTCGTTGCCAACACCAGCAACATACATCCAGTTTCCGTAGTTGCTATGCACATCATAATCTATCAACAGTGATTCAAAATACGCTGCACCAATTCTCCAGTCTAACAAAAGCTCTTTTGCAAAATAAGAAGCTACATTTTGTCTGCCTCTGTTGCTCATAAAACCAGTTTCTTTTAATTCAATCATATTGGCATTTACAAAATCGTCTTTTGTTTCTCCGTTAATCCATTGATTAATTAATTGTTTGTCAGAGCTCCATTGGTAGTCTTTCCCTAAAATTCCACCAAGTTGAAAAACTTTAGAATTGTATTTTAAAGAGATGTATTTAAAATAATCTCGCCAAATCAATTCAAATATCACCCAATAGGTAGATTCATTTGCACCAAATTCAGCCTCATATTCTTTAATTTTCCAATAGATAGTTTTAGCGGATAGGCTACCGTTTGCCAACCATGGCGAAAACTTTGTACTATAATCTGCACCAATTAAACCGTTTCTGGTTTTCTTATAAAAACTAACTTTTTTAGTTTCAAAAAAATAAGTATTCAATCTTTCTAAAGCGGAAGTTTCTCCTCCAGAGAAAGGGAATGCTGTATTTTCATGTATCTCAAAATCTTCAAAACCGAGATCTTGTAATGTTGGAATTATTGTTTTATTTTCAATTAAATTTTCTGACGTACATTTTGAAACTTGAACTTCTTTATGAACTTCCACCGTCTTTTCTAATTTCTTTCTAAAAATCGTAAATACATCTGGGATTTTCGAAAAATCTTTAGAAACCGTATCGGGATTGTATAAAAATTGATCGTATTCTTCAATTAAATGAATTTCATTAGAAAGTGTATTTTTGATTAGATTATTTGTGTTTTCTTCTTCTTTAGTCCATTCTTTTTGGGTGTATACTTTTTTGATTTTAAAAGCATCACAAATTTTATGGATCTCATCCTCAGGGCTTTTAAAATACGTGAGTAGCGTTATATTTAAATCCGCTAAATTTTTTCTTAAATCAATGATGGTTTCAAGAAGAAATTTTGCACGATATTTTGCTGTTTTCTGGAATCCAAATTCATCCATTTGAAATAATTTGGGATCGAAGAAATATACTGCAATTACTTTTGTATGATTTTCTACAGCTTTTTTTATTGAGGTATTGTCATGAACTCGTAGATTATTACGAAACCAAATTAAGCTTGTGTTTTCTTGTTTCTTCTGCATTTTTCGCTACAATATTTTACATCATCCCAATTTTTTTCCCATTTTTTTCGCCAAGTAAAAGGCCGGTTGCATACGAGACATGTTTTTTCAGGTAGATGTTGTTTCTTCAAAATTATTTATTAATGTTATTAATCATTCCATTAAAAACAAACCAATGGAAGGGCATTACAGAATACCAGTATAATCTACCAGCAAGGCCATGTGGCCTAAAAGTAGCTGTTTGATATATAGTACCATCTTCTATTTTAAATTCTAACCAAGCTTCTCCTGGTAAAATCATTTCAGCATATAGTAGTAGTTTTCCTTTTTCTTTATCGGCATATATAACCCGCCAAAAGTCTAATGCATCACCAGAATTTAATTCTGTAGGATGTCTTCTTCCTCTTCTTAAACCTGCACCTCCATAAAATTGATCTACAATACCACGAATTTTCCAAAGAAAAGTACCATAATACCAACCTGTCTCTCCACCAATTGCCCAAATTTTATCTAGAGCTTCTTTTTTGTTTTTTACTTTTCTTTGTTTGAAGTCTTTAAAGCAACCATGTTTAGGTACGTTAATAAATTCGTGGACATAGTTTTTTAACTTTCCGCTACTTATGTATGAATCCTTCCAACTAGAAATAATACTATTTTGTTTTATTCTTATAAATGCATATTCAACAGCTTGTTTGTATGACATTGGTTGTACATCTAAAATAGCATTGATATTACTTTTATTACCAATGACTTCTACGCCCATAGAGTTTACCAAAGTAGTTGCCAGCTTATAAGAGGTCGAAGTAACAAAATACAACCAATAAGAGGATAGCTTGGGTGTCATTACTGGCACTGTTACAATACGTCTTTTTAGCTTCCTTACTTCAGCGAATTGAAGCAGCATTTCTTTATACGTCATTATTTCCGGGCCAAAAACATCATATGAGTTGTTGTACAATTCCTTTCTTCCGATAGCTCTGTGTAAAAAAGACAAAATATCTCGTATGCCTAAGGGTTGTGTTTTCGTATTTAACCACTTCGGGGCAATCATAAAAGGTAGCTTTTCTACAATATCTCTAATTATTTCAAAAGAAGAACTGCCAGAACCCACAATAATACCTGCTTTAAAAGTAGTTAATGCATATTTTTTAGAGGCCAATGTTTTTTCAACATTTTTTCTAGAAAGTAGGTGCTTAGATAGTTTTGTGTCGTTCGTGATTCCGCTTAAATAAATGGCTTGTTTTAACTGAGACTGTTCTGCAAACCTTTTAAAATTGAAAGCACATTTTTCTTCTAAAATATGGAACTCTTTTACCGAATTAGACATCGAGTGTATTAAATAATAGGCGATATCGATGTCTTTAGGTATGTTTTCTAAGCTTTGAGAATTTAAAAAATCTGCCTCTACTAAAATAATATTTTTTCTATCCTTAAAATAATTCTGTGCTCTTGTTTTATCTCGCACGGCACAAACAACAACATGTCCATCATTTAGTAAAAGAGGTATTAACCTTTTACCAATATAACCTGTTGCCCCTGTGACTAGAATCTTCATACACGTTAACTTATTTTTTTTGGTCTCTGATAAGACAGTTGTTTATTAAATTCCGGAATTGCGTAGGTGTCTAAACCATTAATGGCAGCTACGTTTCCTTTAGATAAATTAATTAAGCCATCTTCTTGCAATAATGCGTCATCAATATACAACTCTTGAATTTGAGAAACAATTAGCATTACATCATTAGAAGGAACATATACTTCCTCTATAAATTTCATACTCATTTGAACTGGAGCACCTTTTACAAAAGGAGCTTTAAAATTTCCTTTGAACTCTTCTTCTAGTCCAGTCATATCAAATTCTGATACTTCTTTTGGGTATTTTGCAGAGGTATGATGTGCATCTTCTATGATATCTTGATGAATATGGTTTATTGTGAAAATACCTGAATCTTTTATATTTTTATAAGTGTCTCTTGGAACAGTTGTAGGGCGTAAAATAAAACCTAGCGTAGGCGGCTTAGACCCCAAATGAGTAACCGAACTAAAAACAGCTACATTAGAAATCCCTTCTTCCGATACGGAACCCAATAGATTAGCTGATTTAAAACCAGAGCAGCTATTTATTAGATTAATTTTATAAATTTTCTCTAGGTTTTGTATGTCATCAAAGTTGAAAAAGGCCATTATAATTTTTTATAATTATTAATTTTAATTTCTTTTCCTTTTAAATCGTGCATTAAATTGTACAACCCAAAAAAGGTTCTGTTAATGTAAATAAAGTGCTTAGAACCTCTATTCCCATTCATGTTTTTTAACTCAGAACTTTTCATGTATTTGCTACCTAAATCAGAAATTTGTCCAAAAAAGATATCATCAGAAAAGTCAAATTCCTCTTCATGAAAAGGTTGTGTAAATAAACTTAACATTTCGTGGAACATACCTCTAAAAAAGTGTAATTCTTCTTCAGAATCGTCTTCTCTTAAGATTTCTAATTCATATAATTTTTGTTCAAAAAGCACAGGGTCATTAATGCATTCTGGTTTAGCTAATTCAAAGTAAGGTGTATAGAAATCCATCGGAATAGTTTTCATACATCCAAAATCAATTACAATTAGCTCGTTTTCTGGAGATACTAAAAAGTTTCCAGGGTGTGGATCTGCATGTACTTTTTTTAATGTATGAATTTGGAACATATAAAAATCCCATAAAGCTTGCGCCAACTTGTTAGATACTTCTTGGTCATTTGTTGAAAATTCAGACAAATGCAATCCGTTCATCCAATCCATTGTTATGATTCTATCCGATGATAAATCAGCATAATAATTGGGGAAGTTTAAGTGCGGTATGTGTTTGCATGCAGCAACAATTGCAATACTTTGTTCCACTTCTAAAACGTAATTAGTCTCTTCAACCAGCTTGCTTTCTACTTCTTTAAAATATCTATCAGAATCTTTACCTCTAATATTAAACATTTTAACAGCAATAGGTTTTACCATCGATAAATCTGAGGTAATACTATCTGCTATTCCCGGATATTGAATTTTTACAGCTAATTTTTTACCGTTTTTTTCTGCTCTATGCACTTGCCCTATGCTTGCTGCATTTGTGGAAACAGTATCAAACTTGTCATAAATTTCATTCGGATCTTTTCCAAAGTACCTTTTAAAAGTTTTAACAACTAAAGCAGGGGATAAGGGGGGTACAGAGAATTGAGAAAGTGAAAACTTTTCTACATATGCTCTCGGTAAAACACTTTTTTCCATACTTAACATCTGTGCTACTTTTAAAGCACTTCCTTTAAGTTGTTGCAGGCCATTATAAATGTCTTCTGCATTATTTGTATTTAACTTCTCCTTCGCCTCTTCTTCTGATTTGGTGAATTTATCACCATAATATTTTAAATAATTTACACCAATTTTGGCCCCAGTGGTAACTAGCTTTGATGCGCGTTGTATTTTGGATGTAGGTATAGAATCTATTGTTTTCATTGCTTCTTAATTGAAGTTAACTTTTTCTTTTAAAATAAATTTTCCGAAATCAATAATGCTTTTTAATGGTTTTATATCTAATAAGTCAAATCGAGCATTTACAGATTTTTCAATAAAAATATCGGTTTTTTCGAATGAGGCAGAAGAGTCATCTAGCCAAAACTTCATAGTAAGTATTAGTTGTATCCAAGAAGATTCTTGCGTAGCTTTGTCTTGAATTTCACCTAATTTTTCTTGTTGAAGATCGATCTTCTCAATACCAATATTATTTGCAAACGTTTTAAAGTCTTGTTTTAAATCTTTTAATAATTTTAAAGATTTTAATTTTATAACATTTTCATTACCCTTAAGAGCATACACAACGTAGCTTCTGTTTGCCGTTAGCATCTCAAAAAATGTAAAATAGAAGCTCAATAGTTTGTTTCGAGCATCGTAATTTGGATAGTCTTCACTTTTAGCAAGCATCTTTATTGTATTATTAAAGAATTCACTAAAAACAGATTGTTCTATCGCTTCAAATGAACCATAGAATTTATAAAAATCTGCTTCTTCAAAATTGTTTTCTTTAGCGAAACTAAATACAGATTTAGGATGGTGATTGTGTTCTAGTACAAACTCCATGTACCAAGAAATTAAGTTGTCTTTACTAATGTTTTTCTTGCGCGCCATAATAATTATATTTTATACAAAGATACGAATGTTTAAGGAATTAACGAATCACTTAAACAATAATATTTTCATAATTAGTGAAAGAAAATGAGTTTGATTAGATCTTTAAACTATTCGATACTATTGGATTTGGTGATTCTCTTTTTGCATGATTAAAGTAGACTTAAATAAAACCTAGTGTCGCTATAAAAGGTATTCAATTTTATTACCATAGGGTTTGCTTAAGAGTATATAAATCGATTGCAGATTTTATTTTAGTATTTAGCTGTTTTTTAAGCCTTTGCGAAAATGCAATACTAATTAAAAGCATGGTTTTTAGTTTTTCCTTAATTTTTTGTTGCTGTCTGTAGAAGGAAAATCTTATTTTATAAGAATACAAAAGCCATGATAAATTAAATTATCATGGCTTTTAGTCGGGGTGGCAGGATTCGAACCTGCGACCTCCTCGTCCCAAACGAGGCGCGATG
>OJDN01000077.1_pt1 | contig 36513 bp, 35 predicted proteins | sample 1592731 | NCBI WGS metagenome assembly OJDN01 (sample SAMN05416881, study PRJEB24817) | seawater metagenome | isolation source: Sea water | place: Canada:Atlantic | collected 2013-11
CACTGCATATCGTCGGCAGCGTCAGATGTGTATAAGAGACAGACATTACGTCTGCCGGGCGAATTCCATTATTGGTGGGCGGCACCATGATGTACTTCAAAGCATTGCTGCATGGTATGTCCGACCTGCCGTCCGCTGACCCGGGCGTCCGAGAGGCCCTTGAGCAGGAAGCCAGGGAGCGAGGCTGGGGTGCCCTCTATCAGGAGCTGGAACGACAGGACCCGGTGGCGGCCAGGCTCATTCATCAAAATAACCGGCAGCGACTCATTCGGGCACTTGAGGTGATTCGTCTGACGGGGCGGCCGATTTCCTCAATATGGCAAGACAAGGCGAGCAGAGGACAGGCAGAAGACGGACAGAATAATGAGGGCATTGAGGATTACACCTATTTCACTCAATGGCAGGCAGACGAATCGCCGTCTCTTCCGTATACTGTAGTGCAGCTTGCGATGGCTCCCGCCGAGAGGCGGATACTCCATGAAAGAATAGCCCTGCGTTTTGAGGCCATGCTGAATGCGGGTTTTCTTGATGAAGTCAGGGCGCTAATGGCCAGGGGTGATTTGAATGCTGGCCTGCCTTCCATGCGTTGTGTCGGGTATCGTCAGGGCTGGGCCTATCTGGCCGGTGATTATGGTTATGACGCCATGGTGGACAAGGGTGTTGCCGCTACCCGGCAGCTTGCCAAACGACAGCTGACCTGGTTGCGAAAGTGGTCCGGCGTGGACTGGCTGGACAGTAGCGACAAACTTATGTCAGACACTGCCTTGAAAATTATCGAGTGTCGCACCACATTTAACAATTGAAGTTGACGATCTGCCTTTACTCATAAATAGGAGAAAACACATGTCAAAAGGGCACTCTCTACAAGACCCTTACCTCAATGCATTACGCAAGGAACGCATTCCGGTTTCCATCTTTCTGGTCAATGGTATCAAGCTTCAAGGCCAGATAGAGTCTTTTGACCAGTTCGTGATTTTGCTGAAAAACACTGTCAGCCAGATGGTCTACAAACATGCCATTTCCACTGTGGTGCCTGCGCGGAATGTTCGTATTCCGCCACAGGCCCCGGGTGGAGAAGAATCTGAAGACTGATTTATCCGGTAATATCGGTGTTGCCACCCGCGCTCCCGAAGGGCCAGAACAGGCTCGGAGGGCCGCGGGTGTTTGTTTTGGGAGCAGGTGCGGCCTGACTGATTTGGAGTTGTTACTACTTGTTTGAGCGTCCCGACGTTGGTGAACGGGCGATTCTCGTTCATATTGAGTTTTCCTCACATGAAGAAGCCGAGGACCTGGGGGAGTTCCGTGAACTGGTCTGGTCCGCCGGCGTTGAGCCTGTCGGTGTTGTTAGCGGTTCACGTAAGCAGCCCAGTCCGAGATTGTTCGTTGGTGAGGGGAAGCTGGAAGAAATCCGCGATGCGGTGACAGCCAACGAAGCGGATGTGGTGCTGTTCAATCACGCACTCAGCCCCAGCCAGGAACGAAACATCGAGCGCGAATTGAGATGTCGTGTGCTCGACCGTACGGGCGTTATCCTGGATATTTTCGCTCAGCGGGCCCGTACCCATGAGGGTAAGCTCCAGGTGGAACTGGCTCAGCTTGAGCATATGTCGACCCGCCTCATTCGGGGTTGGACGCACCTTGAGCGCCAGAAGGGTGGTATCGGTCTGCGTGGCCCGGGTGAAACCCAGCTGGAGACGGATCGGCGGTTGCTGCGGGAACGTATCAAATCCATTCATCGCCGTCTGGAAAAGGTCCGTAAACAGCGTAACCAGGGGCGTCGGGCCCGGATGCGTGCAGATATTCCAACCGTCTCACTGGTGGGTTACACCAACGCGGGCAAGTCCACGTTGTTTAACCGAATAACGACATCAACCGTTTACGCGGCGGATCAGTTGTTTGCAACCCTGGACCCGACTCTCAGGCGTCTGGAACTTCCAGACATTGGTCCGGTCGTAATGGCCGATACGGTCGGCTTTATCCGTCACCTCCCTCACAAGCTGGTTGAAGCTTTCCGTGCCACCCTGGAAGAAACCACAGAAGCTTCTATTTTGCTTCACATAATCGATTGCCACGATCACCGGCGCGACGAGAACATGGAGCAGGTAGAAGAAGTGCTGGCAGAAATTGGTGCCGATGAGATTCCGGTGCTGCAGGTTTTCAACAAGATCGACTTGCTGGATAATTTCCTGCCGCGGGTTGAGCGCAACGAGGATGGCGTTCCCGTGCGTGTATGGGTCTCAGCGGTCACCGGGGAAGGGCTTGAAGACCTGTTCGATACCATTGTTGAGCGATTGGCGGAAGACGTTATCCACCAATTCGTACTGCTGGGCCCGACAGACGGCAAGTTGCGGGCGCTTTTGCATGAGGCGGGCTCTGTCGTAACAGAACGTCACCACGATAGCGGGGATTCGGTACTGGAAGTTCGTTTGCAGCATCGTGACTGGTTACAGCTTTTGAGCCGCGCTGGCGTGCGCGAAAATGATGTAAGGCTTGAAGAACAACATACATAGGCCGGCTGTGCTATTGCCGGGGCGCTTATAAATCCCTAGTATTTGCAGCCATTCGATTAGTTTGGAACGGAGAACACTATGGCCTGGAATGAACCGGGTGGAAACCGCAACGATAATGACCCCTGGGGAACCGGTGGCGGTCGTGGCGGAAATGATCAGGGTCCACCGGACCTGGACGAGGCGCTGAAAAAGGGCCTCGACAAGCTCAACCGCTTGCTGGGTGGAAAGGGCAACAAGTCCGGAGGTAACGGCGGCAGTTCGTCTTCAGGTGGCGGCGCTGGCGGTTTTGGTGCCATCCTTGCGCTGGCGGCCATCATTTTTGCCGGATACGTGATCTTTCAATCGTTCTACACCGTGAACGAGCAGGAGCGCGCGGTTGTGCTTCGCTTTGGCGAGTTCAGTCGTACCGAGACGCCGGGCCTGCGTTTCAAGGTTCCGTTGATCGATAGCGTTTATCTCGTCAGGGTAACCAATGTGCGGAATGCGGAATCCACCGGGCAGATGCTGACACAGGACGAGAACCTCGTCTCTGTCGACCTTCAGGTCCAGTATCGTGTTGGTGATGCTCAGGCTTACGTGCTGAACGTCCGTGATTCCAACCAGGCGCTGGCCTTTGCAACCGACAGTGCTTTGCGTCACGAAGTTGGCAGTTCAACGCTCGACGACGTATTGACGGAAGGTCGTGCCGAGCTGGCCGTTCGCGTGGAGCAGCGTCTGCAGAGCTTCCTGGAAGAATACGGTACCGGCCTGACCATTGTGCGCGTGAACGTCGAGAGCACTCAGCCACCCGATGCGGTGCAGGATGCTTTCCGTGAAGTGCAGCGCGCCCGTGAGGACGAGCAGCAGGTCAAGGAAGAGGCGGAAACCTACCGCAATAAGGTGGTCCCCGAGGCTCGTGGCCGGGCACAACGCCTGACCGAAGAAGCGGCGGCCTACAAGGAAGAGGTTATTGAGCGTGCCCGTGGTGAGACCTCACGCTTCCTGGCGGTTCTCGACGTGTATCAGACCGCCCCGGAGGTTACTCGCGAGCGTATGTATATCCAGGCGCTTGAAGGGGTTCTGTCAAATACCAGCAAAGTGCTGGTGGACACCCAGAGCAGTGACAACATGATGTATCTGCCTCTCGACAGGCTGACCAACCGCTCTGGTGCCAATACCGGTAACCAGAACCGTTCTGGCGGCTCCGGCAGTGGTGATATCGACATCAAGACCCTGTCAGACCAAGTGATTCAGGAGTTGCGTGGCAGGCAGGATACTGGCGTTCGGAGGAGTAGATAATGATAGGACCCAAAAGTATTGTGGGCCTGGCTGGCGCCCTGATCGTCGTGCTCGTTACGCTCTCCAGCGTGTACATCATTCCCGAGACCCATCGCGGTGTGCTGCTCCGTTTCGGCGAGTTGATTGAGACGGATATCAAGGCTGGCATTCACTTCAAGGTGCCTGTCATTGATCAGGTTCGGGAGTTCGATATCCGACTGCTGACCACCGACCTTCCGTCGCGTCAGTACCTGACGATTGAGAAGAAGCCGCTTGATGTGGACTCCTACATCGCCTGGAAGATTCGCGACGTGGACCAGTTCTACCGTGCCACCGGCGGTGACGAATACCGCGCCTCCGAGCTGCTGCTGTCCCGCGTGGACAATGGCTTGCGTGATGAGTTCGGTGTTCGCACCATGGTTGAGGTCGTTTCCGGCCAGCGTGACGAGCTGATGCACACTCTGCGGGACCGGGTGAACGAAACCTCGCTCAAGGAATTCGGCATTGAAGTGGTGGATATCCGCGTCAAGGCCATTGAATTCCCGGGACAGGTAAGTCAGAACGTTTATCGCCGTATGGCCACCGAGCGGGAAAAGCTGGCGCAAGAGTTCCGCTCCCGAGGTCGCGAGTTGGCTGAGGGTATCCGTGCGGATGCCGATCGCCAACGCACCGTTATCCTGGCGGAGGCCTTTGCCAAAGCTGAGGAAATGCGTGGTGAAGGTGATGGGCAAGCTGCTCAGATCTATGCCGATGCGTACGGCTCCAACAGCGAGTTCTACAGCTTCTATCGCAGTCTGGAAGCCTATCAGAATACTTTCGCCAACGAAGACGACATCATGGTCATCGACACCGATAGCGACTTCCTGAAGTTCCTTAAGGACCCTCAGGGAAACCGCTAACCACGACGGTGGCAGCGACAAAACCGGAATACCTCGGTATTCCGGTTTTTTTGTGCCTGCCAACAGTGTAAAATTCTGCCGGTTTTGGTTCGGGTTTTTCTCTTTTCCCGAGCATCGCCTTAAATCCTGTGCACTCTCGTGGCTCGAGTTTCCGCCCCGGGACAGAACGGACAACCGAATCTCATGACAGTATCTGATCGCTGGTTACTGCCAGACGGGGTAGAGGATATTCTTCCCCCGCTGGCCGGACGGATCGAATCCCTGCGTCGGGATGTAATGGATACCTGCCAGCGTTGGGGTTACCAGCTGGTTATCCCGCCGTTGATCGAATACCTCGAATCACTTTTCACGGGTACCGGCCACGACCTGGAGCTTCAGACCTTCAAGCTGACCGATCAGCTGACAGGCAGAATGATGGGACTGCGTGCAGACATGACGCCGCAGGCGGCGCGCATTGATGCCCATACCCTCGGCCAGGAAGGTATTACCAGGTTGTGTTATGCCGGCCACGTGCTCCATACCCGGCCACGCCATATGCTGACGGGTCGCACGCCCATCCAGGCCGGTTGCGAGCTGTTTGGCAGTGCCTCCGAATCGGCGGATCTGGAAGTGATCAGCCTGATGCTTGAAACCCTGCGGGTATCCGGTTTGCCCAGGATCCACCTGGATCTTGCCCATGTAGCGATCTACGAGACGTTGGTGGGAGAGGCCGGGTTTGATCGCGATACCGGCGCGGCCATTTTTGATGCCATGGCCCGTAAGTCAGTGCCGGAACTGGACGAACTGCTTGGCGAGTGCCCATCGGGTTCCGCAGGTGGCATGCTCAGGGAACTGGCCAGGGTCAGCGGTGGAAAGGACGCCCTGCGTGAGGCAAAACGCATTCTTGAAGGCGCGCCGGAACCGCTTCGTCAGGCCCTGGATCAACTGGATCGAGTGGCGGATATGCTGGCCGGGAGCTATCCAGAGGTAAGCGTCGGGTTCGATTTTTGTGAGCTTCGAGGATACAACTACCACACCGGGTTGGTGTTCGCGGCCTACGTGCCGGGGCATGGCGACGCGGTTGCCAAGGGTGGTCGCTACGATGCCATTGGCAGTGATTTCGGCCGTGCACGTCCGGCGACGGGCTTCAGTCTTGATATCCGTGCGCTGGTCTCACTTGGCCAGCGAGCCGGCCGCGCCGGAAAGGCAATATGGGCGCCAGTCACCGAAGACCCCGCGCTGGATGGTGTGATTTCCGGTTTGCGGATGACGGAGACGGTTATCCGTGCCCTGCCGGAAGACGAAGGCGTTGATCCGGGATCTCGCAATTGCGATCGCGCCCTGGTGAAGCGTGACGGCCAGTGGGTCGTGGAGCAGCTGGACTGATTGCCTTAGGGATCGGACCACTCATTTACAGGTAAACCTGCGGGTACCCCGTCGTTTGGCGAGGCCGCATTGAGAGAGAGTCATGGGTAAAAACGTTGTAGTGCTGGGCACCCAGTGGGGTGATGAAGGAAAAGGCAAGATTGTTGACCTGCTGACCGATAAGGTTGCGGCGGTGGTGCGCTTTCAGGGTGGCCACAATGCCGGCCATACCCTGGTTATTGAAGGCAAGAAAACCGCCCTTCATCTGATTCCGTCTGGCATTCTTCGCCAGGATGTCCAGTGCCTGATCGGCAACGGCGTCGTACTCTCTCCAGAAGCGTTGCTGAAGGAAGTCCGCGAACTCGAAGGCAATGGAGTTGCTGTGCGGGAGCGTCTGAAGATCAGTCTGGCGTGCCCGGTCATCCTCAAGACCCACGTCCGTATTGACCAGGCGCGTGAGCGCGCGCGCGGTGTCGACAAGATTGGCACCACCGGTCGCGGTATCGGCCCGGCCTACGAAGACAAGGTTTCCCGCCGTGGGGTCCGCGTTGGGGATCTGTGTGATCCGAAGAGCTTTGAAGAGAAGCTCCGGGAAATCATGTCCTACCACAACTTCGTGTTGACCGAGTACTTCAAGGAAGAGCCCGAAGACATTGATCAGGTGTTTTCCGAGCTGATGGCCATGGGTGAGGAAATTCTTCCCATGTCTGCCGACGTCACGGATATTCTCCATGACCTGCGCAAGCGTGGCGAACACATCCTCTTTGAAGGTGCGCAGGGTTCGCTGCTGGACATTGATCTGGGTACCTACCCGTACGTCACCTCCTCAAACACCACGGCTGGCGGTACCGCTACCGGATCTGGTTTTGGGCCGCTGTTCCTGGATTATGTGCTGGGGATCACCAAGGCTTACACCACCCGTGTGGGTTCAGGTCCGTTCCCGACCGAACTGTTTGATGATATGGGCCATCACCTGGCGGTCAAGGGTAACGAGATTGGTACCACCACCGGGCGCTCGCGCCGTTGTGGCTGGTTTGATGCGGTTGCACTGCGTCATGCCATCCAGATTAACAGCGTATCAGGCATCTGCCTGACCAAGCTGGACGTGCTCGACGGCATGGACACGGTGAAGGTGTGCATTGGCTACAAAACGCCTAACGGTGAGATTACCCGCCCGCCAATCGGTTGCGATACCTACAAGGACATCGAGCCGGTGTACGCGGAGCTTCCGGGTTGGCAGGAGAGCACAGTCGGTCTGACCGGCCTGGACCAGTTACCGGAGAACGCCAGAGCTTATATCCGTTTCCTGGAAGAGCAGATCGAAGCACCGATCGATATCATTTCCACCGGTCCTGACCGGGTAGAAACGGTCATCCTGCGCCACCCCTTCGGCGAGTAACCTTCCCGGGTTGTCGTGACAGAATTGTCGCGAAAAGGTTGTCGCGGAAAGCTTCAGGGCTTGTCGGCGACAACCGTCGCCCTTTTCGGGCCCGGATAACCTTCCACGGTCTTCGTTGGGTCGTCCGGGTCGAGAAAGTCTTGCAGCGACTGGAATTGCATCCAGTCGGTGCTGCGTTGCTCCTCAATCGTGGTTTCTGTCACATCCACCACGCGGGCGTTGCGAAAACCGGTGCGGTCCAGCCAGCGCAACAGAGTGTCGCAGCTGGGCAGAAACCAGACGTTGCGCATCCGACCGTAGCGGTCCTCTGGCATCAGGCTGTAACCTTCCGGCCCATCCGCTATCAGCGTTTCCAGCACCAGTTCGCCACCCGGTCGGAGTGTGTCTTTCAATTCCAGTAAGTGATCCAGTGGTGAGCGACGGTGGTAGAGCACGCCCATTGAGAAGGTGGTGTCGAACGCTTCCAGCTTTGGTGGTAGATCCTCCACGCGCACCGGGAGCAGATCAATGCGTTCTTCGGGGCTGAAATACCGTTTGACGCTGAGAAACTGGAACAGGAACAACAGTCCCGGGTCGATGCCAATTACCCGGCCAGCCCCTTCACCCAGCATGCGCCAACAGTGATAGCCAGAGCCGCAACCGACATCCAGTATCTGCCGACCACTCAGGTCTGACAGGTAGGGGGCTACGCGGTCCCACTTCCAGTCGGAGCGCCACTCGGTATCGATATAGGTGCCAAAGAACTCGAACGGGCCCTTACGCCAGGGCATCAGTCCCCGTAACCCGTCTTCAAGCTTTGCACGGTCTTCCGTGCTGAGGGGGTGGCCGGTGTTCAGGGTAATGGCCGACTGGTCCAGGTTCGCAGTGGCATCACCAATGTGGGGCAGGGTGTCCAGAGCCCGCTTCCATCGGGCAATATCCCCATGGGGGTTGTCGTCAAAGCGCTTTTGTAGCTGTTGCTGCAGTTGTTTTCGCCAGCGCTCAAGGCCACGGCTATCAAGATCGTCAAGCAGCGGGGCAAAGCACCCCTGCCAGTCGAAGGTCGTCATGGAGGCTCCGTTCAGTGCGATTTTATGGCGAGCATGGAGACAAAATTAAAACACTGGTACCACACCATGACCTGACTGAATCCCGCGTTTATCAGTCTCTCACGGTGTTCGGCCAGGGTTTCCGGTATCAGTACCTGTTCCAGGGCGGAACGCTTCTGGCTGATCTCCAGGTCGGAATAGCCGTTGGCCCGCTTGAACTCGTGATGGAGTTGCGTCTGTGTTGATTGCTCGGTATCGGATTCAAAGCGAATTTTCTCGGAGAGGATCAGTACTCCGCCGGGCAGGGTGGCATTGGCAATACGGCCCATCAGTTCTGCGCGTCGGTCTGGCGCCACGAATTGCAGTGTGAAGTTCAGGGTGGTCACTGACGCATTCTCAATCGGCGTGTCGAGGATGTCCTCGCATCGCAGCGAAACCGGCAATGGGTGGTCGTCCAGGGCAATGTAGTGCTCGCAGCGCTCAATCATGGCAGCAGAGTTGTCCACGCCCGTAAGGGCGCAGTCACGGTCCCCAATGCCATGACGCATGGCCAGCGTGGAGGCGCCGAGTGAGCAGCCGAGATCGTAGCAGTGACTGCCCGGGCGGGCGTACTGTTCGGTGATCACTTCAATCATCGGAACAATCGTGGTGTAACCCGGCACTGAGCGCCGGATCATATCCGGAAATACCCGTGCCACCGATGTGTCAAACCGGAACTCTCCGGTTTCCCGTTCATTGGCGAACAGACGGTCCAGTGCCTGGCCGGGTTTTTTGTTCCTATCACCCATTGTCTGCTGGCTCCTGGCCCTCATGGACAGGCCTGTCGTGTGCGGGTGTCGGGCCTCGGCTGCAGCGTACGCCCCGGTTCTTGTAATCAACGAGGATGCCCCGGAAATCCGGGTCGACATCGGCGGCGATGGCCAGGTACCCCTGTTCGCAGACAGCGTGGAGCTCCGATGATTTGGGCGACATGCGGAACTCTTCACCGGGTTTGATGTGAACGGCCTCAAACTCCCCTACCGGTACATGATCCTTATTCTCGGCATGATCAATTCGTCCGCTGGCCTCCAAAACCACGATGGTGACGATGATGGTGGCAATGGCAGTGGCAATCAGGCTGCGGATGGTAAATCGGGCCTCGCTCTGGCTCATCAGCTGTTCTCCGGTCTGTCGGTAGTCACGGCCTCAATACTGGCCGGGCACGTTAATGGAAGGGGCCTGCAAAGCCGCCAGTTGTTCCCGCAGCGACAGGATCTGGTCGGACCAGAAACGCGGCTGGGCAAACCAGGGGAAGAAACGTGGGAAGGCCGGATCGTCCCAGCGCTTGGCCAGCCAGGTGCAGTGGGAAATCTGCCGGAAGCAGCGCATGGGCTCAATCAGATGCCGCTCGCGACGATTGAAATCGCGGAACATCTCGTAGCCTTCCAGTAGTTCGCCAAATTGCTGGCCGCGCTCAGCATCATCACCGTTCAGCAACAGCCACAGATCCTGAATCGCCGGCCCGGTGCGGCAATCATCCAGGTCGACAAACAGCATCTGCTCCTCCCGGCAGAGGATGTTGCCGGCGTGACAGTCACCATGAATCCTCAGGGAGTGCACCTCGCCAGCGTCTTCGATCCGACGGGCACAGTGGTCTACAAGATCGGGAATCAGCGAGTCCCATGCCGGTCGAAGGTCGTCTGGAATCCATCGATTTTCCGTAAGGAACCGATTGTTATCCTCAATGCCCGAAAGAATCGACATGGTCGGGCGATGGTTGAAGGGCTCAGTGTCACCAATATTGTGGAGCTGGCCCAGCCATTGGCCAAGGCGGTACAGGGTATCTGTCACGCTGGTGTCGGGCGCCTGCCCACCCCGCTGCTGAAACACGGCAAACAGAAAGTCCTCACGGCGACCCAGCGTATCGCCGGAGGGCATAGCCATGGGCGCCACGACCGGAACATCCGCGTTGAGCAGTTGGCCGGTAAACTGATGCTCTTCCCGGATCTGGGCTTCGCTCCAGCGACCCGGGCGGTAAAACTTGGCGATCACCGGTGGCTGGTCTTCAATGCCAATCTGGTAAACACGGTTCTCGTAGCTGTTGAGGGCAAATAGACGTCCGCTGACCACAAATCCGGCGTCTTCCAGGGCATCAAGAATGGTATCAGGTGTAAGAGCATCGTAGGGATGGCTGGAGGTTTCGGTCATAAATAAGGTTTAGTATCTCGAACTCTGTTGGGACTTCATGCTGGCGAGGTGATACCAGTTGTCGTCCAGTTCCCATCGCACCCGATCAATGCCAGACGCGCTGAGGACGATGTTGCCAGCCTTGGCCTGGACCTGGGCCAATTCTCGTTCGGCCCGCTGCCAGTCACGATCGTTGTCTCCCAAGTTACGCATACTTGGAAAAATGGTGGTGAGTGCTTCGTGCGTCGAGGTTTCATGGGAACGCAGTGAACTCATGATGGCGGTACCTCCTTCAACCCTGAGAACCCGATGCTGATAAGGGTAGTTGGCCACCATTTCGTCGGCCTTGAGCGCCTGGTTGAGGTTGATGACTTCAAAGCCGCGCCAGCCAAGCCAGCCAACAAATATGGCCGCCACCAGCATTACAATAATAAACTGCTTCCTGTCAGACATCGGTTCCCTGCTCCGTGCACTCAATTCACGGCCAAGTATAACGTTTCGGGGACGACACCGTAATGCGATTCGGGCTTTTTAGCCACCGAGCGAGTGGGTGACACTGACAAACGATCGAAACACAGCGTGGGTGACTTCAAATCAGATGACAAGGCGAGACATAGTACAGGCAGATACCGTGGTCATCGGAGCCGGCATTGTCGGCCTCGCAGTGGCCAGGACGTTGGCCATGCAGGGCAGGGAGGTGCTGGTGCTGGAATCCGGTGATCACTTTGGCGAAGGGATTTCGTCCCGCAATAGTGAGGTTGTCCATGCTGGCATCTATTATCCCGAGGACTCCCTCAAGGCAAGGCTGTGTGTTCGTGGTCGTCGGATGTTGTATGAGTATTGTCAGACGCGCGGCATTAACCATCGTCGAACTGGCAAGTGGATTGTTGCCAACGGCGTATCCCAAGTGGAGAGGCTCGACACTATCGCCAGCCAGGCCCTTAGAAACGGTGTCCCGCTCCAGAGGATAACCCGCAGGGCCTTGCAGGTGTCTTTGCCGGACGTTACCGCTCAGGAGGCGTTGTACTCACCGGAAACGGGCATTGTGGACAGTCATGGTGTGATGCTGTCGTTGCTGGGAGAGCTGGAAGACTACGGTGGCCATTTGGTCCGCCGGGCGCCTGTAGAACGTGCGGCGACCTGTGACGGAGAGCATCGGTTGTGGGTTGGAGGGCCGGCGCCCTGTGAACTCAGGGCACAACGGGTGGTGAACGCAGCCGGCCTCGGAGCAGTACCACTGTCCACCAACTGGCAGGGTGTGCCAGCGGATATCACTCCCCGCCAGTGGCTCGCGCGTGGTGTCTACTTCGGCTATTCCGGCCGCCATCCCTTCCATTCATTGGTATATCCGATCCCTGAACCGGGCGGCCTCGGTGTTCACCTGACGCTTGATTTAGCGGGCCAGGCGCGATTCGGGCCGGATGTTGAGTGGATAGAGCGGGTGGATTTCGCGGTTGACCCCGACCGGGCAAGGTCGTTCGCCAATAGTATTCACCGGTGGTGGCCAGCATTGGACGAATCCCGCCTTCAGCCTGCCTATGCTGGTATTCGCCCCAAACTTGCTGGCCCGGATGGCGGGTTTGCGGATTTCTGTATCGCCGGAGAGCGTCAGCACGGTGTTTCCGGACTGGTGCACCTGTTCGGCATTGAGTCACCGGGATTAACAGCGTCTTTGGCGATAGCGGATGAAGTGGCGGAACGGTTGGCCGATTGATGCGCTTGCATGCCGTTATCCGGGGGTTCTTGCCAGCGCCCAGATTTGAACCTCCCTGGCGCCGGCCTCAAGCAGCGCTTCGGTCAGGCTTCGTGCAGTGGCGCTGGTGGTGACCACGTCGTCCACGATCGCAATATTGGCCGGTGGTGAACGGGTAACCTGGTAGATTCCCCGTAGGTTGGCCAGGCGCTCTTCGCGGTTCAATCCCCTTTGTGGTCGGGTGCGTCGGTTCCTGACGACAAGGTCGGTGCTCCAGGGAATGCCCGATTGGCGGCTGATGTGTTCCGCAATATCCGCGGCCTGATTGAACCCTCGTTTCCGTCGACGGGCCGGGTGCATCGGGCTGGCCAGCAGCAGGTCCGGCGTGCGTTCAGGGTGGGTTTCCAGCATCAATGTCAGGTGGGTGCTCAGATCGTGGATCAGGGGGCGGGCATAGGCGCGTTGGCCATTGTATTTGTAGCGTTGGATCATACCGTCAATCGGAAAGCGGTAACGCCAGGGCGCGACGATACGGCTGAACGGGGGCGGGTCTTTCAGGCACTGGCCGCAAATGATTTCATTGCCAGCGTAGGCGATAGGCAGCGCGCAACAACGGCAATGCGAGTGGTTGGCGGGCAAGTCCTGCCGGCAGGGAGCGCAGAGCCCGAAATCGGCGTGCGGTTCCAGGCAGGCCACGCACTGACCGCCGCGTAACGGAAATAGGCCCTTGGTGCCGATTTGAGAGCGTGGAATCCATTTCTTGATGTTAACCTTTGGTGCTATCAAGGTTGACAGCGATCTCAGTCCCTTTATCATCTGTTCAATCCGTAAACCAGAATCCCGGTAAAGTTAACAGGACTGAATCATGACTGCCACCGCACAAGCCACTGCACCCTCTAACGCGCCTTCTACCGCACCTTCTGTCTCACCGCGCCACGATTGGAGCATGCAGGAAGCCCGTGCGTTGTTCGAACTGCCATTCAACGACCTGGTGTTCCGGGCCCAGAGCGTCCATCGTGAGCATTTCGACCCGAATGAAGTGCAGATCAGCACACTCCTGTCCATCAAGACCGGTGCCTGCCCGGAGGACTGTAAATACTGTCCCCAGAGCGGTCATTACAACACTGGCCTGGAAAAGGAAAAACTGCTGGAAATTGAAAAAGTGGTTGCTGAAGCCAAGGCCGCCAAGGCAAAGGGCGCGTCCCGTTTCTGTATGGGGGCGGCCTGGCGTAGCCCGTCGAAGAAAAACATGGAATATGTCGTGGATATGGTGCGCCAGGTGAAATCCCTGGGCCTGGAAACCTGCATGACCCTCGGCATGTTGGAGCAGGAACAGGCCGACGAGCTGGCCGAAGCCGGGCTGGATTACTACAACCACAATCTGGATACGTCCGAAAAGTACTACAGCCATATCATTACCACCCGCACCTATCAGGATCGGCTGGACACCCTCGAGAATGTCCGTAGTGCAGGTATGAAAGTATGCTGCGGCGGCATCGTGGGTATGGGCGAAGATCCTGACGATCGTGTTGGCCTTCTGGTTCAGTTGGCGAATCTGCCCCACCATCCGGAGAGCGTGCCGGTGAACATGCTGGTGAAGGTGGCAGGAACGCCGATGGAAAATGTGGAAGATCTGGACCCGTTCGATTTTATCCGCACCATCGCTGTTGCTCGGATCATGATGCCTGCCTCACACGTGCGACTGTCGGCGGGCCGTGAAAATATGAATGAGCAGATGCAGTCCCTGTGCTTCCTCGCTGGTGCTAACTCGATTTTCTATGGCGAGAAGCTGCTGACGACCGCCAACCCCGAGGCGGATGCGGACCGCGAATTGTTCAAGCGCCTGGGCATTCGGCCTGAAGAGCGCGAGCAGTCCTGCACCGAACAGGAAGCGGAAGAAGCCATTGTGGATGCGGTCGAATACGAACAGACCCGTCACATGTTCTACGATGCCACCCGTGAGTCTGCATAGGCAGACAGTATGCCGGTGAGAATTGACCATGCGTGACTTCGCGGCAGAGTTGGAAGAGCGGAAACGGGCGGGGCTTTACCGCACCCGCCGCCAGATCAGCAGCCCCCAACAGCCCGCGTTGGTTTCCGATGGCGTGCCGCTGCTGTCATTTTGCAGCAACGATTACCTGGGGCTGGCGAATCACCCCGGGATTATAAAGGCCGCCACGGACGCCATGCCAAACACCGGTTTTGGCGGCGCCGCTTCGCATCTGATTTGTGGTCACCACGATGCCCACCACCAACTGGAACTGCGGCTAGCGGATTTTACCCGCCGCAGTGCTGCGCTGTTTTTTTCGACCGGCTACATGGCCAATATGGGCGTTATCTCGGCGCTGGCTGGCCGTGGCGATACCATCTTCTCTGATCGCCTGAACCACGCCTCCATCATCGATGGTTGTGTCCTCAGCCGCGCCAGGGTGCGTCGTTATCGCCACGGTGATATGAGTGCCCTGGCTGACATGCTTGCCGCTACCGCTGGCCACAAGTTGGTGGTGACAGACGGCGTATTCAGCATGGACGGGGATATCGCGCCATTGAGGGAGCTGGCAGCACTGTGCCGGGCGCACGATGCCCTTTTGGTGGTGGATGATGCCCATGGCCTGGGCGTCCTGGGGCCTCAGGGGCGGGGCAGCCTGATGGAGCTGGGATTGTCCGAGGAGGAGGTTCCCGTGCTGATCGGTACCCTGGGCAAGGCTGTGGGCACCAGTGGCGCCTTTGTGGCTGGCCCGCAGCTGTTGATGGATTACCTGGTACAGAAGGCCCGCACCTACATCTACACCACCGCCATGCCCCCAGCCATCGCTCTGGCCACCTGTGCCAGCCTTGATCTGATCGAGCGGGAAGATAGCCGTCGCAGTCACCTGCAGATGCTGATCTCAGAGTTTCGCCAGGAGGTATCGGCACTGGGCTATGAGTTGATGCCATCGCGCACACCAATTCAGCCAATCATGGTTGGCGACAACTGGGCAGCCCTTGCATTGAGCCAGGCCCTGGAGGAGAGGGGGCTAATGGTTACGGCGATCAGGCCGCCGACTGTGCCGGAAGGCCAGGCCCGTTTGCGGGTCACCTTCAGCGCTGCGCATTCGTCGGAAGACCTGGCAACGTTGCTGTCCGCATTGGCGGACTGCCGCTCACTACTGAACAGGCCCTCTGCAGAGGTGGTATGAACGTTGTGGAATCACGAAGCCCGCTAGTGGTTGTGGGTGGTTGGGGAGTCGACGCCGCCATGCTGCTTCCGCTGTTTGATCGCTGGCCAGGGGAGATTCATCTGATATCGCTGAACGATGCCCTGATGTCCCGATGCGACTCGATCACGGGGGTGGCGGATTATCTGCTGGAGCGTTATCCGTGCCCGTCAGTTTGGGCGGGTTGGTCCCAGGGGGCGCAGGTGGTTATGGCGGCTGCCTCACGCAGTTGTCCCCAGGTCCGCAAGGCAATCACTCTGGCGGGGTTTCCTCGCTTTGTGGCTGGGGAGCAGTGGCCCACAGGGATGGCAGTGGATACCTTTGAAACATTCCGGGAACAGGTGTCGCAAAACGCCGGCCTTGCCTGGCGGCGCTTTCAGCGACTTTTGATTCACGGCAGCCATGATGAGTCGCAAGCCCGGCAGGAACTGCGCCCCTGGCTTGCGCGAGGGCCTTCCGTTAGCGACGTGAACCTGGTTCGGGGCCTGGACTGGTTGGGCAGCGAAGATCAGCGGTCTCTGTGGGATGCTTTACCAGTGCCGACGCTGCATCTTCAGGCGAGCAACGATGTGGTCGTTGAATGTTGGGAGCACTCGTTTCATCCGTCTCCAGCCGCCAAGGTCGTTAGGGTAACCGGTATGACCCATTGGCCTCGAGGGCAGGCGCTTTCGCGTTGCCATGACGAAATCCTTCAGTTTGTTTTCGGCAAGGAGGTTGAATGGACCCTGTAACAACCAATACCCACGACTGGGTGCCTCCGAAATCCACGATTGCCCGCGATTTCGGCTCAGCTTCCCATACCTACAATCCCGCTGCCCGGCTGCAGCGCTATATGGGCCAGGTCTTGCTGGACCAGTTGAAGGAGGGGCTGCATCAGAACCAATGCGCACGCGGACTCCAGATACTCGATCTGGGTAGCGGCACTGGGTGGTTTACAGGGCAGTTGGCGTCGATTCGGGGGAGCCAGGTGACCGGCGTTGATATTTCTGCGGGAATGCTTCGTTACGCCCGATCAGCCAACCCGGCTGGCATCCGGTGGGTCGAGGCGGATGCAGAGGCGTTGCCGTTGCCGGATAACAGTGTGGACGTGGTCTTCAGCAATTTGATGATCCAGTGGTGCCGTGACCCGGGCGGTGTGCTCGCCGAATGCCGCCGGGTTCTGCGCCCAGGCGGTCGGCTACTGGTGTCGACATTGCTGGAGGGTACCCTCGACGAACTTCGGGAAGCATGGCGCAGGGCAGACCCCGGGCACCAGCATGTGAATCGTTTTGAATCGGAAGCACGTTTTCGGGAGCAGGCATACGAAGCGCTTCCGGCTCCGCAACTTGCGATCGAGACCATTTCACTGGATTATCCCTCACCGCTGGCTCTCCTGGCGGAGCTCAAGGCTATTGGCGCCGGGTACAAAGGCGTATCGCGGCGTCAAAGCGCAACCGCGCCTGGCCGTTTGCGGGCCATGTGCCGTTATTATCCGCGAGACGGGGAAGGCCGGATACAGGCCACTTACACATCGGCATGGCTGGGTTGCCGTCTGCCAGACTGACACGGGGATTCATTGATCTATGGCCAGAAAGAGTTACTTTGTGACGGGTACCGACACCGGCGTGGGGAAAACGCTGGTGTCTGCTGCGATTCTTGAGGCGGCCGCTACCCTGGGGAAGAAAACGCTTGCGATGAAGCCGGTGGCGTCTGGTTGCGACGAAACACCGGAGGGGCTGCGCAATGAAGATGCGCTGATACTGAAGGAATCCATGTCGGAACCGTTGCCTTACAATCAGGTGAACCCGGTAGCCTTGCAGCCCGCCATCGCGCCCCATGTGGCAGCGGCCCAGGCGGGGCGGCACCTCACGGCGGAACGGCTGGTCGGATTTTGCCGCGGGTTGCAGATGCGTCCGGCGGATTTGCTGTTGGTGGAGGGTGCCGGCGGCTGGCGGGTACCGCTCAATGATCGTGAAGCCTACGCCGCCATGCCCGTCGCTCTGGGTATGCCTGTCATTATGGTGGTACCCCTGAAACTGGGCTGTATCAACCATGCACTGTTAACCGCTGAAGCTATCCGCCGCGATGGCTTGTCTATCGCAGGCTGGGTGGCCAATCGGCCGGACCCAGCGGCCATGAACTGTGAGCAGGAAACCCTCGATTATCTGATTCGGAACCTGCCCGCGCCATGCCTGGGGGTGTTGCCATGGCAGGAGCGTGCCGACCCGAAGGAGCTGGCCAAAGCCCTGGATGTTGCCGTTTTGTTTGAAAATTGACCAAGTTTGTGGCTTACTGGTGTCAATATATGGTCATTGGGCTGAGCGGTTATGATCAGCAATACATTAGGCATTGGTATTCAGGGTATCCAGGACGGCATGCAAGGCATGGAAAATGCCGCCCGCAGGATCGCCCGTGGCGGTGTTGATGGCCCCCAGGGCACGGCAGAAGGTGTCGGTGGCCTCGTGGAACCGATCATTGATCTAAAGCTGTACGAGCGCAGCGTTGAAGCCTCGGCCCAGGTAGTGAAAACCGCCGACGAAACCCTGGGAACGCTTCTGGATATTACTGCCTGAACCCTCTCAGGGCGTCCGAGCCCTGTTCAGGTCCTTTTGATTCGACGGCCAGTCTGCTGACATGATGATTTCGGGCTCCCTTCCGTCAATGGCTCCTGCCGTTCCTGCGCCTTCCGGTGGCTCGGGAGACGCAGCTGCGGGTGCCCCTCTCCGGCCATCTTCGGACGCATCATCTTCATCTCGAACATCTCCTGAAACCTCCGGGTCCGGTCGCGTAGCTGACGGTAATGCTGCGGAGGATCGTACCCGCTCGCAGGGTTCCAGCGTTGAGGATGCTCAGGGCCTGGATGAGGCAGAGCTGAAACTGCTTACGGATCTGAAAGCCAGGGACCGTGAGGTTCGTGCCCATGAGGCAGCCCATCAGGCGGTTGGTGGCCAGTACGCCGGTTCCATTTCCTACGTGTATGAGCGGGGCCCCGACGGTGCGCAGTACGCTGTCGGTGGCGAGGTCTCGATCAGCACCTCGCCCGTGCGGGGAGATCCCCAGGCGACAATCGATAAAATGCGTGTGGTCAGGGCCGCTGCGTTGGCGCCGGCAGAGCCTTCCCCGCAAGACCGGGCGGTGGCAGCAGAGGCCATGCAGTTGATGCTGCAGGCACAAGCTGAACTCTCCTCGGAATTGGGTCGCACTGACGAGTCCGCGCAATCTGGAGTGTCCGAGGACGAGGCGGGTGACGAAACCAATGCAAAGCAGTCGCGGGAAGCGACCAATGCCTATCAGGTCATCTCCGGCATCGAGAGCAACGATGTAAGCGCCAATCCCTCTTCATCCTTCCGGGCAACCGCCTGAAAAAAGCTCCTTTTTAGTCTCAAGCCTCCCCGTTTGCCCAAACCATCGGCAAACATTCGCGACAAAACACAACACAAATTTTGATCACGCCTATTGACAATTCTGTGCCTCTAAACGTATGTTTCAAACAAGTGTTTTATTGGCGTTCGGCTTCTCTTGCTGAGCGTATGAGTAAATCCCGAGGCTGAGTGTTGTGACCGTGTCGCAGCTGAGACCGAAAACCTGAGGTGGATTCCATGCCTGACTACAAAGCGCCCCTGCGTGACATTAAATTCGTAATGAACGAGCTGCTGGACAGCGAGCAGCACTACGCCAATCTGGAAGGCGCCGAAGATGCAACTCCGGATATGGTCGATGCCATCATCGGGGAAGGTGCCAAGTTCTGTGAGCAGGTTCTGTCTCCGCTGAACCAGGTGGGCGATAAAGAAGGCTGCACCTGGAGCGAAGACGGCGTGAAAACGCCAACCGGCTTCAAAGAGGCCTATCAGCAGTACGTGGAAGGCGGCTGGCCGTCCATGACCGCTGATCCCAATTATGGCGGTCAGGGCCTGCCACACTCACTTGGCTTGGTGATGAGTGAGATGGTCGGTACCGCTAACTGGTCTTTTGGCATGTACCCTGGCCTCAGCCATGGCGCCACCAACACCATTGAGGCCCACGGCACAGAAGAGCAGAAGCAGGCCTACCTGACCAGACTGATCAGTGGCGAGTGGACCGGCACCATGTGTCTGACCGAGCCGCACTGTGGCTCCGATTTGGGCACCTTGCGCACCAAAGCAGAGCCGAATGCCGATGGCACTTACGCCATCACCGGCACCAAGATATTCATTTCTGCGGGTGAGCACGACATGGCCGAGAACATCGTCCATATCGTGCTGGCGCGACTTCCGGGAGCGCCGGAAGGTACTAAGGGCATCTCCCTGTTCATCGTGCCCAAGCAGTTGCCTAACGACGATGGCTCATCCGGTGAGCGCAACGCGGTTTCCTGTGGCTCCATCGAGCACAAAATGGGTATCCACGGCAACTCCACCTGCGTGATGAACTTCGACGGCGCCAAAGGCTGGTTGATCGGTCCCGAGAACAGGGGCCTGAACTGCATGTTCACCTTTATGAACACTGCCCGTATCGGTACCGCCATTCAGGGTCTGGGTGCCGCTGAGCTTGGCTTCCAGGGCTCGTTGGCCTACGCCAAGGATCGTCTGGCCATGCGCTCTCTGAGTGGCCCGAAGAATCCGGAAGGTATTGCGGATCCGATCATCGTCCATCCCGACGTGCGCCGTATGCTGCTGACTCAGAAAACTGTCGCCGAAGGCGCCCGTGCACTGATCTACCTTACCGCGCAGCAGGCCGATATCGTTCACAGTGGCAAGACCGAGGAAGAGCGTAAGGCTGCTGACGAGGCTCTGGGCTTCCTGACTCCGATTGCCAAGGCCTTCCTGACTGAGATTGGCTACGAAGCTGCCAACCTGGGCATGCAGGTGTTTGGCGGCCACGGCTTTATCTCCGAGTGGGGCATGGAGCAGAATGTTCGTGACTCCCGTATTGGTATGATCTACGAGGGGACTACGGGTATTCAGGCGCTTGACCTGTTGGGCCGCAAAGTTCTTATGACCCAGGGTGAGTCGCTGAAAGGCTTTACCAAGCAGGTTCATGTATTCTGCAAGGAAAACGCTGACAACGAGCAGCTCAAGGAATTCGTTGAGCCGCTGGCGGCCCTGAACAAGGAGTGGGGCGATCTGACCATGAAGGTTGGCATGACAGCCATGAAGAACCGCGAGGAAGTGGGAGCTGCGTCTGTGGATTACCTGATGTACTCCGGTTACGCTGTGTTCGCCTATCTTTGGGCCCGTATGGCCAAGGTCGCGCTGGACAAGATGGTGGAAGGCACAACCGAAGAAATGTTCTATAACGCCAAGATCCAGACAGCGCGCTTCTATTTCAAGCGCATGTTGCCGCGCACCAAAGGACATGCCGAAAGCATGCTGGCTGGCTCCGACAGCCTGATGGACATGCCCGAAGAAGCCTTCGCCTTATAAGGCGGGCTTCAGGGAGCCAGAAAAAGCCCGCTCTCTCAGGAGGCGGGCTTTTTTGTTGCCATGGCCGCCGGGGCTCATGAGTTGGGGGCACCGATAGGGTAGAATGGGCCCGATAAAAATAACCTGTGCGGACACATAGCCGAGGAAGTGATCAGGGCCAAGGGTCCATTGTTGTTCACTTCGCAGACTGAATGAATTGTGGAGAGTTTTGAGATGGCTGATTATCAGGCACCTTTACGTGACATGCGCTTTGTCCTGAATGAAGTATTTGATGCGCCGGCACTTTGGGCATCGCTGCCCAAAGTGGCAGAGAACGTTGATCCGGATACTGCCGACGCCATTCTGGAAGAAGCCGGTAAGATTACCAGTGGTGTGCTGGCTCCCCTGAACCGCGAGGGTGATGAGCAGGGCTGCAAGTGGAATGACGGCGATGTGTCCACACCAGAGGGGTTTCGCGAGGCCTACCAGACCATCGTTGAGGGTGGCTGGAACGGCTTGGGCGGCAACCCGGAGTTTGGCGGTATGGGCATGCCGAAAACCCTGGTGGCCCAGTTCGAGGAAATGATGCAAGCCGCCAACATGGCTTTCGGTCTTGCTCCGATGCTGACGGCGGGTGCCTGCCTTGCCCTGGATGCCCATGGCAGTCAGGAACTCAAGGAAAAGTACTTGCCAAACATGTACGCCGGCACCTGGTCTGGCGCCATGGATCTCACCGAGCCTCATGCGGGTACGGATCTGGGTATTATCCGCACCAAGGCCGAGCCCAATGGCGATGGCTCCTTCAATGTAACTGGCACCAAGATTTTCATTACCTGGGGCGAGCACGACATGGCGGAGAACATCATCCACCTGGTGCTGGCGAAGCTACCGGACGCTCCGAAGGGACCCAAGGGCATTTCGCTGTTTCTGGTACCCAAGTTTGCGGTAAATGACGATGGTTCCCTTGGTGAGCGCAACAGCCTTAGCTGTGGCTCCCTGGAGAAGAAGATGGGCATCAAAGGGTCCGCCACCTGCGTAATGAACTTTGACGGTGCCAAAGGCTGGTTGGTCGGCGAGGAGAACAAGGGCCTGGCCGCTATGTTTACCATGATGAACTATGAGCGTCTGGGTGTCGGCGTTCAGGGCATTGGCGCTGCGGAAGCTTCGCTGCAGAGCGCTCGTGAATACGCTCTTGAGCGTATCCAGAGCCGAGCACCCACGGGTGCCCAGCAGCCGGAAAAAGCCGCGGACCCGATTCTGGTCCACCCTGATGTGCGCCGCATGCTGCTGACCATGAAAGGTTATGTGGAAGGGGGGCGTGCGTTCTCCACCTATGTCGCCCAGTGGTTGGATATTGCCAAGTATTCCGACGATGACGAACGCCGCAAGCATGCCGAGGGTATGGTGGCGCTGCTGACACCGGTGGCGAAGGCTTTCCTGACCGATCGCGGTCTGGACACCTGCATCATGGGCCAACAGGTTTTCGGTGGCCATGGCTTTATCCGAGAGTGGGGCCAGGAACAACTGGTTCGCGACTGCCGGATCACCCAGATCTACGAAGGTACGAACGGTATCCAGGCGCTGGACCTGATGGGGCGGAAAGTGGTTGGCAGCCAGGGCAAGCTTTATGAGCTATTTGCCGAGGACGTGGCTACCTTCATTGAGGAAAACAGCAGCGACGAGAACTTGCGCCCTTACCTGGAACCATTGGCGGCAGCATTTGAGCGCCTGTCGGATGTGACCGAGCATGTGATCAAGCAGGCTGGTGATAACCCGGACGCTGTTGGCGCGGCTTCCGTGGACTACCTCGACCTGTTTGGCCTGACGGCCCTCGGCTATATGTGGGCCAAAATGGTTAAAGCCGCGGCACCGAAGGCCGATGGCGACACCTCCGGCTTCTACACCGGCAAGGTGAAGAGCGCACGCTTCTACTTCGACCGATTGCTGCCAAAGACCGTAGCACTGGCTGAAGGCATTCGCAGCGGTAGCGACTCAATGATGGCGCTGACGGCTGAGGAGTTCTGAACAGTCAGCAGTCAACAAAAAGGCAGGCCCGCGGGCCTGCCTTTTTGATGCAGCTTTATGTAATCGCTTACAGGTTTTCTACCCGGCCAGGATCAAGAACAAAAGGGTTTTCGTTACCCTGAATGTCGGCAATCTGTCGATGGCGGACAAGCTCTCTATCATCTGGCGGGTCGATCTGGTTCCAGCTCTTGAACACCCGGAAAGCGCCTGCCCAGGGCAGGTCATAGGTGTTCACCATATAGGCCACCGTGCGGGCAATATCGCCTTTCACCTTTTGCGGTGGTTCAAAAAACTGCGCGCTCTCGCGAATTCCGCACTCGTCGGGCTTGCTTGCATCACCCAGTTCCTCGTAGATCGCGTTTCTTCTGGACATTTCAATACGACTGCGTACGGGAACCATGTTGTGAAGATCCGATGCAATCTGCCGGTACCTGTCGTCATCGTCGCATTGACTGCTGGTGCCACACCCAAGCGCACTGCGAACCTCTGCCAGAGGGTATACATAGCCTTCCGTAAGGACAAAACCTTTGCTCTTGAATGGCGTGCCGCAGAAGAAGGAGTTGCCACCCTGGGCATACAGGTTGCCCCAGAATTCGTTTTTCACAACGGTATCCGGATCACTGAAGCGGGTGTTCTGGCTAATGACGAGAGACGGGATAAGCAAGGCCGCCAGTGCGACCAAAACAACGTTTTTAGTTTTCATGGGCCATTTATACCTCTCAGCGCGTGAGAGCGCCTTTGCTGATCGGGCCATGAAGGGCAGTAATTAAAGCTGGCCAGTCAGAAAAATGACGGTTCATTCATTGATATTGAGAAGTATGCCACAGAGGCTCCGTCGGGAAAGAGCCTCTGTGTGGCTATTTGTGGCATTATGTTAACCGGTTAACACTTTACTTCTTTCGGTTACGTATATTCTGGTAGCCCTTTCTTAAATCTTCGCCCAACTTATGAGCGGTCTGGCGCGCCTCTTTTGACGCGTCTTCGGCATCGTGAAGAATGTAATCGAGTTTGCTGCGAAACCGTTCCCAGTCCTTCTCCAGATCGTCCCACTCGTCTTTCACGTCTTCATGGGCCAGATGCATCTGAACCCGCGCTTCGTCACGGTACTGTTTAATTTTTTCAGACAGCTTTTTCAGTTCGTCCTGGAAGCCCATATTATGCACCTCCTTTAACAGTTAACGATTATACGATGCTACCGAATGTCGAAAACTGTCAAGCAGGATTGACGGCTATTTCACAGCCTCATGCGCGCCTTGCAAGCAAGGTGATCAGGTCATGCAGGTAGTGCCAGGGGGAGAGCGTATCAAAGCCTTTGGCGGCTCTGTCGGTGGTGCTGCAGAGCTCCAGTGCGCTGTTGAGTTGGTGACGGTTCAGGCGTTTTGCCGCTTGTTCAACGGCCCTTGCGCGCTGGGGCTGGAATACGCCGCGTTTCTTCAGGAAGCCGGTGGTATTTTCCCGTTTGGCAGCGGCGATATTCAGCTCCATGGTGAGGTTCAGGTCCCGTGTCAGCACCGCCAGCAATCCCAGCGGGTTCTCGCCTTCCTGCTGAAGAACACCGACGATTTTGCGGGCGTGGGCGGCCCGGCCGGCGAGGAGTTCTGTCACCAGTTCAAAGCCGTTGAAGCGGGAGCTGTCCTGAACAGCCTGTTCCACGACGTCTTCGTCGATGGTGGCGCCGGAATCCAGCAACGCCAGGCGATCCAGTTCCTGGCTCGCTGCCAGGAGGTTACCCTCGAGTCGTTCCGCCAGAATGTCCAGTGCACCGCGGGTGAGGCTGAGGCCATGGTTGCGAGCCCGCTGTTGCAGCCAGCCGGGGAATTTATCAGTATCAATAGGCCAAACCGGCACGTGTACGCCTTTGTCCTGCAACTCCTTGTACCACTTCCGTCGGGTTTCGGCGGCGTCCAGTCGTGCGCTGATCAGTAGCAGTACAATGTCGTCGGGAGGATTCTTTAGAACGCTTTCAAGAATCGCACGGCCATCACCCAGTTTCCCGGTAGGCAGGTGTATTTCGATACGGCGTTTCTCGGCAAACAGCGACAGCGCACCAAACTCTTCGCCTACGCGGTTCCAGTCCAGTTGCTGGTCAGCGTGGAAAGTTACCCGGTCCTGATAACCTGCTTCTCGCGCGGTCTTCCGGATCTGGTCGCAGCATTCCTGAACCAGTAGGGGCTCATCGCCCGACACCAGGTAGACTGGCGACAGACCTTTTTGGAGAAGCTGAGGGAGCTGGTGGGCCTGGGTCTTCATGGCTGACCATTGTCTTGATGACGTGCCTGTTCCGCTTCCTTCTTTATCCGTTCTATGCGTGCACGGTCAAGGGGCGCCAGGCGAAAGATGATTTGCTGGGCGAGACGGTCGTAGAGCTGATCCCGAAGGGCTTCTTCCTCCCGTTGCTTGGCCAGTACATTGGTTTCGTCGTAGCGGTAGGTTTCGCTGCTGCTGAGGTCAGCTGGCGCTATCAGCGGAACCTTGTCGGACGTCAGCACTTCAATATCCACCGTTTGCCGAAGTGTATACTCAGCTGCGGCGGCGGTTACTGTAATGGCACTGGCCCGGCGTTCCTGGCGGAAGTTGCTGATGTTAAGCACATGATCGGCGTCCTCGGCGGGCTGAAGGTCGATATTGCCCAACTCCAGTTGTTCCTTCACTGAGCGACACAGTTGTTCAGGTATATTGCGGGAGCAATCAACTGCAAGCGGCTGTAATGCGGATGACACCGGTGGAGCGCCTCGCAACTGAAACCCGCACCCTGACACCAGAAGTGAAAGGGTGAGGCCAGCCAGAAGTGTCTTAGGGGAGCTGGCCAGGAGGTTCATATCAGTTCGCTACCACGTTCACGAGTTTGCCGGGCACAACGATGACCTTTCGCACGGTTTTACCCTCAGTGAAACGGACAACGTTCTCATTTTCGAGTGCCAGAGCCTCCAGTGCGCTCTTTTCAATGTTCGCCGGAACGTCAGCCTTGGCCCGGACCTTACCGTTCACCTGCAGGACGACCTGAATCTCGCTGCGAACCATGGCGTCGTTGTCAGCCTCGGGCCAGGGCGCGTCGACCACAGGCTCGTCGTGCCCCAGTGCGTGCCACAACTGGTGACAGATGTGAGGAACGATTGGAGACAGGACGAGTACCGCGGTCTCCAGCGCTTCCTGTCGAATCGCCAGACTCTGGGGCTCATCGCCAGTCAGTTTGCTGACATCGTTGAGCAGTTCCATCACAGCTGCGATGGAGGTGTTGAACGTCAACCGTCTGCTGACATCGTCGCTCACTTTGGCGATGGTCTCATGGGTCTTGCGCCGAAGATTGCGCTGGCCTTCACCGAGGTTGGCAGCGTCCAGGGCAGGGGCCGTTCCGCTTTCAGTGTGTTCGCTCACCATGCGCCACAGGCGTTTAAGAAAACGATGGGCACCCTCAACGCCGCTGTCGGACCATTCCAGGGACTGCTCCGGAGGCGCTGCAAACATCATGAACAGACGCACGGTATCGGCGCCGTGTTCATCAATAATGGCCTGGGGATCAATTCCGTTGTTCTTGGACTTGGACATTTTGGTCACACCACCGGCCACCACCGGTTGTCCGTCGTCTTTGTGAACGGCACGCACCACCTGGCCCTTATCGTCCTTCTCGGTGACGACATCCGCTGGCGAGATCCAGATCTTGCCACCGTTGGCGTCTTCACGGTAATAGGTTTCGGCAAGCACCATGCCCTGGCACAGCAGGCGGTTAAACGGCTCGGAGCTGTTGACCAGTCCCACGTCCCGCAGCAGTTTGTGGAAGAAGCGGGCGTACAACAGGTGCAGAATGGCGTGCTCGATGCCGCCGATATATTGATCCACCGGCAGCCAGTAGTTGGCGGCGGCGGGGTCCAGCATGCCCTTGTCGTAGTTGGGGCTGCAGAAGCGGGCGTAGTACCAGGACGACTCCATAAATGTGTCAAAGGTGTCTGTTTCCAGCGTGGCCGGCTGGCCTTCAAAGCTGGTCTTTGCCCATTTCGGATCTGCCTTGATGGGAGATTGGACGCCGTCCATCTCCACGTCTTCGGGCAGTGTGATCGGCAACTGATCGTCCGGTACCGGGCGTTCGGTGCCATCGTCCAGGGTCATCATCGGAATCGGAGCGCCCCAGTAGCGCTGGCGTGACACGCCCCAGTCCCGGAGGCGATAGTTAACTGTGCGCTTGCCAATCCCGCTTTCTTCCAGGTGATCTGCGATCGCGTCAAACGCTTCCGCGCTGGTCAGGCCGTTGTATTTTCCGGAGGATACCAGCACGCCTTTTTCGGTGAAGGCACGCTCCTGAACGTCGATTTCGCGGCTGTCCGTGGCGGCAATAACCTGCTTGATGGGCAGGCGATACTTGAGCGCGAACTCGTGGTCACGGTCATCATGGCCGGGCACCGCCATCAATGCGCCAGTGCCATACTCCATGAGCACGAAGTTGGCGACGTAAACAGGAATCTCTTCCTGCGTCAGCGGATGAATGGCCTTGTAACCGGTATCAATGCCTTTCTTTTCCATGGTTGCCATGTCGGCTTCGGCAACCTTGCTGTTGCGGCAGTGCTCGACAAATTCCGCTACTTCGCGATAGCGCTCGGAAGCGGCCTTGGCAACGGGGTGTTCGGCGGCCACGGCCATGTAAGTCACGCCCATGAGTGTGTCCGGGCGGGTGGTGTAGACGTCCAATGCGTCCTCGCGGCCTTTGAGGGGGAAGGTCAGCTCGGTACCCACGGATTTGCCGATCCAGTTACGCTGCATGGTCTTGACCTGCTCAGGCCAGTCCTCCAGCTCGTCCAGGTCATTCAGCAATTCTTCGGCGTAGTCGGTAATGCGGATAAACCACTGGGGAATCTTTTTCTGTTCGACCAACGCGCCGGAGCGCCAGCCGCGGCCATCAACCACCTGTTCATTGGCCAGCACCGTCTGGTCAATGGGGTCCCAGTTGACGGTGGACATCTTCTTGTACACCAGGCCTTTTTCGTAAAGGCGGGCGAAGAACCATTGCTCCCAGCGGTAGTAGTCCGGTTTGCAGGTGGCCAGCTCGCGGTTCCAGTCGTAACCGAAGCCCAGTTGCTTGAGCTGGTTTTTCATATAGGCAATATTGGCGTGGGTCCACTTCGCGGGCGCGGTCTTGTTGGCAATGGCGGCGTTTTCTGCTGGCAGCCCAAACGCATCCCAGCCCATGGGCTGCATGACGTTTTTGCCCTGCATGCGTTGGTAGCGGGAGACCACGTCGCCGATGGTGTAGTTGCGTACGTGCCCCATGTGCAGTTTGCCGCTGGGGTAGGGGAACATGGACAGGCAGTAGTATTTGGGTTTGCCCGGTTCTTCCTTCACCGTGAACGTGTTGTTTTCTTCCCAATAGGTACGGGCTTTCTGTTCAACATCGCGCGGATTGTATTGCTGGTCCATTCCTGCCATTACCAAAGTTACCCTGTATCAAAAAAGATGTGCGAAGCGGCCGGACATTCTAACGCACACAAGGCTTAACAGGTAGTCTGCCAATTTGCCGATACTGTGCCATGCTTGGGGTGAAGGCGGGCAGGTGCGGCTGACTGGGGCACGCTGTGAATACATCCCTGTAGGCTCGTAAAAAACATCCCTGTTTTTGTCAAGCGTACAGGGATGTATTCACAGCGTGCCCTGATCAGCCATAGCCACTCCGACCGTACACCATGAGGGAGCAGTCATGACCGAACCAGAACGCAATCATCTCTCAGGCAGGGCTCTCGAGGCCTACGACCGCATGCTGGAACGGGTCCAGGCCCGGCTCAGTGATATGGAGAACACAACTCGCGATACCCTGAAAGAGGAAATCGAGCGGGCCGTGGAGTTCGAGTATGAACTGGCAGAGATGACCCGCGAAGAAGCGGACCTGCTTGGTGCGTATCTACAGCGGGACCTTGAACACCTGCTGCATTTCGTGGAAGAAACCGGCGAAGGCCTGAAGGAATGGTTGCAACTGGATATCTCACTGCTGGAGCACCAGTTGGCGGATATGCTGTTCTCGGTGGCGGATAAGACCCGACTGGATACGCTGGAGCTGAACCAGAAACTGGAAAACCACGAGCCCAGCCAGTATATCAGCGGCGAAGTGGCCACGGCCGGCATGTTCAAATGCCTGAACTGCAGCCACATGCGCTGCCTGACCGCAACCAGCCATCTGGAACCCTGTGATGCCTGCGGTTCCCACTACTACGAACGCGTCACCAGCCGCTGGCCACGGAAGTCAGAATAGCCATAGGAAGACTAGGGGAGTCCAGCACAGAGCCAGAACGGCCAGGGGGTGGGGGTACCTTTTCTGCCAGAAAAAGGTGTCCGAGCAAAGCGAGTTCTTTTTCCAAAGAAAAGGTGCCCCCACCCCGTGGCCAGGCACCAAAGTCCAGGCTATTCAGTTCCGGGGAATAACCCGCTCCCGAACAAACACAATAAGAATCGCCGCCAGCGTCAACACCGGCCAGGAACCGGATTGCATATAGGGAGTATTGCCTTCGGCCGCATAGACCTTGCCTGTCATTACCGCACGTTCAAATTGCGGGATGGTTTCAGTGATCTGGCCCTTCTCGTCAATAATGGCCGTTACACCATTATTCGTGCCCCTCAGCATATAACGACCGGTTTCCAGTGCCCGCATGCGGGCGATTTGTAGGTGTTGCAGCGGGCCAATGGAATCGCCAAACCAGCCATCGTTGCTGATGGTCAGCAGCATGTCACTGTTGCGGGCATTGGTGGCGACGAAGTCCGGGTAGGCCACTTCGTAGCAGATAAACGGCATGATCCTGATGCCATTGGCCTCAAGCGGCGACTGATTGGCAGGGCCGCGACTGAAGCTGGACATGGGCAGGTCAAAAAAGCCGATCAGACCGCGAAGCCACTGCTGGAGCGGCACATACTCACCGAAAGGCACCAGCTTCTGCTTATGGTAGATGCCGCCGCCGCTACCGATGGCCATGATGCTATTGTGGTACGTAAAGTCTTCAATGCGGTCACTGAAGCCGTACCAGGGGATGCCAGTAATCAGTGTGCTGTTCTCTCCCAGCTCTTCACTGATGTGGTCAATGATTTTGCCAGCCTGGTCCTGGGGAATCGGAATAGCGGTTTCCGGCCACAGAATCAGGTCGGTATCCCAGTGGTCTTCAGTCAGCTCCAGGTAAGCGACGATCTGGTCCCGGAGGAAGTCCGGGTCCCACTTGATTTGCTGGGGAATGTTGCCCTGCATCGCGACAAACGTCGTTGGTTCTGTCTGCAGGGTCGTCCATTGTGCTTGAGAAAAAGCCGGGCCGGTTACCCAGGGCAGCAGCGCCACGCCGGCGACGAGCGCCGTGCTGGCATGGCGGGCTTTCCGGACCAGCCACCAACAGCCTGGAATTGCGCAGCCGGTCACGGCCACCCAGAACGTAAGCCCGTGAACGCCCGTTAAGGGGGCGAAGCCGCCCAGAGGCCCATCAACGTGGGCGGTACCCAGGTACAGCCAAGGAAACCCTGTCAGTAGCCAGCCCCGGACCCAGTCACAGAGTATCCACACCGCCGGAAACAGGATCAGCCGCCTGACCGCGTTGTTTTTGGCAAGTTTTCCCCAGGCCCAGAACGCCAGACCATGGAAAAGGGCTAGCCCCGCCACAAAAATAACGGTCAGGATGACCGCCAGCGGAACGGACGTATTGCCGTGTTCACTGATGCTGATATAGACCCAGCTTGCGCCGGTACCGAACAGCCCCAATCCGACCAGCCAGCCCGCCCGAAACAGTTTTTGCGGGGCGAGCGGCAGGCAGCAAAACAGTATCAGTGCGACCGACAACGGCCCCAGCCACCACCAGTTAAAGGGTGAAAAGGTGAGTGTTTGCAAGGCACCGGCAACGAGCAGTGTGGCCGCTCGCAGCCAGGCGTGCTCGGAAAGGGCGGATGTCAGTACGGAGGTTCCGGCTGATGTATTACTGGTCATCACCACGCGTTACCTGCAGCAGACGGATGACACGGTTATCGGCGTTGGCGATGGTGAACTGCAGCCCGCCAAACTCCACCGACTCGCCCCGTCTGGGCAGGTGACCGAATTCCTTGAGCACAACACCGCCAATGGTGTCGAACTCTTCTTCGTCCAGCTCGGTTTCGAAGAATTCGTTAAAGTCGTCGACGGGGGTGACTGCTTTCACGGCGTAAGTGCCATCGCCGCGGGCCTTGATGTGGGTTTCCTCGTCGAAGTCATGTTCGTCTTCGATTTCGCCCACGATCTGTTCCAGCACATCCTCAATGGTGATCAGGCCGGCAGTACCGCCGTATTCGTCAACCACAATGGCCATGTGGTTGCGGGTTTCCTTGAACTCTTTTAACAGCTGGTTCAGGCGCTTGCTCTCCGGTACGAACGTGGGAGGGCGAAGAATCTCGCGGATACGGGTCCAGTTGAGGTCGCTATTCAGGGCCAGAGGGAGCAGGTCCTTGGCGAGCAGTACGCCAATGACATCGTCCTGGCTGTCGCCAATGACCGGGAAGCGGCTGTGGGCAGATGAAATGATTTCGCCCAGGAACTCTTTCGGATCCTGGGATGCCTTGACGGTGACCATTTGGGAGCGGGGAATCATGATTTCATCCACCCGCATGTCGATCACCTGCATGGCACCTTCGATGATGCTCATGGCATCGGTATCGATGATTTCCTGGGACTCGGCGTCCCGCAGGATTTCCAGCACGTCCTCGACGGACTCAGGCCCGCTGGAGAAGGCCTGTGATATACGCTCCAGCCAGGACTTGTTGCTGCCCTGACTGCGACTCGACTGATCGTCGTTCATGAGTCTTTTTCCGTTTCCTCTGTCTCGTAAGGATTGCTGAACCCGAGCTGCGCAAGCAGCCGGATCTCGAGGGCTTCCATGACCTCGGCATCATTGTCTTCAATATGGTCGTAGCCCTGAAGGTGCAGCATACCGTGCACCACCATATGGGCCCAGTGTTCCGTCAGTGTTTTATGCTGCTCGGCTGCTTCTTTTTCAACAACCGGGGCACAAATGATCAGATCACCGGCCAACGGAACCGTTATACCGGCTGGCGCCTCAAATGGGAAGGACAGTACATTGGTTGGCCCTGATTTCCCGCGATACTGGCTGTTCAGATCGGCGCTCTCATCACTGGCAACGATACGGATTGTCACCTCGGATGAATGTTCATCCAACCATGCCGCCTGGGCCCAGCGTTCAAATTCAAAGTCTTCTGGCACCCCGGGCGCTTCGATGGCCCGCTGCAAATCCACTGTCAGTTCACTCACCGGCCTGTGGCGCTCCCGTCGTCAAAGGAATCATAAGCCTCGACAATCCGCTGCACCAATGGGTGACGCACCACATCCCGGGCCTCGAACCGTGTGAAGCCAATACCGGATACCTTGCTCAGCACACCGGCCGCGTGAATCAGTCCGGAATTCTGCCCGCGGGGAAGATCCACCTGGGTGGTGTCACCGGTGATCACGGCGGTGGAACCAAACCCGATCCGCGTGAGGAACATCTTCATCTGCTCGCGGGTGGTATTCTGGCTTTCATCCAGGATGATGAACGAATTATTGAGCGTGCGGCCGCGCATGAAGGCCAGTGGCGCGATCTCAATGACACTTTTTTCGATCAGCCGCGTCACATGATCAAAGCCCAGCATTTCGTAGAGGGCGTCATAGAGTGGGCGAAGGTAAGGGTCCACTTTCTGGGCCAGATCACCTGGCAGGAAGCCGAGTTTTTCGCCGGCTTCCACGGCCGGCCGGACCAGCAGGATGCGCTTCACCTGTTCGTCTTTCAGTGCCTCAACGGCGCACGCCACCGCCAGCCAGGTTTTGCCGGTACCAGCGGGGCCGATGCCAAAATTCACATCGTGGGTGCGGATGTTATGCACGTATTTCTGCTGGTTCTCGCCTCTGGGCTTGGCCTGCAGTTTCGGGGTTTTGATGACGGTGACGGCGCCCTTGTAAGGCACGTCATCCGGCAGCCGTTCGAATCCGGTCTCGCGGATAAACAAATGAACCATGTCCGGCGAGATATCATCGTTGGCTTCGGTTTCCCGATACAGGTGCCGGACAACTTCCGTAGCGGCTGCCACGTGTTCAGTTTCACCTTCCACCCGGAAATGATGACCACGACGGCCAATTTTGACGTTCATGCGCCGCTCAATGTGCTTCAGGTGCTCATCAAACTGTCCGCAGAGGGTGGTCAGCCGGCGCTGGTCTACCGGGTGCAGGTCGAATTGTCTGTGATCGTTGGCGTTCAAAAGTGCTCCGTTTGTTTACTCCCGTGTATTCAGGGAGTGGATATACCATGATTTGTGCTAGCGGGCGCTGGCCGCAGACACGAGAAAGATTTGCGGAGAGTGGTGGGGACCTCCTCCCAAAAATGTGCGGAGCCATGGATGGCGGAGCCCAAGCGCACATGGATGTGCTTGAAGCGTTTTTTGGGAGGGGCTCCCCACCGATGCATCCACCGAAACAAACAGGCTAGGGGCCGGCCTTAAGAACCGACCTTAAGGACAACCTTCCCGGTAGCAGTCCGACCGGTCAGCGCCCCAAGGGCCTTCTCGTAATCCTCGAAGTCATAGACTTCACTGATTCGCGGATTAATCTTGCCTTCGGAGAACAGCTTCAGAAGCTCCATCATGTTCTGGGCGCTGTTCTGCGGCTCACGCTGGGTGAAGCTGCCCCAGAAGACACCAACAACGGAACAGCCTTTCAGCAGCGTCAGGTTCGCCGGAATCTTGGGGATATCTCCAGCCGCGAAGCCGATGATCAGGTGACGGCCGTTCCAGGCCATGGCGCGCAATGCCTGCTCCGTAAAATCACCGCCGACCGGATCGTAGATCACATCCACGCCCTTGCTATTGGTCAGACGTTTAACCGCGTCTTTCAAAGGCTCTTCGGTGTAGTTAATCAGCTCGTCGGCACCGGCCTCTTTCGCCACCGCCAGCTTCTCTGCCGTACTGGCTGCCGCAATCACATGGGCGCCCATGGCTTTACCCAGTTCCACCGTTGCCAGGCCAACGCCGCCGCTGGCACCCAACACCAACAGAGTTTCCCCCGGCTGGATGTTGGCTCGTTGCTTGAGAGCGTAATACGAGGTGCCATAGACCATGGAAAAAGCAGCCGCTTTTTCATCGGACATGGATTCGGGAATGGGCAGGATGTTCTGTTCCGGGACGACCACCTCTTCGGCAAAGGCACCGTAGCCGGTGAGGCCGGCAACCCGGTCGCCCGGCTTGAAGCGAGTGACTTTCTCGCCGACTTCAATTACCTCGCCAGACATCTCTCCACCGGGAGAAAACGGCATGGTGGGCTTGAGCTGGTACTTGCCTTCAATGATCAGGGTATCCGGGAAGTTCAGGCCGGCGGCCTTAACGCGCACCTTGACCCCGTGACCTTTCACTACGGGACTGGCGACGTCTTCAATCACCAGCATCTCCGCCGGGCCGTATTCTTTACAGAGGATAGCTCTCATGTTCGTGACTCCGTTGTAGGACAGTCGATATTTGGACGGTCGATAGAGGGCAACATCAATTGATGGTTATCAACCTAAACAGAGTCGGATCATGAAGCAAATAAAGAAATCTAATCTCGCCGGATTAGCGAGGCTTATTTTGGTCGGAAAAGTGACTCACTGGCATAGGCCAGACGAATCAGAGACATAGTCATTGCTCCATACGCGTAACAGCTTCAAGATAGGCCTCAAACACGCTTCAACAAGCGGTAACGGATCACAAGCGCTCGCAACAGGCGGCTTAGGGCCAGAGATGTTTGACATTATTTACGTACTGGAAATGACCGGCGTGATTGCCTTTGCGATCTCCGGCATGTTGATCGCCCGATCCAAAAACATGGACCCGGTGGGCGTTTTCACCATCGGCTTCGTGACCGCCCTGGGTGGAGGAACCCTTCGGGACCTGATGATGGACAATCACCCTCTGTACTGGATCAAGCATCAGGAGCAGCCTATCCTGATCCTCTGTATGGCCGTTGTATTCAGCTACTGGCACCGTGTCGAGCGTATCCGCGAATCGCGCATTCTGCTTCCTGACGCCCTCGGCCTGGGCGTTTTCTCAATCCTCGGCGCACAGTTGGCTCTGGACATGGGCCATTCCTGGTTTGTCGCGTCGCTTCTGGGCGTGATGACAGGCACCTTTGGGGGTGCTCTACGCGACACGTTCTGCAATGAGGTACCGTTGATTTTCCGCAAAGACCAGATCTACGCGTCCATATCCTTCGCTGGCTGTTGGCTATACTTTGTTTGCCAGTGGCTGCTGGAGAGCGAATCCTTGGCCATGACCATCGGCCTCTTGTTTATTTTCATCACCCGACTGCTGGCTGTGCGCTTCGACATCCGCCTCCAGCGGGACAGGCGAACAGTGCAATGAGCATACCGATGATCAATCGTCCCTTGGCGTTCTCGCCTCCAGCCGGTAACATTGCCGTTTTTTCACCCAATTCCTGAAACCAGTTCACTCAATCCCTATTCAGCACCGTGTGAGGCAGGCAACCGTCATGCTAGAACGACTATTCAAACTCCAGGCCCATGGCACCACGGTTCGCAAAGAGGTACTTGCGGGCTTTACCACCTTCCTGACCATGGCTTACATCATCGTGGTCAATCCCAGCATTCTCTCCGCTACCGGCATGGACTTCGGTGCGGTGTTCGTAGCGACCTGCCTGGCGGCCACCATTGGCACCCTGATCATGGGGCTCTGGGCCAACTACCCGATCGCGCTGGCGCCGGGCATGGGCCTGAACGCGTTCTTCTCGTTCACCGTGGTTGGTGGTATGGGCTATAGCTGGCAGGTGGCGCTGGGTGCTGTCTTCATATCCGGCTTTATTTTCTTCCTGCTGAGTATCTTCAAAGTCCGGGAATGGATCATCAACAGCATTCCCATGTCCCTGCGTTTCGGCATCTCCGCCGGCATTGGCTTCTTCCTGGCCCTGATCGCTCTGAAAAATGCCGGCATCGTGGTTGATAACCCCGCCACCCTGGTTGGTCTGGGTGACGTAAAAGTGGCCGAGAGTCTGTTGTTCTTCGGCGGTTTCGTGCTGATCTGTGCCTTGTCCTTCCGCAAAATCACCGGTGCGGTGATGATCGGCATCATTGCTGTGACAGCAGCAGCCATGGGGCTGGGCATGGTGGAGTACAACGGTTTTGCGTCCGCGCCCCCAAGCCTGGCGCCGACCTTCATGCAGCTGGACCTGGCAGGGGCGCTGAATATTGGCATGATCAGCGTGATTTTCGCCTTCCTGTTCGTGGACCTGTTTGACACCTCCGGCACCCTCATCGGCGCCGCCCAGCGCGGTGGCCTGCTAGACAAGGACGGCAAACTGCCACGGCTGGGCCGCGCGCTGATGTCCGATTCCGTAGCCACCATGTCCGGCGCTGCCCTCGGCACCTCTACAACCACCAGCTACATTGAGTCCACCGCCGGCATCTCCGCCGGTGGCCGCACCGGCCTGACCGCGGTGGTCGTCGCGGCGCTGTTCATGGCGTGCCTGCTGCTCTCGCCCATCGCCAGTATTATTCCAGCTTACGCCACCGCTCCGGCGCTTCTTTATGTCGCGGTGCTGATGGCCAGCGGCTTGAAACTGATTGAGTGGGACGACGTCACCGAAGCCGCACCGGCAGTGGTAACCGCCCTTATGATGCCGCTGACCTC
>OJDN01000085.1_pt1 | contig 35260 bp, 27 predicted proteins | sample 1592731 | NCBI WGS metagenome assembly OJDN01 (sample SAMN05416881, study PRJEB24817) | seawater metagenome | isolation source: Sea water | place: Canada:Atlantic | collected 2013-11
GGCTCGGAGATGTGTATAAGAGACAGATTCCAGGCTGGTCGATCATTTCCAATACAAAAATTCCAAAATCATCAAAGAAGTTAGTAAGTGGTTTTAGAAGTTTTTCTATTTGTTCCTTTTTTATAAGACCAAAAGTAAAGAACTCTATCACTTGCCCTATTGCACCACCAACACCATCAGCAAGTCTACCATAAAGTGTTGTTGCATCGCTTTCGAAAAATGAGGAAATTCCACCAGATACCGCTGCAATAAGACCTGCAATAAGAGCAATAGGTCCAAATTTAGAGGCAAACTTAACAAATATTTTAAATAGTGCTTTTGGGCTGAATAAGAGTTTAAATGAGCTAAGAAGTCCACCACCTATACTTTTTACAATTCCGCTTAAACTTAAAGCGCCTAGAGAACCGAAAAGACTAGCAAGAATACCACCTTTCTTTTTAGGAGCATCAACTTCTTTCTCTTTGCCGTCACCTGATTGATTTTGCGAAGCAAAGAGTTTTGGGGTTTTGCTATTTGCCAATAATGCTGCACGTTGGCTACGCTTCATATTTTCTAGAAAATTCTCAGTAAAGGCTTTTAAACTACTATTGATATCACCTAATGAACCGATAACCTTTTTGAGAGAGTTGGTGCCCGAATTACGAGTCAGCAACCCCTCTTCTTTCATTCTTGTGATTACGTCATTTAATGTTGCTGCTGCCATTTTCTTCTATTTTCCTATTGACTTTTTCTTCAAACAGTGTATAATAGCTTTATCGCTAATGATGTTTAAAGTAAGTTATTTCTTAACAGGTGTTGATGGTTTACTAGGTGGTTTACTACCCTTCTTATCACTGTATGCATTCGCACCAAAGTAAGCAGCAACAAGAGCAGAAATAGCTACAAAGTATGTTGGTGCAATGTTACCAATAATCACTGCTGCTTTATCAACGCCAAATAACGAAGTGAAGAAGATACTAAACGGATACAGAAGCATTCCAAACAAAGCAAACCAAGTCATCTGCCTCATCGCATCTCTACGAGCATCAGCGTCTTCTAACTCTTTACGCTTGAACTCAAGATACATATCCATCTCTTCTTGTGAGACGTGACCGTCACCATTCGCATCAGCACCAGGCAAAGCAGATGCGTCAATGGTGACGGTGTTAGTTTCTTCTTCAGACACTTGACGTTATCCTTGTTGTTGTTTTGCATTTTGTTCTTCAATATGATCAATAAGCATTTCAACATATAAGTCACGTTCGAATGGTATCAAATTTTCAATTTCGGTTATAGAATATTTATGATGTTGGACTAAGGAAAAGATGACCTTATAATAATTAGAGATATTATTATGGATCATCATTAAGTAAAAAAACTTTGCATCCCTTCGAGCGTTTTCGTTACTTCTGTTCCATCTTCTCTAGTGTAAGATACGTCGTGGGATAATTTAGGCATTAAGTTGAAATATTCTTCAACATTTCTCATGTCTTTAGAACTGAATGAATTGATAAACTCATCTTGTTCTTTTTTCGTGTGATCCTTCAAAAGAATAACATCGTCATCTACTAAAATCTGATCAATACATTCGATAAGAATACTATTCATCACCTGATCTTCTGACTTTTTCTCAAGTTTTTTCACTGTAGCATAATCTGGGTCTTTCATTATCAGAGAGATACTATCGTTTATTTGAATAATGTTGTTTCTTTCGGGCATTGTTATTTTAATATCATCTAGATTAATACTAATTTCATATTCAATATTGTCTTCATCATCAGTAATTTTTAGTTCGATGATATTGTTTACAGACTTTGCCCTCAAATTTAAAAACAAATATTCAATATCATATGGAGCTAGAGTTTTAACGTTAATATCACTGATAATGCAATTTGTTAAAATTTGCTCTATCGCATTTTGAATATCTTTTTCTTCTTTGCCTTGTGATGCCATTAGAAGAATTTTTTCTTCTTTGACGGTAAATGGCCGATACTTGATATTCTCTTTTGTAGATGGTAATTCAAGCATGAATGTAGGGGTATCAATTTTAGGTAATGCCATAGTTTAAATCACTCCGTTAAAGTACTCCGAGTCCTCTTCCTAGAGTTCGGATTGTTGTTCCTTGATTAATCAAATCTTGTATATTTCGAGGTCTGTTAATTGTATTTATTACGCCAGCAATAGATGCTGCTTGTGCAATTCGAGTGAATAATCCTACTGGTGTTCTAGGCTTATTAACGTCAGAACTGTTTGCTGATGATCTATCAATCGACATATCATCATATGTAAACTCAATAGGAATCTGAATCAACGTATCGTTTTGCTCCCATCCCATTTGAACTGCACCAATCTGTGTTGGATATGCTTCGTATAACGTATATACAACTTTTTCGGAACTATCGTAATCGTATCCAATAATTTCTATCGTACAAGCATAGTCTTCTTTATATCCAATCTCTCTATAACCTCTACCGTCAAAAACTTCACCACCATCTTGTACGATGTAGTTTAGCCATCGCTGAAAGAATCCCATTATCAGATAGTTCGAATCACCAAAGAAACTTGTTGTAAATGTATCATTCGACCGTGAGATGGGCATCTTGTTGACTTGCCCGTAAGCAATAGGCTTGTAATCAAATGTGTTTATGGTCTTTCCTGGAAGACTTGTGGTGTTGCAGAAGAAAGTCAACTGTTCCATTGTAGGAAAGGAATCACCATCACCAGCAAATATTTTAGAAGGTGGTGTAATTCGTACAATGAATTTATTTGCAAGCGCAAGACCGCCAAATTTAGAGCTTGATATTTGCGCTCTGAAATCTGCTACATTAAATGCCATTATTAGCTTCCTCTAATCATTTGTCTGGAGTCTTTGTAGACTTGACCTTTTTTGATACGGCCTTTGTTTTCATAAAATCTCTCAAGAGGTAGAAACAACGCAATGTCCCATTCAGATGGGTTTATGTAAATCATTCTTGATTCTACACGGCTAATCAAATAACGATGTATCGTAGGCTTGAATAGTCTAAACTTCGCTGCACCATTTAATATATCATAGTTTAAACGCAATCTTGTTGTCTCATCGTATTTTTTATTTGACGCTAGATCATATAGATTGTCCATCAACTTTGCACGAAGCTGTAACGGTAGATAGTGCATGTTGATACCAAGCCAACCTTTTGGAACTTTCTTAAAAGGAAATACAAGAGGAAATCTGTCATAATAAGGTAGTGTTTTCTTGTACTTTGGATCATAATGATATAGATACATATCGCCCACACGAATCTGTGAGCGTCCACGTTCTGGGTCAGACTTTACAAGTTTTGCTGGTTGAAGCGCACCTGTGCGTCTAGCGGCATCACGATACCACTCTCGTGCGTTTTGTGTGCGAGCAGGGATTTGACCCTTCTTCACACCTCTTAATAAGAGTTCGTCAAATACTGTCGCCAACTTCTTGCCTCTCCTTTTTCGGTTAGAACCATAAACGTCCAACCTCTATCATCACAATATTCTTGGGCAGCACGCCACTTGGATAAGTTCGTGCCCCACGTCTTCACTTCTTCGAGATATCGCTTTGTCACCTTAGACTTCTTCTGTGGTGGCACAGATTGATTCATTGGTTTAATCTCAACAAGTACTACATCACTATTTAGCTTTTTTACCCAGAAGTCTGGGAAATATCTATGCTTCTTACCGTCAATTAAACTGCGATAAGGCACAATTATTTCTTCTGACGACCACTGAACGATACCAGTGTTCTCATCACATTTTCTCATAAACTTTAGTTCCCACAGACTTCTATAAATAATCTTAGTGTGGTCACCCTTATATTTATGAGAGTTTGAAGGTCTGAATTTTCCTCGGTATGCCATATTGTTTTCGTTATAAATAGGTGTAAATAAGTATTTATAAAGGTTCAATCATGTCTAATGTGCCTCGCTCACCAGATGCTATACGAAATATTAAGAAAGCAGAAAATCAAGTGAACCAAGTACAATTTCCTTCTGATTTAGGAAATGTTGGTATGCTCTTGATGTTCAAGAAATATTCGTATGGTGAAAGAAATTCTGGCACAATAACAAGTGCAAGAGCAAATATTCAAGATTCTGTTTTTCTTTCTTTGCCTGATGCCTTAATCGATGCTCAAGGTATAAGAGTTTCTGCAACAGAACTTGGTTTAGTGGGTAATGCTGTTGCTATCGGTACGAGTGCATTAGCATCGGGTGGGATAAGTGCATTGGTAGATGCTGCAAGAGGTGTGGGAATGAAAGAGCTTGCTGGAGCAGCAGCCTCTTACTTTGTTAGTGAAGCTGCTAGTGCAGTGGCACCCGCTGTGATGCAAGGTGTTGAAGCTGGTGCTGGAGCCAAAAGAAATCCTTTCCAAGCATTACTATTTGATGGTGTTGATTTAAGAACGTTTACTTTCAATTGGACATTTATACCCAAATCTCGTGCTGAAACTAATGCGATTAACGAAATTATAAGACTTTTTAAATATCACAGTCTTCCTTACTATAAAGATTTTAAAGCGGGTAACGTGAGTACCGGTGGTAGAGCGTTTTTATCTTATCCTAGTGTTTGTCTACCTTTAATTACAGGAGTTGATACGCTTGTAATGAAGGCATGTATGATTAACAGAGTTGATGTTGATTATGCTGGTGGTGGAGAACTTGCGTTTCTAGAAGGTGGTAATGCAGCAGCATTAAAACTTAGTGTGACTATGCAGGAAATGCAGATGTGGACTAGAGAAGATTATGGTGGATCATCTGAAACAGTATCTAATAATACACTTAGTAGACAAGCTGCTTCTGTTGAAGGAGATACATAATAATGTCAAAATATTTCAGATACTATCCACAAACACAATACGCTTTTGCTAATGGTAGTTTTACGATTGAGAAGTCTGTAAAGAACATCTCTCTTAAAACATCACTAATAAATAATCTATCACAAAATGACCCATATTCTTTTCTTCGTTATACAATAAGAGAAGATGAGAAAGCAGAAGACATTGCGGACTTCTATTATGATGATCCTGCTATGAGTTGGTTAGTGTATTTTGCTAATGACATTGTTGACCCATACACTCAATGGCCAAAGACTTATGAGAACTTCACTGAATATTTCAGAAAGAAGTATGCGAGTCAAGCACTTCCTACGGGCACTGATGCTATCGTATGGGGACAAGATACAACCAGAACAGATAACATCGTTCACTGGAAAAATACTGATGATGAGACGATGCTGATTAGCCCAGACTCATATATAAGAGCGCAGACATTCAATGGTGATTTTGTTGCTGGTGATTGGACTGCTGTACGTCGTTTTGATTATGAAATGGAAGAGAATGAGGAACTAAGAAATATCATTCTCGTTAATACTTCATATGCTTCAACGGTATTAGAAAATTTAAGAAGTTTGTTAAATGAGTGATGATACATTTGACGTAGGATTTTGTGATATTCAACTGGCAACGCTCAATCGTTATGGTGAACTCAAAAAACCTGCGTTTGACATATCAGATTATATCTCAGAGATATCGTTTACCGAGTCTATTGATTCGCCTTTACTTTTTGGTGAAATGACACTATTAGATTCTTCAGGTTTAATTGATAACTTTCCTATTCTTGGCGAAGAAATATTTACACTGAGATATGTAGATTTTTTTGAAAACGAGATTACACAACAGTTTTTAATTTATAGCTTATCAGATGCTGTTCCTGGTGATCAGCAAAACTATATGTATTATAGGTTACAGTTTATATCACCACAACATTTTATAAGCACGAGTAAAACCGTACAAAAAAGTTATGTTGACTTCACCACTAAAGAAATGGCTCAACTAATATTTGATGAGTTCATTGTAGATGAAACCAATTTTAAAAACTCTGCCAACGATATTGAAATCCAAGATACGACTGGTACGCAAACTCTAGTTATTCCTTCTCTACAACCTATTCAAGCTATCAACTTTCTTTGTCGAAAATCATTTTCTGCTGATGATAAAAGTTCAAACTATTACTTTTTTCAAAATAGAGATAAATTTAAGATGGTCACTCACGAAGAAATGATTAGAACCTCTAAGCCTACTGCGAAAGCGTATTCTTATGACCCATCTATTGCAATAGAAGGCCCCGCTGATAGAGATAGGGCAATGAATAACATCACTTCATTTTTTATACCAAATCGATTAAACACGATTACAGAAATGAATACAGGTGCTATGATTTCTGATGTTGTTGAAATTGACATATTGAACAAACAGTATATTCACAATATTTTTAAATACAAAGATAGCTTTCAAGACTACAAACATTTGAGTGATACAGTTAGGTTTCCACATACTGAAAAATTTACTGATGCTTTTTTCAGTGACGAAAATGTTATGAAATCATATATGATATTCACTGATTTCGAGAGAGAGCAGCAAAGATACAAAGATATTACTGGTCCTAAAGTTTCAAATAGATACTATCTAAACTCTACCTCTATTGAAATAGAAATATACGGTAGAAATGATTTATTTGCTGGTGATGTTATTTTACTCGACATACCTCAATTTGAAAATGTTGTTGGGGCTAAAGATAGACATAAAAGTCTTTCTGGATATTGGTTAGTGCAAACCATCAAGCATTATATAAAAGGTAAAAAGTATACCAGTAGATTGACTATAATTAAAGACTTATTTCCTGGAGACAAGTCTGGGGTTTCGACGATTGCTAATATGACAGAAGAAGGTGAAGTATAATGGCCGAAAATGGTTTTAGAAATTTATTATGGTTTATGGGCGTCGTAGAAGACCGTAGAGACCCACGAAAAATGGGCCGTCTTCGTGTTCGCTGTTTTGATATTCACCCAGATAGCAAAGAAGATGTTCCTACAGATACGTTGCCTTGGGCAATTCCTGTTATTGGCTCATACGATTTCAACTATAAGCCACCAATTGAAGGGTCGTGGGTGTTCGGATTTTTCCTTGATGGTGCTGATGCACAACACCCGATGCTTCTTGGTGTGATGCCTGGTATGCCTACAACATTTCCCAATTCTACTCAAGGATTTAATGGTAGGAGTGATATATATCCTAAACCTGATGATGCATACAATCCAGATGTGAATAGACTTGCAAGAGGTGAGGAGATTGATAAAACTCATGTAGCAACACAACATGCTACAAAAGATAATGTTGAACCTAGACCGCCATACAATGCTCAGTATCCATATAATAAAGTACAAGAAACAGAATCTGGTCATGTTTTTGAAATGGATGATACGCCAGCATCTGAAAGAATCAACATTCGACATAGAAAAGGCACATACCTTGAAGTTGGGCCAACTGGTACACAAACAAACAAGATTGTTGGTGATGGTGTAACAATCATTGAGAGAAACGGCAAAGTATTGATAAAGGGTGCGTCTGAAGTTACTATCAGAGGTAAATCTAACGTCAAAATTGAATCTGATTGTAACTTAACAGTTGATGGTACAATGACAACAAATGTGCATGGCGATTATAGATTGAATGTTGGTGGTGGCATCTATATGAACTCAGGTGATATTTTCTCACAGAAGAGTTCGTCTATCAGACAAGAAGCGTATTTGGATAGTTATAATCTATTTACTAGACAGCACATCGTTTCGCAATCAGAAGTAGGTAATATTCATATCTATGCCAACACAGGATTTATTTCTGCATATGCTAACACAGATGTGAGAATTGAAAATGGTGGTAACACATATTTCAATACTGCCGGTAAAACAAATATTAAAGCAACGGGCGACATCGCTATTGATGGTACTAAGATTGATTTGAATACCAGTGGAGCAGTTGAAATTGACCCAGGATATACAATATATGTGAAAGGTGCGCTAACAGATTTTGCTAGCCCATCTGGTAAAAGAGATTCGTTGAGAACGGGTCTTGGTAAACCTATTGAAAATGATTTTCCAATAGATACTGTGTATGATGATGCATTATATTCATCAATTGCTGATGAACCAGACCCAGAACATGATACTACTGCGGAAGGGCTATAAGATATGTCAAACGGTTTAATTTCACAAGATATGGAATTTTTTCAAACGAGTGAACTTGTTGATAATCTAGGTACTGGTGAAACTAAGTCTGCTTTGGATGCTTTTACATCTATTGTACCGACATCTGCTTTTCCTTTAGATATAATGTTTACTCTAAAGGAAAATATGCAAACTACGATAGAGAATCTTCCTGTTAATGAAGCAAGTAGTCTATCTGTACTATCCGATTCATTAGCAAAGGCGTCTAATCAAGATATATCTGCTATTCTGTTTCAATCTGGTATCAATCCAGATACGTTTTCAGTAGAAACTTTTGGGCTTGACGTTGCCTCTTTGGCCGATTTTCAAAGCAGTGTGATGGGATTCAATGCAACACTAAATGGTGGTTGCGATGCTCTGTTAGCATTAGAAAATCTTGTTACTGACATAGGCAGTGAAATAGACTTAGATAATATATTTCAGCCAATATCTGACTATATGGAAGACTTGGCAAAGAGTGTGGAAGATGCAGTAGTCTCAGTCAAAGAACAACTTGATGCATTATCCAGTGATGATATACTTTCTGATCTAGCAGATGCTGCCGAATCTGTAGTTGAGGCTATAGCATCCGATGTAGAAGCATTGGCTGCTACTGCTGTATCTATAGCGGAAGGTTTAGCATCCGATGTAGAAGCATTAGCATCAGCTATTCAAGCTGATATTGAATCAATTGATGTGTCTGGTTTTCTGGAATCTCTTGAAGCAGAAGCAGAGGCAATTGCAGAAGCATTCGAGGCTTCTATTGAAAGTGTTTTAGAAGGTGTAGAAGACGATTTGCTTGCTTTTAAGGACTCTGTTGATGCTTGTTTTCAACATAGTAAAATGGTGAACGAAGTTAAACTTAAAAACTACGAAAGTCAAGTTGAAGATATGGAATTACTTGCATAAGGTAAAATGGAGAAGTAAATGTCTAGGCAGGCCCTTGAAAACACTAAAAATAAATTAAAAGAAGAGATAGAATTAGCAAAAAATCTCTTGTCTGAACAGAATAAAAACTTTACCAAAGCAAGGTCAGCAGCGGTAACAAAGAATTTTTCAAAAAATAATACAACTGCTTTTCCAGATGAACTGAGATCGGTAATTGTTAGAGCGGTTTCAAGTGCAACACGAAAACAAGATGAAAAAATAGAGAGAAGAATGGAAGAGGTTGGGGCAAAGGTTACCCAAGCAAATGCGAAAATGAAGGACATTAACAGAGGCTCTGCTGCTAATGCTCTAGATAGTGGTTTGGCTGGTAGACCCATACCTAATGCAGTCAGTAGAGATAAAGTAGCGGTTACATATAACGATGCGAATGCTATCTATCCAGAATCTTTTTATGGTCAAAGTAAATTTGCTCTTCATAATGCTGCTAAGATAAATGATCTTCATCCTATCGTAAGAGACAGAGTTGCTCAAGCTGTGAAATCTTTTGTTGATGAGCATAGAGAGCAGGGCTATGATGTTAAAATATTAAGTGGTAGAAGGTCAATTGCTCAACAAAGGGCCCTTCAAAATAGTTCTAATGCAGTAACTAGACAAGTTGCTGCGAGAGGATTAAGTTGGCATAATTTTGGCGCTGCAATCGATATCAACCTATATGATTTAAAGAGAGGTGTGTTTATACCAAGAGCAAGAATTAGTTATTATACAGGTATTGCAAGAAAGCACTTCTCAAAATACGATATGTTCAACAGACTTGATGGTACATGGGGTGCAAGTAGAATTAGAGACCCAAATCACTTTATTCCAACAGAACTTTGGGGTAAATCAATAAGAAGTCAAGCGAATGTATTGTTGAATTCTAATGGCACAATAAATGAAAATGGGTTAGATAGACTGCTTGCTGGGCGTAGTTATTCAGGTGTAGTTACATAAATAATAAGTATAAATAAAAAGAAAACTGGAGATTGCTTCATATGGCAACACCATTAACACAAAGAGTTGTATACTCGGACTTCTTTACGGACTTGGATAAGCATCCAATTCGTAGCACAGTCTTACGCAAAACGAATGTTGATGCTGTAAAACAGTCTCTTCGTAATCTTATGTTGACTGATAAAGGCGAACGATTGTTTCAACCAAATCTTGGTGGTAACATTCGTGCTATGTTGTTTGAGAATATTACAGCACAGACATTCTTAACGATGCAAGAGCATATAAAGGATGTTATTGCAGCACATGAGCCAAGGGCTGATGTTATTGATGTGTATATCGCTCAGACTTCACAAGAACACGAAGTTCAAATCACAATCGTATTTCGTGTTGTCAACGTACAAGAACCAGTTACATTAGAGTTACTTTTAGAAAGAGTGAGATAAAATGGCAGGAACTATTATCTCGGAACTTGATTTCAATCAAATCAAGAGTCAGTTAAAAACATTTCTTCAGGGTCAAGCACAATTTGCTGACTATGACTACGATGGGTCTAATATGTCCGTCCTTCTTGATGTGTTGGCATACAATACATTTCAGAATAGTTTTTATACGAACATGGCTCTCGGTGAGATGTTTCTTGACTCAGCGCAACTAAGAGATTCTGTTGTATCTCATGCAAAAGAGTTGAACTATCTACCAAGGTCATACAGGTCATCAAACGCAAAAGTTACACTGACGTTTACACCAAGTGATAGCCCAGCATTCATCACAATTCCAAAATACACGAAGTTTACAACAAATGTTGATGGTAAGTCATACACGTTTAGCACAGATCAAGTATATACTATCACACCAAATTCTGGCGTATATTCTGTCAGCGATGTTTCTCTTCACGAAGGTAGAATCGAAAGAGAATATTATGACGTAACAGCAAGCACAAAATATCTTATCTCTAACAAGAGAGTTGACACCGACAGTATTGTAGTAAATGTATATGCCTCCTCTGCTGCTAGTGCTGAAGTTAATGCATATGCTTCAAAACCAAATCTCTTTGATGTTGGTTCAAGTGATAATGTGTTCTATATACAACCAGCAGAACTGAATCGTTACGAACTAGAGTTTGGTAATGATGTGTTTGGTAGAGAACCAAAAACAGGCGAAGTCGTAGAGGTTATCTATCGTATTGCAAATGGTGCAACACCAAACGGTGCTACTACATTCTCACCATCTGGTACGATACAAGGCTACACAGCGACAGTCACAACAACATCAACATCTTTTGGTGGCGCTGAAGAAGAGACGCTTGATTCAATCAAGTTCTATGCTCCAAAATCTATTCAGATACAAGATAGAGCAGTCACAGAATCTGATTATGAAAATCTTTTGAAAAGCAAGTTCTCTGAAATACAAGCAGTATCAGTACAAGGTGGTGAAGAACTAAATCCACCACAGTATGGTAAAGTTATTGTACATGTTGATATTCAAAATAGTGATGGCGTATCTGACGGTGCTAAAGAGAAGTATAGAAAGTTTCTAAAAGAACGCACGCCACTCGCAATCGACCCAGTAATTAGGTCTCCTGAATTTCTTTATGTTGCTCTTGACACAACAGTACACTACAATACTAAAACTTCAGATGCTACTAATTCTGAAATAGACTCGCTTGTTAGAAATGCGATTGCATCTTACAATCTGACTTACTTGAATGATTTTAAAAAGAATGCTAGGCAATCTCGAATTGCTCGTGTCATCGATGATACAAATACGTCTATTATATCGAATGATACAGAACTTAGAATGATTGTTGATTTTATTCCAGTGGTAAGTTCTGCTTCAAGCATCACTGCTGACTTTGAAAACTCTTTAATTTTAGATCATCCTTTGACTGCTGGCGAAGATATCAATCGTCATAAACCCGCAGTCAAAACTTCCAGTTTTTCTTATGGAACTCAGACAGCATATATACAAGACAACGGCGAAGGTGTCTTAGAAGTTCTCACTAATACGGTTGATGGATTCAAAGTGCTGAGTGGTAATGTTGGTACTGTAGATTACGCAACAGGACGTGTAGTCATTCGTGATTTGAATGTTAGTTCTTTCTCTGGTAGTGCTATCAAGATTTATGGTAGACCAGAAACACAAGATATTATTGGTCCTGCAAGCAAGATTATCTCAATCCGTGACGTTGATGTTAGCGTAACAGTAGAGGCTGCGACTCAATAATGCATGACCTATCGAAAACTATCTCAGAGTATATCGAACAGCAGTTTCCTGCTGTTTATCGGGAAGACGGTCCAAACCTAGTTGCTTTCACAAAGGCATACTATGAGTTTATGGAAAACACTTCAACGTCTCCTACCACACTCAGTCGTTCGATGTTTCAGAACAGGGACATTGATGAGACATTAGATAGTTTTCTAGTTCATTTCAAAGAGAAGTATCTCTCAGAGTTTCCTTATGCAAAGGCTGTAGACAAGCGATTTGTTATCAAGCATATCATGGACTACTATCGTTCAAAGGGCACTCCAAAAGCAACTGAACTTTTAATTCGTATGTTGTTCAACGAAGAAGCATCAGTATACTATCCTGGTGATGATATACTTCGTGCTTCACACAGTAAGTATAAGATTCCCAAATATATTGAAGTCACACAGTCAGCAAGGTCTGCTGGGTTTGTTGAGAATCAAATCACAGGTTCTCAAACTGGTGCCACTGCTTTCGTCGAAGGTCTTGTAAAGAAAAGAGTTCAAGGTCGTATCATTGACATTCTCTATATTAGTAATATAAAGGGGTCGTTTAGAACGGATGAGTTGGTCAGCGATGATGGTCTTCTCACAAACGCACCAAAGATTATTGGTTCGCTTTCATCTATGAATGTTACGAATGGTGGTAGAAATAACGCCGTTGGCGACTTGTTCAATGTGCTTGATGATACAGGCAAACAAGGTAAAGTTCGTGTCACTGGCATTGAAGATGCTACTGGTCGAGTTGACTTTGAACTTGTAGATGGTGGCACGGGTTACACACTTAATGATTTAGATGACGGCGATACTTCAGACGACTATACAGACGTTCGTGTCGCCACAGCGATGATTGCTGTTGATAACTCGAACACATTAAATCAGTTTATTCAGTTTGAGACTGTAAAGCAGGAACGTGAGATTGTTACTCTAATCAGCGCTCAAGATTTTGCTGATGAATATTTTGACAATCTTGCTGCCAACTCAGCATCAGTTGCTGATGATTTTGTTTTGGGTGTCAAAGTATATCCAACAGCATATACAGCAAACTCGACAAACGGTCCTGCATTTCTTAGGTCTACTGTATCAGACTCAAATGACATTGTTGTCATCACAAATAATACAATCATAGCGAACACTGAATACTCAACGAACTCTACACATATCGTATTTGATTCAGACCCTGGTGATGGGGCAGTGATTTCAGTTCTAGAATATGTGGTTGTTGCCAATAGTAAAGTCTCATCGTTGAGCGCTGATGATGCAAATACAAGTGCAACTCTTGTGATTACAAGTGGCACTTTTGCAAATCAAGTCTCTATTGATACAGCAGATAATACATCATTGTCTGCTAATGAAATCGTAGATGAAGAATCGACTATTACCTTAGAGGTTGTTGATTCTAGTATTTTCTCTTCTCATATTGGTGAAAAACTTGAGATGAAGAAGTTCACAACAGCAGCAAATGGTCAATACTTATCAGCATATGCTTATGGGTATCTAACTGTTGCTAATACTACTGGTAATTCAACAATCGGTGAGTTCCTAACACTTGAGCCTGCTTTTGGTACATTTTTAGCAACAGAAGAAATAGAACTATATTATGCTAATGGTTCAGTTCAAGCGACTGAAACCATTGATGCTGTTTCAATCACAACAGCGGGTGCGGTTGGAATTGCATCATCAGCATCAGATGCTAATACTTGGAATGTCGAAGTAACATCTGGTGCGTTTACTGCTGGCAAGAAAATAAGAGGTCGAGAGACAAGAGTTGAAGAAACGATTAGTGCTATAACAGCGACTGGTGCTTCTGATGTTTGGTATAATGGTGTCGCAACAGCAAATGGTGTGATTGATACGGTTGCTAACAATACAGTAACTGGCGTTGTCGTTGGTCAAAACACAACATATGTTGGGCTATTCAGTAATACTTCTGCGTTCTCGTATGTCGAAGGCGCTGGTATGACTATCAAAACGTCTCGTGAAGATTTAAAAGAGATCGACCTTGCAGCACAGCCAAATCTAGAACTTACTATCAACGCAGTTGGCACTGGTAGTGGAGCAACATTCCAACCAGGCGCATTAGAGAACGAAGAGACTGTTACACTTAATACCGATTTTGTTGGTGCTAAAAATGTTGCAAATGTGGCTTTCTTAGATGTGATAGTTGGTACAGCAGCAAATAGTGGCATTGGATTTGTCGATAGCATTACGATTACAAATGGTGGCACTGGATACGCAAATGGAACAACAGGCAGTCCCAATGTTACATTTACTGGTGGTGGTTATGCTGGTGGTGACCCAGTTGTGTCGGCTACAGGCTTCATCACAACAAATGGTAGCGGAGTTATTACCTCTATCACAATAAACAATCACGGTGAAGGGTATAATACCACACCAACAATCGTTCTACCTTCTACAAGTGGAACCGCAGCCCAGGTAGTTGTTAATTTTGACGGCGGGTATGGATTCGTTAAGAATCCAAATGGTGATTCAACGTCTGAGTTCCAGTCTTTATTCACCTTCGATGATTTTACAATGGGTACTATAACATCACTAACAAGAATTAACCCTGGTACTGAATATAATACTGATCCGTTCATTTCAGTGCATAATAAATATATCGCAGCATACGACAGAAAAAACATCTATCTAAACATCACTCTTGTTACAAGTAACTTCACTCCGGGTGAAATTGTAGAGCAAGATAGTACAGAGAAGGGTGTTATCATTTCTGCCAATAGTAGTGTGCTGCATTTGAAACGAACACGCTTCAATACAAGCTGGACAGCATCTAACATTATTGGTAAGAGTTCTGGTGCCATTGCAAACTTCTCTGTTGGTAATGATGCTATCGATTTAGTCTCTCGTTCGATGGGTGATAATGCTATAATTACTGGTGATGTTGTCGTGGCAGATGGTGTAGCAACCGCCGTTGAAATTATAGACTCTGGTTATGGTTACTTAAATAATCAATCAATGACTCTGACTAATGATACTAGTCTATTTGCTATCACTGCCAACTCTGTTGTAGCAACAGAAGGTACTGGCACAGGCTTCTGGGAAACAACTACATCGCATCTCAGCGATACTTCTAAAGTAAGAGACAACAAATATTATCAAGAATATTCGTATGATATTCAAACTGGTGTCTCAATCAATCGCTATCGTGACATTGTAAAAAAAGTGCTTCATGTTGCTGGTACTGAATTATTCGGTACAGTAGTCAAGAATAGTGTTATAAATACTAATGTTACCACTGCTACTTCGACAACTGATACCGTATCCACATCATAAAGCAAAGAAAAAGATGACGAAATTAGTTACAAACAAATTCAAAACACATATGGCTGCTCAATTTATTGAGTCTGTTTCAGAGTCTTCAAACAGTTTATACTATGTGTTTACTGGTGAGACTTTGCCCTTTGCCGACGATAATGTACCACCTGTTCCTACGAACAGTACATTTGGTGTGCATAACGATGTGTATGATAATCTCTTATTCGGTAAGAAGATTGCTTCAGATGATGTAAAGCATATGATTCGCCGTGTCAATTGGCAATCAGGCAATACATATCCCGCTTATAGTTATGCAAGCACAACTCTAGAGACTGACAACTTTTATGTCATCTCAGAAGAGAGCGGTAACTATGCGGTATTCAAATGCCTAGATAACAATGGTGGTGCTGCTGCAAACGACCAACCATTGTTCTCAGAAACAGCAGCAGACGACGAATTCTATCAGACTAATGATAAGTATGTCTGGAAGTTGATGTATAATATCAGCGCTTCTGATTGGTCTAAATTTGCCACAAACGATTTTGCTCCTGTTATTCCTAACGCAAACGTATCAGCAAATGCGGTTAGCGGTTCTATTGAAGCAATCATAATCAATAGCGGTGGTGCTAGATATAACGCACACGCAAACGGTACATTCAAAGAAATCTCTGTTGCTGGTAACACGCTAATACACGGCCTTCAGAGTTCAAGCGTAACACTTAGTGCAAATACAGACTTCTATAAAAATAGCACACTCTACGTTAGATCGGGCACAGGTGCTGGGCAAGCAAGAAACATCAGTGAATATATCGTTACAGGTTCTGAACGAAGAGTTCTTATTAACCCAGCATTTACTACATTACCCGATACAACTTCCGTTTTTGAGATTGCTCCTGGTCTCACAATCAAAGGTGATGGTGACGATGCAGTTGCTATTGCTACAATTGATACGACAGCAAATTCTATCTCAACTGTTGAAATTGTCAATAGAGGGTCTGGATACTCTTTTGCTGATGTTATTATTTCAAGCAATGGTGATAGCACTGTAGCTGCAAATCTCACACCAAGTCTTTCCCCTCCTGGTGGCCACGGCTCTGATGCTATCAATGAACTCTACGCATCTCGTGCAGGCATCTCAGTAACATATGCGAACAACGAATCAAATACAATTCCCACAACGAATGATTATCGCTCTGTTGGTATTATCAAAGACCCATTGTTTGCTAACGTTGAGTTGACACTTACAACTTCAACAGCATCGTCATTCTTAGATGGTGAGACTGTCATTCATTACGTTCCACAATCATCTAATACACTTCTTCGTTCATACTCATACACACTCTCAAGATATCAGACGCTTACAGTTAATACATCTACAATGACTGGCTTTACAACTGGTAATAAGATATCTTCTGATGCTAAGGGCGCTGAGATTATTGCTTCCTCTGCAAACACAATTCATATAAGATTGAATGAAGGAAGTGCAGCTTTTGCTGCTAGTGATATGATTGGCAACAATACAATCACAGAAACGGTGAGCAGCATAAGTGCAGCGCAACCACCCGTAGTTGTTACAGCAAGCGCACACGGTCTTGCAAATGCTGCTGCTGTATCATTCCACGACTTGAATGGCACTGCTTTGGACGATGACGATGCAGCAACTGTATACTACGTCAAACCATCAAACACAACGGCATTCTCTGTATTCACTGATACAGGACTAGCTACACCATTTGATAACAGTGGAAACACTACAGCCTCTTCTGGTTTTGTTACGAATGGTTTGGAAGTGAAAGACATTCATTTAGCAGCGTTTACTCACACCGGAAATAATGATCCTATCTCTGGTAAAGATGATGCTGGTAATGCTTTTGGATTTAGTTCAAACTTACCATTAACTTCAATAGCAAAGAGAAATACCCTTGCGGTTGCTCACACAAAAACCACTACAGCAGCTACTCTTACTGATATCACGCTTGTACCTGCTAGTGATGTTATCGAAATTGAAATATATACATCCGCAGAGACAGTTACTTTGCCAGATTATATTGGCAGAACAACTGCTGAAGTAAGCAATCGAGCGGGTGATGTTCTAAGATTGCGTAACATTCGTGGAGACTTTGCAACAGGTCATAAGATTAAAGGCCTTACCTCTGGTATAGAAGCAGAGATTGAAGCGATTGATAGAAGTTTTACCACGTTCAATCAGTTGACTGAAATGGCAGTTCAGATTGTTGATGCTGGTACGGGCGACCCTGGTGTTGCTAACACGGGCTTTACGATTGATCAGTTCGTAACACAAGACCAAGGTACTGCTGGTCCAGTCCAAACTGGAACAACAACATATGCTCACGGTACAGTCTTTGCTGTGTCGAATACAATCACTCGTTTTGTGGATAGTGTTACAGCAGCAAATCCAGCGGTTGTTAAAACAACTGTAGCGCATGGTTACTCTAACGGTATGGTTGCTGCGTTCAGCAGTCTCAACGGTTCTATTTTTGCTAATACTGTTCCAATATATTATATTGGCACTATAAATACTACTGCATTCTCAGTGTATAGTGATGCAGCATTAAGCACAGCCTTTGATAACAGCGCAAACTCTGCTGCTAACACAGGAACGATTATTGCTTCTGGCATTGGTACTGTTGGCGCAAGTGCTTATAGAACATTCTTCTTGAGCAATGTCAAGGGTATATTTGGAGTGTCTGATGATGCTGCTGGTGTTGTAAATACATTCGTTTCTAATACAGCAAGTGGTGGTACTGGAGCATCTGCGAAGATCACAAGTCGTATTGACGGAGACCTTGTTGATAATTCGGGCGAAGTTATATATATAGAAAATATGTCACCAGTCGCTAGGTCTGATGATCAATCTGAAAAAGTAAGAATCATCTTAGAATTCTAAAGGGATAAGAAATGGGATTAGATACCAACTTTAACCAAGACCCGTATTTTGATGACTATGATGCGGACAAAGATTTCCATCGAGTTCTCTTTAAGCCAGGTGTTGCTGTTCAGGCTCGTGAACTAACGCAGCTACAGACGATTCTACAAACTCAGATTGAGCGTTTTGGTGATAATATTCTCAAAGAGGGTACAATCGTAAAGGGTTGTAGTTTCACATATTTACCTAAACTTGCTTATGTAAAAATTAAGGATTTGCAGGTTGATGGTCAGCCTGTTGTTATGTCTAACTATGAAGGCCTTCGTGCTGTTGGTCTTTCTACTGGTGTTGAAGCGTATGTTCTTCTTGTTTCTGCTGGTTTAGAAACTCAATCACCAAATCTAAACACTCTATTTGTTCGATATGTAAAAAGTAGTGGTGCGAATAAGACTTTTTCTTCGACGGAACAGATTCGTCTTGAAAACTTTACTTCTGCCGCTACTGTAACAACTGTCGAAACAGCAGGTACAGTAACAGGTGAAAGCACGACTACTATTGGCAACGGTGTTGGTCTAAAGATATCTGATGGAGTAATTTATCAGAAAGGTTCTTTCGTATTAATCGAAGAACAAACTGTCGTTGTTGAAAAATATAACACAGCACCAGATAACATCTCTGTTGGTTTCGTTACAACAGAGACTATCATCAATAGCTTTGGCGACACAACTCTTTTAGACAACGCTCAAGGATACAACAACGCTAATGCTCCTGGCGCTGATAGAATTCAGCTAACTCCAACATTGACCGCTAAAACTACAGCGCTTGCAATTGCTGATGCAGATTTCTTCACGATAGTTGAATATCAGAATGGGCGAGCAGTCAGAATTAAAGATACTACACAATATTCTGTTATTGGAGATGAACTTGCTAGGCGAACTGAAGAAGAATCTGGTGATTATGTCATTCAGAATTTCCCACTATCAATAAAAGCGGGTGCTAACTCTAGCGTTTTGGATATTGGTGTTGGTCAAGGTCTTGCTTATGTTGGCGGTAAAAGAATTCAAACTTTTGGAACAATTGACGTTCAGATTGATGCTGGTACTGAATTTGAAAGTGTTGACGAACAAAACGTATCAACCAATATTGGTAACTATGTAATTGTTGATGAGTATATGGGGCATTTTGATTTTAATAAAATCGTAGATGTTGACTTATATGATGCAGCGCAGAATGCCTTTGCTGGGGGCGCAATCGTAACATCTCCAAGTGGTAATAAAATTGGTGAAGCAAAACTTCGTGGTGTAGAACATCACAATGGCACAGTTGGTACTAATACGACTCAATATAAAATGTATATTTTCGACATTCGTATGTCAAATTCTGCAAAATTATTCACCGAAACAAAACACATATATTACAATGGCGCAACTGATGGTAATGCTGACATTGTTTTAGACTCAAACAGTAAAGCAAAATTATATGATGAATCGTTTAAAAGAGCTTTATGGACAGTAGGTCTCTCATCCATCAAAACAATTCCAACAAGCACAGCAGATTTCGTTTACAGAACAGCAAAGCCTACTGGACTAACTGTATCTACTAGCGGTGCATTAACTATCACATTATCGGGCACAGATCGTTGGACATATGGCGGTAGTGCAACATTAACCACAACACAAAAAGAAGAAATTGTTTTAATCTGTAACGAAACAGTTACGAACTATACTAAAGGTAAACCAATTCCTATAGCGGGTGCTGTTACTACAAGTGCAGATGCTACAACTTTAACTGTTGACATTGGAGGTTCCAATCCTGGTGCTGAGATGGATGTTATTGCTTACTACAATGTGAAAAAGATCACTGCTGCTCCTGCTGAAAAGCAGACAAAAACTGCATATGTAAAAGTACAAGCCAATACCGCTTCTGGTGGTGTCACTGGTACTTATTCACTCGGCTTCCCTGATGCATACGAGCTTCTAGCAGTATATAAATCAGATAACAACACTTTCAGTGAAACAACATCTGCGAATAACGTTGATGTTACTAACAACTTTATTCTGTTTCCAAATCAAAGAGATGCTTATTATGACAATTCGTATGTCAAGAAGAAGTCTGCTCTAACGATTGGTGCTGATGATGTTTTTCTATTCAAGGTTTCTGTATTCCAAGAAAACAACTCTGGTAGTTTTGGTGATGGATATTTCAGTGTAGATAGCTATACAAATATTGACCCAGAGGATATTCCAGTATATGTATCTGAATTTGGCATATCGTATGATCTTAAAAATGTTGTTGATTTTAGACCCTATTGTGTCAACACAGCAGTAGTTGCAACAACAATTGGCGCTGCTACAGTTTCTACTACTGCTGTAGGCACTGCTGTAACATTCCCCGATGCTGAACAATATGTTGTTGCTCCAAATAATACTATGGAGATTGATTATGAATATTATCTACCAAGGATTGATAGACTCTTCCTTGATAGCGAAGGTAATATTAAAGTAATCAAGGGTGTTGCATCAGATACTCCAACAGCGCCTGCTCCTCCTTCAAGGGGTATGCCTCTTGCTGTTGTCAAAGTTCCTCCTTATCCTTCTCTAACTTCACTTGTTGCAAATAGAGCGAACAAGCCTGAATATGCAGTAAAACTTATTCGTGATAGCGTGAATAAGGGTTACACTATGAGGGACATTTCAAAACTAGATCGTAGAATTTCTCAATTGGAATACTATACTGTTTTGAATGCACTTGAAACCGAAACAAAAGACAAAGAAATCTTAGATGAAGCTGGATTAAATCGATTCAAAAATGGCATCGTCTCAGATAACTTTGAGAATTTACGTTTCTCTGAAGTGACTTCCCCTGAATTTTCTGCTGCTATTGACCCGGCATATAAAGAGATTACACCAAAAATAAGACAGTTCGATGTTGACCTCAAAGTAGCAGCTACAAGTAATGCGACGGACTTTGGTGACACTCTTATGTTGTCTAAAACCGACGTTTCTTTAATCAACCAAACCTATGCTACAAATACTAGAAACTGTGTTGGCGATTTCTATTCATTCAAGGGCACCCCATTCATTTCTCCAGAATATGATGCTGGCTACGATTTAACAACAGCGCCAGATTACAATTTGGATGTTGATTTTGCTACACCTTTTATGGACTTTGCTGAAGCAATAAATGAATTTGTACCTCTACAACAGGTAAGTCGTTCAGTTGCGACAAATGTTGCAACTAATAACGTAGCCGCTACAGGAAGAGGTCAAGCGAGATTTGGTGGCACATCAACTACAGCCACAAGAACCACCACACAAACGATTAATGAACTTCAAATTGGGTTGGGTGTTGAATCAACTAATCAAGTAGGCGACTTCGTAACAAATGTGCAGTTCAAGCCGTTTATGAGAGAGCGAGAAATAAAAGTTCTCGTGTTCGGATTAAGACCTAGCACTACTTTTCACTTCTTCTTTGATGGTGATAATGTTGACGCACACGTTGCATCAGCATCAGGCACAACACTGAATGGATTGAGGCGTTCTTCCGTATTCAATACTGCTATTACCTCAGACGCATCTGGTATTGTAAAAGCAATCTTTAGAATTCCAGCAAGCACATATTTTGTTGGTGATAGAAAATTGGAAATCTATGATGTAAGTAGTTACACTGATAGAACTACCGCAATTTCTTCCTGTTCTATAACATATAGCGCATTTAACTATTCTGTTGACAAACGTGGTATTAACATATCTACTCGTACAGCAGATATTAATGTTGGTACGTCAACTACTCAAAATGTTTCTGTAACCAGAACGTTTAGGTCTAATCAACCACCTATTGAAGAATCTCAAAACGGCGATCCAATAGCTCAAACATTCCTAATCAAACCAGCTATGGTAAAGAATGACAACGTTTTATATGCATCTAAAATTGACTTGTATTTCCAGACTAAATCATCAACTGCTGGTTTCACATTATACATACCAAAAGTAGAAAATGGTGTAATAACATCTAATGTTCTACCATTCTCCAAGGTTCATGTGAATGCAAGTGATGTTAATGTTTCAACTGATGGGTCTGTTGCAACTACAGTAACTTTCCCGTCTCCTCTCGTCTTAGAAGTTGGTTCTGAATACGCTTTTGTTGTGAAACCAGATGGCGATGATCCAGACTATAGAATTTGGATTGCTAAGACTGGAGGAACAGACGTTATTACGAGCAAACCAATTACTCAAGACGTAAATGATGGTGTGTTATTCACATCAACAAATGCTAGGTCATGGACTCCACATCAAGACGAAAACATTAAATATAACCTTTACAGAGCAAATTTCTCATCAGCATCTGGTTATATCGATTTCACAAATAAAGAAAGCGAATACTTCAGTGTTGAAAGCACTTCTGGAACGTTTTCAAATGACGAGTATGTGTTCGTAAATAACGCAGTCGTATCAGCGCAAACTGTTGGCGTGACTGCTGGTAGCACAACAATCACTGGTGTTGATACAAAGTTCTCATCTTACTTTAACGTTGGTGGGCATATTGTTGTTGCTGCTAATACCACAGTATTTGATGTGTTGAAAATCTCAGCTATAGCGTCTAATACAAGTATGACTGTTGAAGATGTTCCGAAATATTCTAACACAGTTGCTACATTCTTCAAGTCTATTGTCGGCAATGTAACATTATTCGATAACAATGATCCTGCCATTCTCTATCTTGATAACTCAACAGCAATAGCAGCTAATAAATTTGCTGCTGCTGATGTGTTGGTTGGTGCAACATCTAATGCTCGTGCAACAATCTCAAGCGTTGATGATAAAAAAGTAAGTTTCGTTGCTCCAAATATCTATCGCACAAATACAACACAAACAAAGACCGCCTTATCTGCTACGAGATTGCTTAGGTCAGATACGAATGCCAACTATGCGAGAAGTAATATAGAGTTTAACGATTACACGTTCTTCAATTCTGTTCCTACTGTAATCAAGAGTCGAAGCAATGAAGCCGATGGAGTAAGATCGTTTACTCTCAGAACAACACTGGAAAATACTTCTGGTGCAACTCCCATTTACAGTTCGCCTCTGATTGACAGCGCTATCGCTTCCACAAAAGTGTTTGAATATATCATCAACAATGTTTCAACCAATGAGGACACTTCTATAGGATCAGCTTCTTCTAAATATATCACTAAGACAATAACGCTTGCAGATTCGTTAGATGCTGAAGATTTGAAAGTGTTTTTGACTGCATATCGTCCACCTGGAACAACGATTGAAGTTTATGCTAGGATGTTATCAGAGTCTGATTCTGACCCATTAGATCAAAAACCTTGGACAGAACTTACGGGTGCTGCTTCAAATCCTGTTTCTCAGAACACAAATCGATTTGACTTTAAGGAACATACTTTCAATCTACCAACAAGTGTGGGCGTAACTGGCTCTGCTTTCCTCAACTCAGATGTGTTTCAGTATACAGATGGTAATTTTAAAGCATCAAGTTTCAAATACTTTGCGATTAAAGTAGTGCTTAAAGGTGCTTCGTTCCACAGAGTGCCAAGACTTCGTGACCTTCGTGCGATTGCATTAGCGTAAAATGTCAGAGCATAAATTTATTCGAGATACAACATCTAATGCGATTATAAATACTGATATAGACGGGTTGCGTAAATACAAGGCTCGTAAAGCAGAATCAAAAAAGATTGTTGATTTGAAGAATGAAGTAGATTCTATCAAAGAGGAAATGAGTGAGATTAAACATTTACTCATCAAACTTGTAGACAACCAGAGTAGGTAAGAGAAAAGAATGGCCAAAGCATATACCAATGTAAATTCTACAACAGGAACCTTTGCTGGTTGGCTGAGTAAGTCTAACGAGTTGTTCTACGATATGTCAACGATGATTGTCACCGTTGCTGACGTTTCTGCACCAAATAGCAGTAACGAAGCAAGGACAACGGGCAACGCTGACATTCAAGGTATTTTCTCAGCAAACAACATTGTTGTGTGGGATACTCTTGCTGGTGGTAGAAACGAAGAGTGGGCAAATACAGACACTCTCTACATCGTCTCCAATACGCAGATTGGCAACAGTTCACAGACAGATACACTAACAGTGTATGGTGATGCCACATTCGATGCTAACGTACAGATTGGTTCAGCAGCGACAGATGGTCTAACGATTGCTGCTAACACCGTCGTAAATGGTCTTTCATTCTTCACTGCTAACACACGTTTCAATGACAACGCACGAATAAGTTTTGGTACAGATAGTGATACGAGCCTCTATCATAATGGTTCAGATTTAAGACTAATACACAATAATGCAAACACTTCAGACTTTATCATTGAAGATGTTTCTGGTAATGACGTATTCACATTTACGACAGACACTTCCCTATTTACAGTGGCAAGATATGATGATGCTACAGACGGTCCACAAATAACACTTAAAGATGTTGCTCCATCAGCAAACGGTCAGTATACTGGTAGAATTGCTTTTCAAGCGGCTGATTCTGGCGGTAATAATACACAATACGCTAGAATAATGGGGATTATAGAAGATAGTGTTGACGGCACAGAAGACGGTTCGCTATACTTACAAACAATTGTTGCCGGTACAAATAGAAGTTTAATTACTGTTAATGACAATGGCACTGGTGAGATAAGACTCTATCATGCTAATAGTTCTTCTAGTGCAGTGAAATTAACTACCAAAACTGATGGTGTTGACATTACTGGTGAACTTCAATCAGATTCACTAGATGTTGATGGTGTTGCTAATATTAGTGGTGTCGTTACGCTGGGTGCTAACGCAAACTTTGGTGACGCTGACCAAGCGAACTTCGGTGCTGCTGCTGACCTTCAAATTTTCCACGATGCTTCACACTCGCACATCAAAGATAATGGTACAGGCAATCTAAAGATTTCGTCTTCTCAGATTGACTTCTTAGGCGGTGCTGATGGTGCTGAGACAATGGCAACGATGGTTGATGATGGAGCGGTAACTCTCTATCATAACAATGCTGTTAAAATTGCTACAACAGCAACTGGTGTTTCAGTAACTGGTCTTGTTTCTTCAACAACAGCAACATCATCTGGTCTTACAACAGCAGATAGTCTTTCTGTTACAAACAATGCAGCCGTTGGTGGTGACCTAACAGTACAGGGGCAACTAATTGCTACTGGCTCAGCAAATATGACTGTAAACAATGCAACATTCACAACGATGAGTGTTATTGGCGACTCAGATATTGGCGATCAAACTTCTGACACAGTTACGATTACAGCAAGAGTTGATAGTGATATTGTACCTTCTACAGATAGTGCAAGAGATTTGGGTACAACCAGTCTTAGATGGAGAAATGCATTTATTGATGATTTGACATTAACAGCAAATGTAAATCTACAAACACGAGGCTCTGCTCTATTCTATGATGCAGATAATTCTAATTTTGTAGCATTCAAATCACCTGCTACGATCAGTTCTAACATTACATGGACACTTCCAGACGCTGACGCAACAACTTCTGGTCAGGCTCTTGTAAGTAATGCGAGTGGCGTACTCAGTTGGTCAGCAGCAGGCGCTACAACTACAAGCGATACATCAACAAACGCTGAAGAACAGATTTACTTTGGTGATATCACTAGTGGTGCTGTCACAGCATTGCATCATGATGCAGGCTTGACATATAACCCAAGCACTGGTACATTGACAAGTGATGCATTTGCTGGTGTTGCTTCTTCAGCAACAACTCTTACCAGTCTCACTTCAACAGTTACAGAACTGAATAAAGTTGACGGTGGTACTGCTGCATCTTCAATCACTGCTGCTGGCGCAGATAGAGTTGTTTACAACGATGCTGGTGTAATGAAGCAAGTTGCTCTAACAACGCTTGACACATACTTTAGCGGTACAACAAAGACACTAACGAATAAGACGCTTACATCACCAACACTTAATACTCCATCGATTGGTACAAGTTTTACATTTGATAGTATTACAGTTGGTGGTATTCAAACAAGTGGTGAGTCTTTCGCTGACAATAATACTTCACTGATGACTTCTGCTGCGATTAATGATAAGATACAAGCAGTCATTGACGCTGATAGTTCTCTTATGCAACTCAACTCAGCCGCTACGAAAACATCCGGCGACTTAACGTTCAATGATGATGTTGCTATCAATTTTGGTACTGGTGCCGACGCTGAAATCCATCACAACGGTTCACATCTACTTGCTGATATCAATACTGGTAGTTTCCTTATTCGTGATGGAGCTGATAGTAATGCAACAAGATTTACATTTGTGCCATCAAGTTCTGCATTAGAGATTAAAAACGCAGATGCTGCCGGTGCTGGACCAACTATATCATTAAGACATGATAGCGCATCTCCTGCTGCGTCTGACGAATTGGGCCAAATATTTTTCCAGATGGACAACGCTGCTGGCGTAAATCATAACTACGCATCCATTGATGCTAGAGTTGTGGACCCAACAACTGATAGTGAAGATGGTAAAATATCACTTTACACAGTAGCAGCAGGTACTTATAGAGAGACTATTAAAGCAGATTCCGGTGTTGCAACACTCTTACACCTTGGTAGTGCTAAACTCGCTACTGCCTCTGGTGGTGTAACGATTACAGGCACGGCAACAGCAACAACGTTTAGTGGTTCTGGCGCTTCTTTGACTGCTCTTCCAGCAGCAAGTTTAACTGGTACTATTGCTGACGCTAGACTACCTGCTTCAATCTCATCTGACATTACAGGCAATGCTGCTACTGCTACTAAACTCGCAACAACAAGAGCTATTCAAGTAAGTGGTGCCGTAACTGGTACTGCAAACTTTGATGGTAGTGCAGCAATTAATATCGTTACAACAATTGCTACTGATGCTATTACTGGGGCTAAAATTGCTGATAACGCAATTAACTCTGAGCATTATACAGATGGTTCCATTGATAGAGTACATCTTGCCGCTGATATCATTGATGGTACTAAAATTGCAAATGACGTAATTAACTCAGAACATTATGTTGCTGGTAGTATTGATAATGAACATATTGCTGATAATGCGATTAACTCTGAGCATTATGCCGATAATAGTATTGACGCACTTCATTTAAATGTATCAGGCAACGGCACAACCTCACAGTTTCTGAGGTCTGATGGTGACGGTTCATTTACTTGGGCAACACCAACCAATACTACATACTCTGCTGGCACAGGGCTTGATTTAACAGGCACCACATTTAGTCTTGAAACTGACTTGCGAGATGGCATCACTGCAATTGGTAGAGACGCTAACGACTACATTGCTATTGGAACTACAAATATTGTTTTCAATCTTGATGGCGCTCAAAGAATGAGTATAACTAATGCTGGCAACCTTATCACTACTGGTGATATCACAGCGTTTGGTAGCCTTTCAGATATTCGTCTCAAAGAAAACATTGAACCTATCACAAGCGCTCTTGATAAAGTTTCACAAATTGGTGGTTATACATTCAATTACAAAAAGAACCCAGATGTTCGTATGACTGGTGTGATTGCTCAAGAAGTAGAGAAGGTTCTACCAGAAGTCATCTATACTACAACGGACATAAATAGTGATGAAGAAAATCTTGCTGTGAGATACGAGAATATGATTGGTCTTCTCGTTGAAGCAATCAAAGAATTAAAAACAGAAGTTGAAGAGTTAAAGAAAGGCAAGTAAAATGGTAGAAGTTGTTCGTGCAAACATCACAATCAATCAGTTTCGTGCAAAAGAAGAAGGCGCTCTTGGTAAGGTTGTCAAGTTTGTAGAGTGGACATATGATTGGACACACAGTGATTATCCAGGCGTAACAGCAGAGAGTGTGTTCGTCACTGCTCTTCCAGAAGCGAGTGCTGATGGTTTTGTAGCGTTTGATGATATTACAAGAGATGTTCTTATTGATTGGGCTTTGTCAGTAGAGAGTGCGACTTTAGATAGAATTGAGTCTCACGCTATGAATCAACTTGTTCACGAATATGATCTTGCACAGACCTCAGTCTATTTTATAGGATAATAACAATGGCAGTCACAGCATATGCAGCATCGGGACAACTTTCTCTTAGCGAATTTAGAACAACAGTCGTAGGCGCTAGTGATTCAGTTTCTATGAGTAAACTTGTTGCCAGAAACCCAACTACAAGCACCACAACAACCGATATACAATATACTGGTACAAATGTTCCGTGGGTAGGATACGGCACTAATGACAGTATTCCAGAAAGAACATCTGGCACTCCTACTCCGGCAATAGCTATTAGTGATTTTCACGGGGCTATTCCGTGGTTCCTTACAATGAGAACTAATGCGTGGAAGTATGTTGAATATGTTAATAACCCATCGTATGATAAAGATGGAAATATAGTATTTCACGGCCCTGATAAAGACGGCGAGGGCGGCACTACCTATGGCGCAAAATTAACGTGGGACAATGTGCTTGTACATACTTTAACCACAAGTTTTCCTACTTCAATAACCACAGGCGGATACACATACTATAGAGGCCCTTACTTCTACTACTTTGGCGGAGCAGATCCATTGCGAGCATGGCACATCGGGAGAGATTAATAATGACTATTGAATACAGAGACCCTATTGATGGTGTAGCATTGTTGAGTTTATCACAAGCAGAAACAGATGAAATGGGTGAAATTTTATATGACGTTAGAAAGCACAATCTAGCTGGTAAAATTGTAGCAGGCACACAAATTTATACTTCATTAGGAGTTGCTCAGTCTATCTGCAAAACAACTTCTATGATGGACAATGTTTTCCTTATTCGTGCCTTTGATGGTGACAAATGTGTAGGATTTAGATTTATTAAGCCTGCTAAATATTCGCCTATTGTAGTACCTAGAAACGCAAAAGAAGAAGCCAAGTATGGTCACATTAGAGATTGGTGGTTAAGTCAGGGATTGAAGATTTCAGAAGGTCTTGCTCCGGGTCTCTTTGCTGCTCATAAAGACTATGCTGGTCAGGGTATTGCTTCTACAGTTAGAAATCTTTGTAATGTAGAATCTAAAAGACGTGGGTATGTCTGGATCGCTGGGCATGACATTGAAGATAAAAGTCGGTGGGACTGGACAATGCACTACTATGAAAAGAACGGTATTGTTCCTGTTTTTAGTGATATTGATTGTCCAAATCAATATGGTGGTTATGGAAAAATCTATTATTATAATTTAGTATAAAACAGACGTTAGGTGAATAAAATATGACACTTGAATTTGAAATTAAACCTATAGTCCTTATCGATTATCTAGTAACGAAGTTGCCAGATGTTGATAATGAAGCACTTGCACATCAAGTGGAGGTTTATAAAGACAGAAAACTTTCTGATAATGAAAATGCAGGTCGCTATGAGGATAACGACTTGCCTAATAGCAAACCAATAAACGACTTTAAGGAAATTCTTTTAAACGCTCTATCTTTTGTCACCAATCAAAAGGTGAATCTTGATAGTATTTGGGGTCATGTAACGGTTCCGCAAGCTGCCACAGAATACCATCATCATGTTGGTTCGCATAACAACAACGGACGCCTTAGTGATAAAGATTCTCCATTTTCTTGTGTTTACTACTGTAAAATACCAGAAAATAGTGGAGATATACGTTTTCGTATGATGGCCGGGTTTAGAGAATACAGCGTAACAGAAAAAGCTGAAGTTGGTAAATTAATCGTTTTTCCATCTGAGGTTCCACATATGACGGGAAAAAATGCGAGTAACGAAAATCGTGTTTCTATTAGTGCTAATTTCAGAATTATTTAATGGGAAAAATCTATCACTACAAACTTATATAAATACAAGAAAAGAAAAAGGTATGTAGAATATGGCTATCAAGTCTAACATTATCATAGACCAAGGGTCAGATTATACGGTGACTGTTGATTTGACAGACGCTAATGGTAATACTATGGTATTGTCTGGTTATAGTGGTCGTGCAGCTATGAGAAAGAGTTTTACATCTACTACGAGCAAAGACTTCACAGTTTCTATCAATGCTTCTGCGGGTGAAGTTACTCTCTCAATGGACTCTGATTATACTGCAAATATAGCAGCAGGCAGATATCTTTATGATGTTGAAGTTGTATCTTCAGCAAATGTGGTCACAAGAGTTTTACAGGGTATTGCTACGATATCACCAGAAATCACTAGGTAGAAAAAATGGCGATAACGGCTGTAGTTCAAACACCATCACAGATAGCTGCTGAAATAAAGACTACTGGTCGGATTATTCCGTCAAGGGCTACTATTTCAGCATCAACTCTTGCCAGTTTATCTGATGTATCGCTTGTCACTACGACAGCGACTTCTGTAATGATGTACAACTCTGGCACTTCTACGTTTCAGTTGAAAGAGCATCCTTATTTAGATCACACACCGGGTGTTTTAACTGCTAACTCCGCTGTTCTAGTGGACGCTAATTCACATATTGATTATGTTAGTACAACAAATTTTAGAATACAAAGTTCAGGTGGAAGCACGGCATATATCAATGAAATTGTAACAACCGTCGATGCTTCTGCTAACACCGATCAATTGGCAACAGCATCTGCTGTGAAAAACTATGTGGACAATCTTGACGGTGGCACATATTAATTAAGGAATGTTTAATGATGGATGAAAATTATGATACGTTGAAAATATTTTGCGATAAGCAAAAGGTTATGATTGCTGATTTGCTATCTAAAGTTCTAATGCTTGAGACTAAATTAGAAATTTTACAAGTATCGATGAATAGCGCAGAAACTATAAATACTAATAACAATAAAAAAGAAAGTGATCCATCAATAAGATCACCGTTCAAGAACAGATAGGAGATCAAAGTGGCGTCAACTATTCAAATTAAAAAAGGGTCTGGGGCTCCCGGAAGTCTCGCTTATGGTGAGTTGGCGGTAGACGCAGGTAATAAGATTCTTTATGTAGGCAACTCTACCAGTGGTGTCATTGAGATTTCAAGAAACACTATTGACGGCGTTGATATTACTGATGGTTCTAACACAGTAGCTATCAATGCTTCTAGTGGCACAGAGAGTTACACGCTTACTTTACCAGGCAATGATGGCGATAATACTCAGGTTCTAACTACAAATGGTAGTGGTGTTCTTTCTTGGACAACTCCTACCACTGGTACAATAACTAAAACTGGCACTCCAGCAGATGGTCAGGTTTCTGTTTGGACAGGTGCTACAGAATTAGAGGGCGATGCTGCTCTCACGTTCGCAACCGCCTCTGATACACTGAATATTGGCGCATCAAATGATGGTACACTAACTATTGGTGGCGTTACAATCATCAACAATGCTGGCTCTGGTGCTGTTGCTCTTTCTGGTATCGACTCTCTTGATGCTACGACTGAAGCGACGATTGAAGCTGCTATTGACACACTCTCAAATCTAACTTCGATTGGCACTATTGCTACTGGTGTTTGGGCTGCTACAGACGTTGCTGTAGCCCACGGTGGTACGGGTGCTTCAAGTGCCGGAGATGCGAGAACAAATCTTGGTTTGGTGATTGGTACTGATGTTCAAGCATATGATGCTGACCTTGCAGCTATTGCAGGCCTCACATCTGCTGCTGACAAGATACCATATTTCACAGGTTCTGGCGCTGCTGCTGTTGCTGATTTTACTGCTTTTGGTCGCTCAATTGTAGATGACGCCAATGCAGGAGCAGTAAGAACAACGATTGGTGTAGACGCTGCTGGCACTGATAACTCGACCGATGTGACCCTGGCTGGCTCACTAGATTATCTTACAATTTCTGGTCAAGAAATTACAAGAGGCGCTATCGTTCTTACAACTGACGTAAGTGGCACTCTTCCTGTAGGCAACGGTGGTACTGGAGCAACAACTCTAGGCGACAACCGAGTATTAACGGGTGCTGGCTCTTCTGCTATTTCCGCAGAAGCGAATATGACATTCGATGGTTCTACCTTGGCTGTTACTGGTGATGTTAATATTACAGGCGACTTGAGTGTTGCTGGTAACACTACAATCACAGACACGACAACAATCTCTGTTGAAGATTCGATGCTCAAACTTGCGTCGAATAACACAGCTACGGACTCGGTTGATCTTGGGTTCTATGGTGTTTATAACGATAGTGGTGTCAAATATGCTGGCATCCTCAGAGATTCTTCTGATGGCACTGGCGTATTTAAAGTTTGGGGTGGGTTTACTTCCGAGCCAGGCGTAACAGCAAACTTTGCTCAAGGTGGGCTTGCTCAACTTGATGCTATTATCGACGGTGGAACGTACTAATATATATTAGTAGATGTAAAAAATAGAGTGGGTGGGGATTATTCCTTTCATCTTCCTCTCCTTATATAAGGGATAAGAAATGGCTTCTACGATTAAGGTAAAACGCAGTTCCTCGTCAGGAGCAGCGCCAAATACGACTCATATTTCGACAGGTGAAATCGCACTGAATACCGCAGATGGTATTCTATATTCATCTGATGGGTCTAGCGTATTTGAGATTGGAGCCAATCTCTCATCCTTGTCTGTTGCGGGCCTTGCTTACCCAACATCTGATGGCAGTAGTGGTCAAGTTTTAACTACTAACGGTTCGGGCACTTTAAGTTTTTCTACTGTTTCTGGCGGCGATGGCGATATCACTGGAGTAACAGCAGGAACTGGATTAAGTGGTGGTGGCGCTAGTGGAGCAGTCACACTAAACATTGACTCTACAGTTGCTACCCTTACTGGGTCTCAAACTCTCACGAATAAAACTCTCACATCACCTTCTATTGGCACAGGCTTCACTCTTGATAGTGTTACTATTGGGACGATTCAAACATCTGCTGAATCCTTCGCTGATAATGATACAAGTCTAATGACTTCAGCAGCGATTGATGATAGAATCAATGCTTCTGCTAGTAGTAGTGCAGCTACTTTAACAACTGCTAGAGCAATTCAGGTTAGTGGCGCAGTCACTGGTACTGCCGACTTTGATGGTAGTGCTGCGATTAATATCGTTACAACTGCAACAAGTGATCCAACAATCACCCTTGGCGGTGATTTAAGTGGTAGTGCTACGCTTACTAATTTGGGTAATGCTACACTAACAGCAACAGTCGGGACGCTTAATCAGAATACGACAGGCAGCGCTGCTACCTTAACAACTGCCAGAACAATTGGTGGCGTATCATTCAATGGTTCTGCCAATATCAATTTACCAGGCGTCAATACTGCTGGTAATCAAGATACAAGTGGTAATGCAGCTACTGTAACAAACGGCGTATATACATCACGGACATTAACTGCTGGCACTGGTTTAACTGGTGGCGGAACACTTGCTGCTAATAGAACCTTTGCTATCGACTCTACCGTAGCAACACTTACTGGGTCTCAAACGCTTACCAACAAGACGCTTACATCACCATCGATTGGCACCGGGTTTACTTTCGATAGCGTAACTCTTACGACTGTTCAAACTTCTGCCGAATCATTTGCTGATAATGATACATCGTTGATGACCTCTGCTGCAATTGATGATAGAATCAATGCTGCTGGTGGTGTGTCAGCCCTTAATGATCTATCTGACGCCATAACCAATTCATCTGGCGGCACAGTTGGTATAGGCACCGATGCTTTAGCTAATGATGATGGTTCGAACGTCAACACAGCCATCGGTTACAAAGCTGGCGAAGATGTAACTAGTGGTGTTGCTAACTTCTTTGGCGGCCATTCAGCGGGATTAAACGCAACTACTGCTGATCACACAATCGCTGTTGGTTATCAAGCGATTGGCTTAGGTGTTCTTACTGGTGATAACAACACCGTTCTTGGCTCTCAGGCTGGCCTTGATTTGACTAGTGGTGCGGGCAATACTTATGTGGGCAAGAACGCAGGCGCTAACGCAACAACCGGCAGTTACAACACGGGTGTTGGATATGCAGCACTTGGCGAAGTAGCCGTAACTGGTAGTTACAACAGTGGTCTTGGGTTTGCCGCTGGGTATGGTTTAACCGGGGGTGCCTACAACATTTTTGCTGGCTATTACGCAGCCTCTAACGTAACTACTGCTGATTATACAATCGCTATTGGTTCTCAAGCAATTGGAGCAGGTGTAACAACTGGAGACCACAATATTGCGCTGGGACAATTTGCTGGTTACTCTTTGACCAGCGGCGCTAGTAACTTCTTTGCGGGAAGTCGTGCAGGCTTTAACGTCACAACAGGCTCATACAACATATCTCAGGGCTATCAAGCTGGCCTTGATTTGACTAGTGGCTCACACAACATATTCCAGGGCTATCAAGCTGGATATAACGCAACTACTGTCTCTGGCTCAATTGCCATTGGTAGACAAGCGATTGGCTTAGGTGTTCTTACTGGCGCATCTAATATCGCTATCGGTCAAAGTGCTGGCTACGATTTAACCAGTGGCGCCTACAATAATTTTATAGGCTATTTCGCTGGTGCTAACGCAACTACTTCTAACGATACAATCGCTATTGGTAGATCAGCTATTGGCACAGGTGTTCTTACTGGTCTGGCCAACATTGGCATTGGCTATGTCGCAGGCACAGATTTAACCAGTGGTGCCGGCAACGTATTTGCTGGCTATACTGTGGCACAGCAAGCAACTACCGGCAGTTACAATATTGCGCTTGGCTATCAAGCAATCAGCGTAGGTATTCTAACAGGCACAGACAACACTGTTATTGGTCGTGCTGCGGGACAAGATTTAACCAGCGCTACTAATGGTGTCCTTATCGGCTTAAATGCAGGCTTAAACGCAACTACTGCCAGTGGCACTGTTGCTATTGGTCCATACGCAATTGGCGGAGGTGTCCTTACTGGTGCTTCCAATATTGTTATTGGAGCATCTGCTGGCAACGATTTGACCAGCGGTACACTAACTGTCTCTTATACACATCTGACGCTGCCGACGATATGCAGTGTG
>OJDN01000097.1_pt1 | contig 33600 bp, 20 predicted proteins | sample 1592731 | NCBI WGS metagenome assembly OJDN01 (sample SAMN05416881, study PRJEB24817) | seawater metagenome | isolation source: Sea water | place: Canada:Atlantic | collected 2013-11
CAGAACAAGAACGCAATCAAGCCAGACCATCAAGAACAGTAAATATAAGAGATAAACAGAGAGAGTATTATGGATTTTTTAATCAGCACAGCACATGCACAGCAAGCCGGGGGCGGTGCCCAGGGTAGTGCCATTTTTAATCTGCTATTTATCGGCGGCATGTTCGTGCTGTTTTATCTGATGTTGTGGCGTCCGCAGTCCAAGCGCGCTAAAGAGCATCGTGAACTGGTTGCCGGCCTTGGCAAAGGTGATGAGGTGCTCACCAGTGGCGGGATCCTGGGTAAAGTGACTAATGTGACTGAAGAGTATGTCACCGTTGAAGTGGCTGAGGGTGTTCAGCTGAACATGCAAAAGTCAGCGGTTGCCGCCGCTCTGCCCAAAGGAACGATCAAGTCGATCTGACGAAGTCGGCAGGCTGTTAGGTCTGCTGTTGTTGAAAACGACCGGCTCAGCCTGCCTGGCAGTGACCGGTCGTGAGCTACAGGTTTAAAGTCAAATGCTGAATAAGTTCCCGCTCTGGAAGAATATCCTGGTAGTCACCGTGCTGCTGCTCGGATTGCTATATGCACTTCCCAACCTTTATCCCGATGACCCGGCCATTCAGATTTCCCACGAAAATGACCCTGTCACCCAGATCGATGTAGGCATGGCCACTGATGCACTGCGTGCGCAGGGCATCGATTATTTTGGTGATGAACTCAATGACCTGGGCGGCCTGATTCGTTTTTCCTCACTGGAGGATCAGCTCAGTGCCAAAGCGGTCATCGAAGACACGCTGGGTGAAGGCTACATTGTCGCTCTGAACCTGGCGCCAACCACACCTGATTTTCTGCAAGGTATTGGTGCCAGCAGGATGAACTTGGGGCTGGACCTGCAGGGCGGTGTGCACTTTCTGATGGAAGTGGACATGGACACGGCGCAGCGCCGCCGAATGGAGAATATCCTCAGTAATATTCGCCAGGAACTGCGTAATGAGCGCATTCGTGCCCGGAACATGGAAGTGCTCGAAGACTACAGCATTGAATTAAGTTTTGCGGATGAAGAAAGCCGTAGCCAGGCGCGCAACATTGTTCGAGAGGGTTTTGCTGACCTGCAGGTGATCGGCCGTGAAAGTGGTGGTGAATACCTGCTGGATCTGGCGATGACACCTGAAAGCGTCGAACAGATGCGCAGCGATACCATTACCGCTAACCAGACCAGTATCCGTAACCGGGTGGACTCACTGGGTGTATCCGAGCCTGTCATTCAGCAGCAAGGGCCAAACCGCATTGTGGTCGAATTGCCAGGTGTACAGGACACGGCCCAGGCAAAACGTATTCTGCAACGTATTGCCACATTGCAATTTCACCTCTCTGCTGAAGTGGGTGCTCCTTCGGCAAGTTATGAAACCTATGAATATCAGGGAACGCCGGTCAATGTGAATAACGACGTTATTCTGCAGGGTGACCGGGTCTCAAATGTACGCTCCTCACTAGACCAATATGGTCAGCCACAGGTTGTCATCAATCTGGATGCACAGGGTGGGCAGCAGTTTAACCGGGTCACGCGAGAGAATATCGGTCAGCCGATGGATATTCTGCTGATTGAAACCCGCACTCGCACGGTTATGACAACGGATGAGAACGGCAATCAGGTGGAGGAACAGGAGAGCTATGAAGAGCGTAGCCTGATCAGCCATGCCGTGATTCGTGCCGCCCTGGGACGTGAGTTTGTGATTACCGGTCTGAGTTCACGTGAAGCTAACGATCTGTCGTTATTGATACGATCCGGTGCCCTGGCTGCGCCAATGTATTTCGTGGAAGAGCGCACGGTTGGTCCGAGCCTGGGTCAGGAAAATATTATTCAAGGCGCTGAAGCTGTTGCGCTGGGTTACTTCCTGGTGCTGTCCTTCATGCTGTATTACTACCGCCTGTTTGGCCTGGCTGCCAACATAGCATTGATCAGTAACGTCATGTTGCTGGTGGCGATCATGTCGATTATCCAGGCGACACTGACCTTGCCAGGTATTTTCGGCATTGTATTGACCATTGGTATGGCGGTAGATGCCAACGTACTGATCTTTACCCGGATACGTGAAGAAATTGTCGCAGGGATGTCGCCACAGAACGCTATCTCTGCTGGTTTTGATCGGGCATTCAGTACGATTCTGGATGCCAATATCACTACCTTCCTGGTGGCAATGGTGCTGTTCACGGTTGGTACCGGACCGGTAAAAGGATTCTCGGTTACGCTGATGGTGGGCATTATCACGTCGATGTTCTCGGCGATCATGGTGACGCGCGCAGTCGTTAACCTCATGTACGGTGGGCGGCGGGTGACATCCCTGTCCATTGGACCTTTTATTAAATCCTGAAAACGGCTAGTCGTCACCGAGTAAGGTTAGAGTAACGTTATGGCATTATTAAAATCAGATTTAGACTTCATGAGCGCCAAACGTCGGCGTATCACCAGCATGATTTCAGGTACTATGCTGATCATCGCGCTGCTGTCTTTGGCGATTAACCGCTTTGAGTTCGGCCTGGATTTCACCAGCGGTACGCTGATTGAAGTGGGATACGAACAGGCAGTTGATCCAGCCGACGTTCGCCAGCAATTGGTGAGCGCCGGTTATGAAGAAGCGGTTGTGGTGACCTTCGGGTCAGATCGCGACCTGCTGGTTCGCCTGCCGGTGGAAGCCGGTGAGGATGATCTGGCTGCAGCCAGTGCCGCCTCCACGCTGGGGGTGGAAGTGCTGGAGGCACTGCGCTCTGCCAGTGATCAGAATATTGAGATGCGCCGCTCTGAGTATGTTGGACCTAAAGTTGGTGCTGAACTTGCTGAGAAAGGGGCACTGGCGCTGCTGGTGGCACTGGGTATTGTCATGATGTACGTGGCGATGCGCTTCCAGTACAAGTTTGGTGTGGCGGCTGTGCTGGCATTGATGCATGACGTGATTGTCGTGCTGGGCGTGATATCTCTGTTCCACCTGACCTTTGATCTGACGGTGATGGCAGCCCTGCTGGCGGTCATCGGCTACTCGTTGAATGATACGATTGTGGTATTTGACCGAGCCCGTGAAAATTTCCGCACCATGCGTACCAATGACCCTGAAGTTGTTCTTAATACAACGTTGAATCAGGTCATCAGTCGAACTTTTGTTACATCATTAACTACCATGCTGGCCTTGTTCTCAATGCTGATCATTGGCGGTGAGTCGATACGAGGGTTTGCGATTGCACTGATTGTCGGTGTCGGTGTCGGTACTTACACATCATTGAATATCAGTTGTAATTTCCTGATGCGCCTGAAAATCCAGAAGGAAGACCTGGCGGTACCCGTCAAGGAAGGCGAAGAACTCGACTCGATGCCTTAATGCCTGGCAAGAGTCAGGGAGAGCCGGTCTGGCGCAAAGCCTGGCTTTGTGCCAGACCCGGGCCGCGACACAGGTCACGTGTATAGGTGGCATTGCTGGTAGCGGTTAACAGGACCGAAAACAGGCTCTTGCCAGCCCCAGTATTGTTTTAACATCATCACGGGTCGCCGCAATCTGGCGCTGCTCTTCCAGCAGGTCACTGAGAATTTCTGTATTGGTTAGCGGGTTGGCAAGCACGGCCCGGAAGACAATAATGTCGTCCCCATCATAAAGCGCCGGATTCAGGCGGGTGCGGGACACAAAGGATTTACCCAGGCCTCGCTGGATTTTCTGGATGCGCTTGGTGGCCTTGTTCAGCTCTTCATTTACCGCTCTTTGCAGGCTCTCTGGAGCCTGTGCCAACGCTTGTGCGATATCGGCCGGGACATACCGGTAGGTCAGGATATTGAGTTCAGGCTCACTGACTAGCTCAAAGTCATCACTTTCCCTGATCATTTGCGCGAAGGCACGGGCTTTCTCTATGCCCTGATCAATTAGCAGCTCATATCCCTGACGGCCAATAATATGCAACCCGGAGTGAACCAGAATCGCCATGCCAGGCCTGGAGCCTTCTACTGTATGACTCCCCAGATCTTTGGAACCCTTACGGATAATATACTCCGCGTGGTGTTCCACACTGGTCAGGGTTTTGGGATCACGGAATACCGCGATACCCGCTCCCATTGGGACATATAGCTGTTTATGAGCATCCAGGGTGACTGAGTCCGCCCTTTCAATTCCTTTGAGCAAGTGGCGGTGGGTCGAAGAGAAGAGTGTGGGACCACCCCAGGCAGAGTCGACATGAAAATGTATACCCCGTTCCGCAGCAATGTCGGCCATGGTGTCCAGCGGGTCGACACTGCCCGTTTCAGAGGCGCCGGCAATACCGACAATGGCCATGACACGAATATTCTGGCGTTTCAGCTCGTCGCACTTGCTGGCCAGCAGGTCAGTACGTACCTTATTTCTGTTATCTGTGGGTATGGCAATCAGAGATCGTCTGCCAATACCTAAAATGTCAGCGGCTTTCCCCAGCGAATAATGTCCACGTTCCGAGACCAGGATTGCCAGGCCCTGGTAGCCATGATGTTGCATGCCTGCTAACAGACCATCCTGACCCAGGCCGCGAAAATCACCACCGGGAGGCAGGGCATTGTTGCGAGCCGCCCACAGAGCGGTCAGGTTAGCGATGGTTCCACCGGAACAAAAGCTGCCCAGCGCATGTGCCCGGTCATGCATCCAGTGCTCATAGAAAGCTTCGTCGTTGTCATAGACCAGTTTGTGAATCATGCCTACAACCTGGCGCTCCATGGGAGTAAAAGCCTTTGAGGTTTCGACTTTTACCAGATTCTGGTTGAGCGCCATCATGATACGAGACAGTGGCAGCATGAAATAGGGCAGGGCCGAGGCCATGTGCCCAACAAAGCTGGGTGCAGAAATATGCACAGACTGGGCAACCAGTTTGTCCATGACGAACTGTATTTGTTCAGAAACAAAAGTCGGGTGCTCTGGGATTGCAGCAGAATCAAAGTCACTTTCAATATCTGCCAGGTCGCGTTCTGAAGCGACAATATGCTGCTGGAGAAACCCCGCCAGGTCCTGCGATAACGACTGATCAATGCGCCCTAACGTGGAGTCAGGTGCTTCCGGTACAGTAAAAATACGGTATAAGGAATCCAGGCTAGCCCTGGCCAGTTTTTTGTCATCACTCATTCTGGGGCCTGCTAACTCTCATGCAATTATTACAGTTGGAGGTCATTTTTGGGGTCAGCAATGCCGCAGGACCTCACTGTCCAACAGGGTGCGCAGTATAGAGTAAATGTTCGGATAGTAAAATGCTCACAGGACGGGCAGTGTTAGCAGCAGGTTGACAGGTGAGGCTCTCAAGGGCAACATCAGCGAATTAATGGTGAATCGTTCATACGCATATGAGTGAATATCAAGGCTTAGGCTGTCTTTGCAATACAACTCGACGCAGTATTCGCAGCCATGTGATTAAAGCAGGTCACTTAAACCTTCTGGTTTTACTGGCTATGCTGCTGTGGCTGACTGCCTCTCCGGTTCATGCCCAAAACGCCGGTTTTAGCGGCACCGATCAATTACCCAGGCCTGCAGCCCTGGAACCTGCCATTCGTTTCTGGACACGGGTTTATACCGAAGCTGATACCAACAGCGGCTTTTTGCATGACGCGGTCAACCTGGCTGTTATATATCGCAAAGTCGACTATAACCGAAGGGAAATTGAAGCGTACCGCAACCAGATTCGCCAGGATCTTCAGGTATTGGCCAGCGGCAAGCGCGATGGCCTGACGCTGAATCAGCAACAGGTGCTCGATGCCTGGCCGGACGGGGTCGACAATGCGACCCTGGCGGATGCGGCCGGCAATGTTCGTTTCCAGCTAGGACAGTCTGACCGGTTTATTGCCGGATTGATCCGCTCTGGCGCTTACCGTGAGCATATTGAAGAGGTCGCTGCTGAGCGTGGCCTGCCGATAGAGCTGGCAGCATTGCCTCATGTTGAATCCTCTTTTCATCCCGGCGCTTGGTCGCATGCTGCGGCCGCTGGTATGTGGCAATTTATCCGAACAACCGGTCAGCGCTTTATGCGCATCGACAATGTGGTTGATGAACGCATGGACCCTTATACTGCCACTTATGCGGCAATGAGCCTGTTAGAGTACAACTATAACCTGCTGGGTAGCTGGCCTTTGGCCCTGACTGCCTACAATCATGGTGCCGGAGGGTTGGCTCGCGCGGTGCGGGCAACAGGGACTGATGATATCGCAACCATTATTTCGCAGTACAAAGGCCCATCATTCGGTTTTGCTTCGCGTAACTTCTATCCGCAGTTTCTGGCGGTGCTGGATGTAGAGCGGCGTGCCCGGGCTCTGTTCGGGGTGCTGCATCTGGATGTGGCACCAGAGTATCTTTCGTTTGAACTGGATACCTACGTTGAAGCCAATGTGCTGGCCGATGCGCTTGGCGTCAGCATGGATCAGCTCAAATTTGACAACCCGGCATTGCTGGCTGTGGTCTGGGAGGGTGGAAAACGGATCCCCAAAGGGTACTCCGTTAAAATTCAACGCAACTCGGTACGTGGCAACTTGCAGGCCAGACTGAGCGAAATCCCTGATTCGCAGCGTTACACATTCCAGACGCCGGATATAAATTACGTCGTCCGCAGTGGGGATAGCCTGTCACTCATCGCCAGCCGTTTTGATACCTCCGTAGATCAACTGGTGTCACTTAACCGGTTACGGGACCGGCACACCATCCGCGTCGGACAAACGCTGTTGCTCCCGCATGATACAGATATGCTCACGCATACACTGGCCAGTAATGATGAAGCGGTTATCGGTGATGAGCAGGTTGCTGCCAATGTCAGTAATTCATCAACGGCATCACTGTCTGGCGAAAATGAATACATAGTCCGTTCCGGTGATACTGTCTCTGGCATTGCCCGTCGATATGGCATAGATTCAGCGGCGATCATTGCTCATAATGGACTCGACAGCCGGGGCCGGATTGCTGTCGGACAGGCCTTGCAGTTACCGCTGAACCGACCTGATACTCCTGAGCCTCAGTTCTCTAGCGTCTTTCCGGATGAAGAAGCTCGTCAGCCGTTATTGATGCCAGCCAGTTATCGCCAGCAAAGCGATACAGTACCGGCCGCCGAAAACGAAGTGCTGGCAATAGAGTCGGATACGGTGAACGTAGAGGAGAGCAATGAGTTGGCTGAGGTTGCGCTGACGGCGGACCCCAGTGATTATTCTATTGCTGGCGATGGCAGTATCGAGGTGCAGGCATCTGAGACACTGGGACACTACGCTGAATGGCTCAATGTCAGCGCTCAGGAACTGCGACAGCTCAACGGCATGCGCTTTACTGACCCGGTCATCATTGGTCAGCGACTCAACGTAGATGTGGCCAGTCTGGACCAGGATGCGTTTGAGCTGCGACGTCGTGAATATCATTTGCAGCAACAGCAAACGTTTTTCAAACAGTATCGTATTCGCGACATCAGTCGCCATGAACTGTCGGCGAATGAATCCATTTCCCGGCTGGCTCGCCAGCGTTACTCGGTGCCTCTCTGGTTATTACGACAATACAACCCTGACCTTGATTTCAGTCGTGTCAGGGTTGGTCAGACCATCGTGTTCCCCGTTGTTGACCGTATTGATGGTGCTTGATTAATTATTGATACCCGCAATGGCATCGGATAACAGCCCCACTGTCAGCGCATAACGAAACGCAGGGTTGTATCGCATAATGGAGCAGAAGTTGCGATAGACCAGATACCCTTGATCATCCCCTTCGTCCGCTATTAATAATGCAGCGGGGAGATTGCGTGCGGGCAATGGTGAACCATCGGAACGGCGGACGCCCAGTTGCTGCCAGTCTTCAAGTGGGCGCCAGGCCCCCATCGTACGATAGGAACGGCAAGTGCTCTCTGGTGTCATGCCCGCACTTTGCGGTGCCGGCAATGATTGCTCTCCTCCTGATGGCAGGCTGACCGGTCGCCCCCAGGTCTGATCATCACGCCACCCCGTGGACTTGAGGTAGTTGGCTACCGTTGCAATAACATCCGGGCCCATGCTCCAGAGGTCAATTTTACCGTCTTCATCATGATCGACTGCGAGATTCAGATAACTGCTGGGCATGAATTGAGCGATACCGAGCGCTCCGGCCCAGGAGCTTTTCATCATTTCCGGTGTGGCAAAACCCTTGTCGACAATTTCCAGTGCAGCTAGCAGTTCACGTCGGAACATGTCGCCGCGCCGGCCATCAAAGGCCAGTGTTGCGATAACACTGAACAGTGGTTCCGTAATGGGGAAGGTGCCGTAGTTACTCTCCAGGCCCAGTATGGCGACAATAAAGCGCGGCTGGACGCCATACTCAGCAGCGACCTCCCGGATCATGCTGCCCTGGGTCTGCATTAAGTGCCTGCCAGCTTCTATCCGGTTGGTATTAACCCGCTGCAGGTAGCGATCGTAGCTGTTATCGAATTCTGCCTGGCTACGGTCCGCAGCTACGACCCGGCGTTGCTGTTGAATGGTGGGTATTACCTGTTCCAGCGTGTTCTCGCTAATACCCGCAGAGAGGGCTTCTTCCCGAAACTCTGTCAACCATGCCTGGAAAGCAGCTTCTTGCTCAGCACTGTCAGGTTCTGCCCCTGTGTCCTGAGCAAGGACAGCAAGCGGGGCAGTGAAGGTGGCCATGATCAGGCAGAATGAGCAGGTAAAAGTAAGCAGAACGGAAAATGGACGGGGCGTTTGCGATGAGAACATGAAGTTTTCTGGTCCTTGATTCGGGTGATAGGGGCGGATTATAGCAGTTTGTTCAGGTGATCCAGCCAATCAGCTCGGCGGTGACTTGCCCGAACAGCAGTCAGGTCAACAGCGGGCAGGGCAGATGATGCCTGCCGGGCTGCCACAATGCCAAGAATCCGCTCAGTGGCCGATGCCGCCTGTTGTTCAATAACTCCGCTATTATCATAACGGTAGTCGGGGGGGATAAATTCCGGGTAGGCCAACGCATCAGGCACAACAGGCAGGCAGCCCATGATGCAAGCCTCTTGAACTGAAAGTCCCTGGAAGTCATGCAATGCGGTGGAGAGCACAATGTCCGCTTCGCTGAGCTGCTGCAGATAATCATTCCGATTTTCCAGCCAGCGATTAATGCCTGGCGTTATCTGTTGCGACTGGTAGTGACTTTCCAGCAAGGAGTCGAGCTCGGCAAACTCATCAGGGCGCTGCCTGAAGCGCTGGCCCAGCAGGTGCAAACGAAAAGGCAGATTACTTTGTACCAAACGTTGCACGATGGCCAGCAGCAGGGCAGGACCTTTGTCGAATTCATGGCGATGATTCCAGACAATTTCCAGCGGACTGGTATCAGTCGGGTGGAAACTCTGTACATGAGGGGTAAGGGTGGCAGGGGGCATCAGGGGTGAGCCCTGGGCGTCCGGTGCGCGAGCAGATAAAGCGGCTTCAAACAATGAGTCGGGTAGCGGCACTGGCTGGACTTCCGACTTGCGAGCCATTAATTGACAGATACCCGCTGGCACATGGTCCGGTAATTTCCGTAACAACTGTTCGCAACCACTGAGGAAACTTTGGAAGTTCCATTGGCTGTTAAACAGCACCTGGTCTGCACATAACGCGCTGTAAATGCTCAGCATGGCAGCCTCAACGGATTCGGCCGGGATGTTCTGAGCGGATTTTGGCTCGCCTCGGTTGCTGGTCTTGCTCGGTTTGTCGTTCGGTCCGGTTTTCATGCCGTTTGCGGGATAGGCAAACTGGTTCTCATGAAAGTACACTAGCGTAGGAATGGCCGTGAGTGAAGGGACGAGTCCGCGTAAGCCACTCAAATCAGTCAGTGATGTACAGACCAGCAAATCAAAGCGACGCCTCAGTATATCCTGTTGCTCAAAAGCCCAGCTAAGGCTGTTGCCCCGTACCCGCCATGAGAAATAACGGGGTGGCAAAGTCAACACTGTCCAGTCAAACTCTGGAAACATGGCGACAAGGGTCAACCGCCACTGCTGGTGGCTATAGGCATCGTAAGGGCTGAGGAGCAGTATCTGGCGCCGGACCGTGCGTGCGCGCGCAGCGGGTTTTTTGGCAGGATGGGGGACAGTCATGCGGTTTTCACAAGTAATGAATCAGGGAATGATGTAATGCAATCTAATGATGAACAGTATCTGGGTCAATCGGTAGAACAGATTCTGCAAACACTGCCGGCAAAAGTGAGCTCAGCGGTGAGTTACTGGGCTGAACATGCGCCAGATGCACCGGCAATCAGCGATCACCTGGGGCGTGACTTTAGCTATCGGGAGCTGGCCGGAGAAATCAGTGAAAGTAAGGCTTTTCTTGCTCAACAAGGTATTGAGGCCGGTCATCGTGTCATGCTGGTAAATGAAAATTGCGTACCATTGCTGGTGGCGATTCTGGCACTTAGCGAACTGGGTGCCTGGCCCGTCATCGTCAATGCCCGTATGGCCGAGGATGAAATTGCGCGAATCGCTGGTCATTGTCAACCTGTGGCTGAGCTGTTTTTTCTCGATTCAGAAGCTGCCAGTCGTCACTGGAAACGACTGGATACCTCAGGCATGACCGATACGATTTCCCTGGGTGGCGGCCAGGCAGGCATGGTGATGCATGACGCCAGTGACTCCGGTATTGAGCCAGAGCCAGGGATGGAAGACGTGTTTTGTCTTATCTACACCACAGGCACTACGGGGGCGCCAAAAGGGGTGATGCTCACGCATCGCAATATCATGTTTATTGCCGCGATCAGCGGTGCGTTGCGTGGTCTGAGTCAACAGGATCGTATTTATCTGGTGTTGCCGGTCTCGCATGTCTTTGGCCTGTCTGCCGTCTTTCTCTCGGCACTGCATTATGGGGCTCACTTTGTGGTGGCGGATCGTTTTGATCCTGAGATTATGACCCGGACGATTCGTGAACAGTCGGTGACCGGCATCTTCGGCGTCCCGGCCATGTATGCCAAGCTGACGGATTATATTGCCAGTGCCGGTCTGTCAAAACCGGTCGCTCCCGACCTGCGCTTTATGTATAGCGGAGGCGCACCTCTGGACCCGGCCATAAAGCAAAATGCGGAGTCGACTTTCGGTCTGCCGTTACTCAATGGTTACGGCATGACTGAAAGTGGCCCTACCATCTGTCAGGTGCGTCGCTTTGACAGGCTGGCTTCCAGCAGTGTGGGGCAGCCCTTGCCCGGGCTGGTAACGCGAGTGCTGGGAGCCGACGGCAAGGAGGTCAGGCGAGGCGAAATTGGTGAATTGCATGTGCGCGGCCCCAGTATCATGCCCGGTTATTTCCGTAATCCCGAGGCAACCCGGGCGACACTGGATGAAGCGGGTTTTCTCAATACCGGTGATATGGTCTGGGAGGATGAGGCAGGCAATCTCACTATAGCTGGCCGCAGCAAGGAACTGATTATTCATTCCGGGTTCAATGTATACCCGCCTGAAGTGGAGGCTGCGATCCTGGATCATCCTGATGTGCTGCTGTGTGCGGTTGTGGGTGAGACCGTGCCAGGGAATGAAGACGTGGTTGCCTGGGTACAACCCCGGCCGGGTTGCCAACTGAGTGAGGCGGGCCTGCTTGCTTTTTTAAAGCCCAGGTTAACGGCTTATAAACGACCGTCACGCGTTCATCTGGTATCGCAATTACCAACAGCCCCTTCGGGTAAAGTTCTTAAGCATAAACTGGGTAAAGCAGATTAATGTCATGGGGAATTTGGTTACTGAGTGAGTTTTTCTGAAAATTGTAAAGATTCGTCAAGAATCGTTTACTGCCGTTGCTTGCTTCATCGTGTGTAATTGTTTAGAAACAGGTAGGCAGATATAACAATAATGAGATTCGGGCACTATGAATCGAGCTCCGGCGAATCCAGCTTCGACGAACCCGGCACCGGCAAGCACGGTGATATTGGTCAGGCAATCACCCGCAGGCTCTGGTCATCTGGAAACCTTGCTTCTTCTGCGTAACAAGCAGATTGCGTTTGGGGGGACCTGGGTGTTTCCGGGCGGTTGTGTTGAGCTTGATGATTATCCGCAGACCCGTGATAGCCAGGAGCTTGTTGATACTGACAGGGCGTTCCTGGCCGCTATCCACGCAGCAACCCGGGAAACGTACGAGGAAGCCGGGTTAACCCTGTCACCAGACGCGTTATTCAGTATTGCGCACTGGACCACTCCCGCTGGATTCGCCAGACGATTTGCGACCTGGTTCTTTTTGTGTCCCGTTCATGAGCAGACTGAGGTTCGCGTCGATCAACAAGAGATACTGGATCATAAATGGGTAAGACCAACCCTGGCCCTGGCTGAACATGACGCCGGGAAACTGGCTCTAACACAACCCACTCGTCACACCCTGGAAACACTGCAGCACTACCGGAGCCTGGATACATTATGTACAGACCTGCAAGCGCGTAAAATCCATGTCTATCCGGAAAATTGTGATCACTATCGCGCGGTGAAACTCCGCAGACTTTAATTGGCCTGCTTCGCTCAAATGAGTCCGGCTGCCGTCAGATTCCCTTGCGTCACAGTGCCTGATGATGGGATAGTTGAAGAGTCGGCATTACAATAACGATGAGCTGCCTATGGGAATTTCCACTGACACAGACGTTGAAAGCGGACATCAGGTTGGCCAGATGCGGGTGACCCTGGCCGGGTTGCGTCGTCGTCAATGGTTATTGGCTCTGTTCGTTCATATTGCGGTGGCTGCCGGCGTTCTGTTGCTGGGGTTGACGGCACTCGCCGTGCTTGCTTCGGCATTACCTTCCGGCCCGCTCTGGACCGCATTGCTTATCTCCCTGTGGATTATTCTGCTGCTCGGCACGGTGACGATTGTCACTGCCAGACTGATACGCACGCGTGCTGATGACCAGGCAATCGTGCGCCAGATTGAGAAAGAATTGCCGGATTTCGAGCAACGCATTCTGACTTCCATGGAGTTTTCCAGTACGGATGACCTAGCCTCACGTGGTGTTTCGCGCCGCTTTGTGGAAAAGCTCTGGGAAGATGCAGAAGATCATCTCAAACAGCGTCATGAATTGATTCAACGCCAGGTCAGTGACAGTAGAGCACCACTATTGATTGTGGGCCTGGCCGCAGCCGGGTCTTTAACACTGGTGATGTCTTTGCTTAGTGTTGAATTCCTCCGTCTGGGGGCGGGGCGTATCGTGTGGCCTTTTGCCGGGCCAGCAACGCCTGACCTGGTCACAGATGCCACTCCGGCCCTGCCGGTTAATCTGGCAGTAGAGCCAGGGGCCATGCGGTTACAGCGTGGAGACCCTGCCAATATTTCGGTTCGTATCGAGAATGCCATCCCCACGCAAGTGACCCTCTGGGTGCAGGGCGACCAGGTTAACTGGCGCGAATTACCCATGCAGGAGCAGGGAGTCGGCAGTGATAGCGCTGTTTATGGCTATGAGCTGGCGTCAGTCGAAGATGATATGCGCTATTACGTGACCGCCAGCTTCAGTGCCGGTGTCGCGGATCCGGCGCAAAGCCAGGAGTTCGATATCAGCGTGTTTGATTTGCCGCGCGCTGAACAGATTGACCTGGCATTCGACTACCCTGATTACACCGGACAAGAGGATGACAGCAGCGAGGATACCGGTGATGCGTTGGTACCGGAAGGCACGGAAGTGGCCATGCAGTTGCAGTTCAATAAACCGGTCGCCAGTGCATTTTTACGCCTCGAAGATGGTAGTGAACTCCCTGTTAATGTGGATGGCGACACCGGCGAGGTTACGCTGACAGCCGAGACAGATATGTCTTACCAGGTGTTTGCCAGCGATTTCGAGCAATTGCAAAGCGAAGATCCGGAGCCCTGGTATATCCGGGTGATTCCGGATATGCCGCCCGAGCTGGCCTTGATCAGTCCCGGTCGAGACCAGGATGTGATGCCCTTGGAAGAAGTGGTTCTGGCGATAGATGCCAGTGATGATTACGGATTGACGGCTTTCGACCTGCACTACAGTGTAATAGGCAGCGAAGAGCAACGGGTAAACTTCCTTCCCGAACCAGGGTTGCAGAATGTCAGCGGCAATCAATTGGTCTATCTGGAAGATCTACAGGTTCAGCCAGGCGATTTTGTCAGCTATTACCTGACACTCTCTGACAATAATGGCCTTGATGGCCCACAGGAAGTGGTGTCGGACATCTACTTCCTGCAGGTCATTCCAACAGACCAGGTGTTTCGAGAGTCGGCTGGTGGTCAACAGGGCGGCGGAGGCATGGGCGGGAACGACAGCTCGAGCGCTCTCGTGACGCTGCAGAAAGACATCATTGCGGCGACATGGAGGCTCAGGCAGCAGCAGGCCGAGTTGAGTGCTGAGCAGTTCAGTGATGATGTGGCGGTAGTGGCAACATCCCAGCGAGAGGCGATGGAACGGGCATCGATGTCGATTGATCGCCTGTCTGAGCGATTGAACTTTGCTGATGACAGTTATGGTAACGCGGTGACATATTTGCAGCAGGCGATCGAGCAGATGGAGCTGGCGGCAACAGACCTCGATGGCGAAGCCCTGACCAGCGCCATGGCACCTGAGCAGCAGGCCTTGCAATATGTATTGCGTGCCGAAGCAGAAATTAATGAAACGGATGTTAATTTTCAGCGCACTGCTGGCGGGGGCGGTGGTGGCGGACAGCAACAGGAACGCGAAGATTTGCGTGAGTTGTTCGATATGGAAATGGGGCAGAACGAGAATCGTTACGAAAACCCGCGCCAGGCAGGTCAATCCCAGCAAGCCAGTGAAGAAGCGAGTCGCCTGGAGCAACTGGCTCGTCGCCAGGAAGGCTTGAGTCAGGCACAGCGAAACCTGTCGCGCCGCCTCGACCAGATGTCTGAAGAAGAACAGCGACGCGAACTGGAGCGGTTGCGTCGGGAGCAGGAGCAGCTGACTCAGGAGCTGGCGCAACTGGAACAGCAAATGAGCCGGCGACGCCAGGCGCAAGGTAATCAGTCCGGGCAGCAGCCATCTTCGCCAGCCAACAGCCAGGGTGGTCAACAGGGCGGTCAGAATGATGGTCTGGCTCAGGTCAGGCAGGCATTGCAGCAAATGCAGGATGCCTCAGAAGCAGCAACACCTTCACAGGCGGCGGCACGCAGTCAGCGTGCTGCGGAAAGTCTGCGACAACAACAACAGCAGTTGGCCAGTGAAGGGGAACAAGCGGGTAATCAACTGGTCCAGTCTCTGGCGCAACGTGCTGAAGCATTACGACAGCAGCAACAAAGCCTGCAAAGTGAGTTGCAGGATCTGAACCGCCAACAGGGTGTGGGGCAGTCTCGTCAGTCCAGTATGAATAACGAAGATGTGCAACGGTTGCTTAGTGAACGCCAACGCCAGCAACAGGAACTGGAATCCCTGGAAGAAATGTTACGTGCGGTGATTGCCCGTGCCGGTAATGATGAACAGGCATTGATTCGCCAGGCTCAGGAAGCCAATCGTGCCATTCGCTCGCTGGAGGAGAGAATGGAAGCCAGTGGTCGGGTGTTGCGCAACGGCATGGTTAATCTGGCTGTTGATATTGAGGAAGAAGTGGATGAGTCCATGCAGTCCCTGAGTCAGCAGTTACAGGCCTTGCAGCCAGGTGCGCCGGGTGCAGGGCAGCAGGGTCAGTCAGCCCTGCAACAGGTAGCCGGTGATGCCAGTGAGTTGCGCAACCAGCTTGAAGCATTGCGCGAAGCGTTACAGAACAACGGCCAGCAGGGCCAGCAAGGGCAACCCGGTACACAGAATGGAGAGTCTGTCGCAGACATGCGTGAGCGTCTGGCCCGGTCTCAGCAACTGGCCCAGCAGGTACGTGAGCAACTCGATCCGCAGGCACAGCAGCAAGGTGCTGGCACGCAACGGGGGCAGCGTGCCAGTCAGTCGCGTCAGCCTGGCTCTCAAACAGGTGAGCAGCCAGGTGGTCAGCGAGGTGAGGCAGCTGCACAAGCCGGCACACAGGCTGATAGTGGCAATGCCGGACAAACAGCTCGCGGAGGCCAGCAAGGTGAAGGTATGCCGCAACAGCCCTGGCAGGGCCCTCAGTTTGGTGACGCGGCGTTATGGGGTAATGCCCGGTCGGTCAGTGACGAAATCAGCCAGCAAAGTATTGAGGATTTTCTCAGCCAGCCAGAGCTGCTGGAGTCGATTCTGACCCCACTGGTGGAACTGGAGTCACAACTGAGAGCGGCCGCGGAGCTCTCGGCAGTCAGCCAGCGTTTGTTTAACGTCTCCGAGGAAGATATACCAGAGCGGTACCGGGATCAGATAGAGGATTACTATCGGGCCCTGTCAGAAAACGGAGGCAGTGCGCAGTAAAACATGAACGGGGTTAGTGGTATTCAAGGGTTTTGGCAGGCAATAGCAGAAGGGCGGCTGGTCTTCGCCAGTGGTGTACCCGTTTTCATGGTGTTATTACTTGTTGTACTTGTTCCCCTGCTGGTCTGGTATCTGTATGGGCGGACCACCCGGCCACTGACACAGAATGACCGGATTGCCCTGACCGCCATGCGCTCAATGGCGCTGGTGATGTTACTGCTGATGCTGTTGCGACCGGTTATTCAGGAATGGGAAACCAATCCCCAGGAAACCTATCTCGCGATTCTGGTTGATGACTCTCAGAGCATGCAGATCAATGATGGTTCCACTTCACAACAAAGCCGTATTCAGGCGGTTCAGAACGCCTTGTCACCCTCCGTTTTATCCGCTTTGCGCGAGCAGTATCAGCTCCGGACATTTGCTTTCGGCCGGGATGTCAGGCGACTGAATTCGCCGAATGATCTGACGGCTGCAGATAACCGCTCAGATATTTCCACGGCTATCAGCCATGTTGGCGAACAGTTAGGCAGTTTGCCCCTGAATGCGGTGGTCGTCATCAGTGATGGTGGCGACAACAGCAACCTGGACCCGGCAACAACTGCTGAAGTACTGGGCGGCAGGGAGGTGCCGGTGTTCACGGTTGGTGTCGGGCAGCCGGAAGTGACCCCGGATATTGCCATCAGAAATGTACGCTCGGATGCCACACTGCTGGATAGTGAACAGGTGGATGTTGAATTGTCGGTTTCACAAACCGGTTTTGCGGCCGATGCGGTTCAGATTTCTATCTGGGATGGTGATACTCAGGTAGCATCCCGACAGGTTGCATTGGGTAATGATGGCGAAACGCGGCGTTATACCCTCCCGGTAGTGCCCGACAGAAATGCCGCGATTCGTTATGAGGCCCGCATCGAAACGTTAACCGGTGAGCGCCTGGTTGAGAACAACCGTTACCAGTTCCTGATTGATAATAGCCTGCAGGAAACCAGAAACATTCTTTACGTCGACGGACACCCCAGAAATGAATTCAAGTTTATTCGCCGTGCACTTGATGCGGATGATGATCTGCGGCTGGCCTCTTACCTGCAGACCGGGCCAGGTCGATTCTATCGTCAGGGTGTTGAAAATGCGCTGGAATTGAGCACAGGTTTTCCCGAAGACAAGGAAACGCTCTACGCTTATGAAGGCTTGCTGATCGGTGATGTAGAGCTGGATTTTTTCTCTGAAGGTCAGTTGGGATTGATTCGGGATTTTGTGGCCGAACGCGGTGGCGGGCTGCTGGTCAGCGGCATGGTGGATGATGCCTTTATCGATACCCCGTTGTCTGATGTGCTGCCGCTTGAACTGGTGCGCAGCAACAGCCTGCCAGGACAGCTCCAGGGAGGGATTCGCCGCGGTGCCCATGCGACCGGTACTATGTTTACGCCGGTACTGACCACGGAAGGTGAATTTGCTAACGCGCTGAGGCTGGGCAGTAGTGACAGTGAGAATCGAACGCGCTGGCAGGATCTGCCAGAGCTGCAGGGCATTTATGTCACAGGCCAGGCCAAAGCCGGTGCTACCGTATTATTGGAGCACCCCGATCTACAGTATCAGCGCCAGCCTTTACCGGTGCTGGCAACTCAGCGTTATGGCAGTGGTCGCAGTGTTGCGTTGACAACGGCCAGTACCTGGCGCTGGCAAATGCTGATGCCCTCAGAAGATGACAGCCATGAACGTCTCTGGCGACAAATGGCCAGATGGCTGACAGATGAAGCACTGGCCCGGGTTGAAATTGAACTGAACCAGGAAAGCTACCATGCCGGTGATGAGGTGGATGTTTCAGTCCGTGTGCGCGACAACGTGTTCGAACTGGATAATAACGCTTCTGTCTGGTTACAGGTCACAATGCCCAATGGCGAGATTGCCGAGCAGGCCATGAGCTGGGACATTAATGACGATGGTACCTATCGCGCCACTTTGCCAGCGACAGATGAGGGAGTCTATCAGTTGCTGGTGGACGTCACATCCACTTCCGGTGATGGGGCGGCACTCGAGCAACAAGGCTCATTTGCAGTCACCCCGTCCCTGCGCGAATACAACGATGCCGGGTTGGACAGACGACTGTTGCAACGCGTGGCCGGTTCGTCAGGGGGACGATATTACGAACTGTCAGAGCTGGATAGCATGTTAACGGATCTGGCCTCTGCGCCAACGCCTTATGCCCGCCAGGTTGACAGAGATATCTGGCATCATGCTTTCTGGCTGGGGTTGCTGCTGTTGATGTTGTTTGCTGAGTGGGCTTATCGACGTTATCGGGGGCTGTCATGAGCATATCAGCAGAATTCATAAGCCAGTGCCGAGTGCTCGGGATGCACAGTAAAGCATCTGTTTTCAGTGTTGTGCTGTTTCTTGCCGCTATTGCATTGCCTGCTCAAGCACAGAATGAGTTGCAAACCAGTACAAATTCACCTGACTCTTTTTCTGTCTCCGGCAGCGAACGGTTTTTACAAACTGCAGACACGGGCAAGTTTGCCCTGATCATTACCGGTGCTGCCGCCTCGCCGGAAATTCGTCAACGCTTTCGGGGCTGGACCTCGCAGTTAGATGAAATTTTACAGCGCGATTACGACTACAGTGCCGATCACGTACGCATACTGCTGGATGATGGCGATAATGTCGGGGGGCTGGGAGCCCGTGTCGCTGGCGCATCGACTGCGGATGCGATAGAAGAACATCTTCGGGACTGGCAGTCTGATATGACAGCTGGTGATTTGCTAAGTGTGTTCATGATAGGTCACGGTGCGGCTACTTTTGGTGATGCCAAATTTAATAATGTTGGCCCGGACATGACTGGCGATGAACTGGCACTGTGGCTTGAACCTTATCAGGAGCAGGACATTGTCCTGTTCAACATGACCAATGCCGGGTTTGAATTTGCCCGGGCATTGTCTGCGCCGGGGAGGATTGTTATTTCTGCCACCCGCTCTTCTGCCGAGCGATTTGATCCGATTTTTCCCCGTTATCTACTGGCCGGGCTGGAAGGGCGACAGGCAGACCTGGATCGCAATGAGCAGGTCTCCATACTGGAGTTGTTCAATTTCGCAAGCTCACAGGTTGCTGCCTGGTATGACGAACAGGGGCGACTGCCAACCGAGCATGCCGTTCTGGATGACACGGGAGACGGCTTGTTTAGTTTGAATCCTGGGATTGAAGAATCCGATGGCCTGCTGGCCGAGGTGGCGTACCTGAATATTCTCACGCCAGATCCGGACAAACAGTCCCCGCAAGCGCCAGCAATGCTGGCTGAAGTGCAGGCGCTTGAGCGCCAGGTCATCCTGCTGAGAAATCAGAAAGCGAATTATCTTGAAGCTGAATACTGGCGCCAGATGGAAGATTTACTGATTGCACTGGCCAGAACAACGGAAGCCTATCATGACTTACCCTGATAACGCTCACAGCACCGGCTCCAGCCGCAACTGGCGGGGCTTGAAAGTCCGGCATAGCTCGCGTTCGCTGATAACCGGCATCGTGTTCGCCTGCGCTGCTGCCAATCCGTTTGCTACCTCTCTGGCACAGCCAGGCGGCAGTGACCTGGATTCACTGGAGCGGGGTCAGCAATTACTGGAAAGCGGATCGTACCTGGCTGCTGTGGAGGCGCTGGGCTCCGTGAGATCTGACCCCTGGCTACAAGATGCCACCCTGGGTCTGGCGCGTGCGCACCGTGAAGTGGGACAGTACGAGCGGGCTGAACGAGTTCTCAGTATAGTAATTGAGGAGTCAGGCGGCGCAACACTGGCTGCTCCGATAGCCACGCGCCTGGCAGAACTTTATATAGAGACTGGACGTTCCGCAGAAGCGCTGGAATTGCTTCAGGAACTGAATGATAACAGCATGCCTTCTGTCCGCGCACTGGTACGTCTGGGTGAAGTGCTGGCACTGAGGGGTAACCCGGTTGCAGCCAGGGAGCAATTTCAGCAGGCGCTGGGTCGCTATGATGCTGGGTCTGTCTATACCTCGGACGAGGTTGCCATGGTGGCACTGGCTGCCTGGGAGCTGGGGCTGTTTCATGATGCCAATGCCCTGTTTGATGAAGCAGTACGGCTGGATGATCAAAACCTGGAAGCGCTGGTACTCTGGGGTGAACTCTTCCAGCAGAAGTTCAATGATGAGGATGCGCAGCGTAACTTCAATGAAGCGCTTGAGGTTAATCGACGTTATGGGCCTGCTTTGCGCGGTCTGGCCGAGATTTCCGCGGGCGAACGCTACCTGACGCGTGCACTGGATATCAATCCGCAGGATACCATGGCGCTGACCCGCTTCGGGGCACTTCTGATTCGAAACGAGCAAGAAGCCGAAGGTCGGCGTATGCTGGAACGCGCCTTGGAGATCAACCCAGAACTGATACCTGCTTTGGCGACGCAGGCCGTGCTGGCGGTTCTGCAGGATGATGGTCAGGCTTTTCAGCAAGCTGAGCAGCAAGTTACATCTTTCAGTCCAAATAACAGCGAATTCTATACTTTGGTCGCCGAACAATTGGGTAACCGTTACCGCTTTACCGAAGCTGTGTCGCTGGCTCGACAGGCTCTCGATAACGATCCGCGCAACTGGCATGCGCACACGGTCCTGGGGGGTAACCTGATCCGCTTGGGAGAGGAAGAAGAAGGGCGGCAACACCTTGAGCAGGCTTTTGAAAATGACCCTTTCAATGTGTTGACTTCCAACATGCTGCAAGTCTTCGATGTCATGGATGAATATGCCACGCTGGAAACAGAACATTTCCGTGTTCGCATGAGTCAGCATGATGCCACGGTCTTGTGGCCCTTGATGAGCACGATGCTGGAGGACAGCTGGGATCGCCTGGTAGACAAATACGGGTTTGAACCTGAGGTTCCCGTTACCATTCAAGTGTTTGAGCGAACAGAAGATTTTGCTGTGCGTTCGGTGGGCTTGCCGGATATCGGTCCGCTGGTCGGTATCTGCTTTGGCAAGGTGATTACGCTGATCTCCCCCGATACCCTGTCCGCCAACTGGCAGGAAATTTTGTGGCACGAACTGGTCCATGTCTGGACCTTGCAAATGACCGACAACCGGATGCCACGCTGGTTGTCGGAAGGCATTTCCACCTGGGAGGAAGGCCAGGGGCAACCCGAATGGGGACGACGCCAGGGGCTGGACCTGGTTCGTGCCTATGAACAGGGACAACTGCTACCTGTCGGCGATCTGGATGCCGGATTCCTGGGTGCCAACAGTAATGCGGACCTGAGTTTTGCCTATTTTGAATCCTATATGGTGGTTGACTACATCGTTGAACGGTTCGGGTTTGAAACGTTACGCGAGCTTATTCTGGCTTATCAGGATGAACATGATGAGAACCGGATTTTCTCTTCGGTATTTGACCAGGACCTGGAAGCATTCGACGCTGACTTTCAGCAGTGGGTGACAGGTCGGGTAGAGTCAATCAATGTTTATGTGCATATGGAAGACAGTCCGGATGAAGGTACCGGGCACGGTCATGGTGTACGTGAGAACAGCAGTGCAGTCCTGGCTGAGCTCTACAATAATGAAGCGCTTCGTGATTATATGCAGTCCCGGGTCGAGGAGCAGCCGCGCGACTTTCAGGCGCATTTGCAGCTTGGTATTGTGCTGTTCCGTGAGCAGCAGTATGAACAGGCACTGGAGCACTTGCAGCAGGCACAGTCCATTCTGCCAACCTATTCTGGTTATCCCAGTCCGTCGCTGGTGATGGCGCAGATTTATGAGGCGATGGGCAACGAAGAAGCCAGGCTGGCTCAGTTGCGTATCATGCTGGAAAACCAGCAGCACGATGCCAATACACCATTGATTCTCGCCAACCATGCTCTGGAAACCAATCAGTTGGATCAAGCGAAATATTATATTGATCGTGCACTCGCCGTGGACCCTTATCAGCCTGAAGTCCAGCGGCGACTGGCAGATTTTGCCAGTGCATCGGATGACAGCGCACTGGCTGTGCAGGCGTTTGAAGTACTGATGGCCCTGGAAGTGAGCGACCCGGTTGGCGCCAGAACAGATCTGGCGGCAGCCTATCTGGCCAATTCGCAGCGAGATGATGCAAAAAACACCGTGTTACGCGCATTGGAACAGGCGCCGAGCTATGAACGTGCCCAGCAGATTCTGTTGCAGTCAGTTGAAACAACACCGACAGAAACAATGGGGGATGCTCAGGAGGAAACACCCTGATGAGCCGGGTAGAGCGACAGCAGGTATGGCAGGCAGGCGTGCTGACAGCACTGATCTGTTGCAGCCCGATGTTGCACGCGCAGTCCCAGGATCCCTTGCAGTCCTCTCGTGAAGCGCTGAGTTTTCCACGGGATTTTGATATCACCCGTATTATGTCTGATGAGGAAGAGAGTGTGAGTCGCCGTCCCGGGCTCGGGGAACAGCCGGAATTTGTCTGGCAGCGTGGCCGGTACGAGAATTATCCGGCCGGGCGTGGCCGGCGTGGGGGGTGGTGGGATACTGATTACCCCGATGCAGAACAAAACTTTCTCAGAGGCGTGCAGCGTTACAGTCTGGTAGATACTGCCACTGACGCGACGCGAGCCATTGATCTGACAGATCCGGCTTTGTTCGAGCAGATTTTTCTGTACATGACGATGAAACGTGTACCCATTGGCAGTATTCGCAGCGGCCCGAATTTTACTGAAGCTGAGCTGCAGGCACTCAGGGAGTTTATGCTCAGAGGCGGCTTTGTGCTGTTGGACGATTTTTGGGGCGAGGCTCATCTGCAGGACTTTCAGATGGAAATGGCAAGATTATTCCCCGAACGGGAAGTTGTCGAATTGGGCGTGGATCATGAGATTTTTCATACCTTCTATGATATCACTGCCTTTCCGCAAGTCCCGGGCCGGGCGGTCACCTGGAACTACGGTCAGTTCAATCTGGACGACCCTCAGTTTCCACCGGCAGTTTATGCCATTCTCGATGATGAAGGTCGCGTAATGCTGGTTGCCAACCTGAACTCCGATATGGGTGACGGCTGGGAGCATACGTTCCATGAATACTATCCGACCTTTTACAGTAATGAAGCCTACCGGCTGGGAATTAATTATCTGATTTATGCCTTTACACATTAAAAAAGCCATCAAGAAATATTGGCCGACAGACAAGGAAACCACTATGAGCGAAAGCGACGTACAGGAAATTGATCAGGAGCAGGATCTGGCAGGTCTTGAAAATGAGGATGATCTGGCGCTGGTTGCAAGAATGCGTGAAGGACGCGAACAGCTCGTTGAGGAAATCCGTAAAGTCATTGTTGGCCAGGACAGTGTGGTCGAAGAGTTGCTGATTGCCCTGTTCAGTGGTGGCCACTGCCTGGTCACTGGTGTGCCCGGGCTGGCCAAAACACTCCTGATCAAAACAGTTGCTGATATTCTGCAACTGAATTTCAGCCGCATTCAGTTCACGCCGGACCTGATGCCATCAGATGTAGTGGGTGCGGAAATTGTCGAGGAGGATGCCGGTCACCGTAGACTGGTTTTTGTCAAAGGCCCGATCTTTACCAATATTCTGTTGGCCGATGAGATTAACCGGACGCCTCCGAAGACACAATCATCCCTGCTCGAAGCCATGGAAGAGAGGCAGGTGACAGCAGCAGGTGTTACTCACCAGATGTCGGATCCGTTCTTTGTGCTGGCAACACAAAACCCGATTGAGCAGGATGGTACTTATCCGCTGCCGGAAGCCCAGCTTGACCGCTTTATGTTCAAGATTGAGCTGGGTTATCTCAGTGAAGCGGAAGAAGTGGAGGTGGTATCGAGCACCACGCGTGTTATCGACAGAACGGTAGCGCATCCTTTGAGCGGTGAGGATATCCTGGCGTTCCAGCGAGTCGCCCGGCAGGTGCCGGCGGCCAAATCCGTTGTCGAGTACGCAGTCAGGCTGGTACATGCGACACGCCCACAAAGTGACAGAGCGCCCGAGTATGTTAATGACTGGGTTTCCTGGGGGGCAGGTATCCGGGCCTCACAGAACCTGATTCTGGCTGGTAAGGTCAGGGCACTGCTGCAGGGCCGTTTTAATGTCGCCTACAGTGACATAAAGGCACTTGCGCCGTCGGTGCTGAGACACCGGATTATTCTGAATTTCCATGCCGAAGCGGAACGTATCACTCCGGACGAACTGGTGCGACGGTTGTTGAATGACGTGCCCCAGGAAATAGCCAGTTAACTGATTCTGATTCCGGGGTCCGCGGAACACCGAAACGCAAAGTAGACCGTTGCTGACTGAGAAACTTATGAAAACAGAACGCGCCGATCGTAACACTGACCGTAGCAGTAGCTCCAATACTGGTCGCAGCACTTTTATCGATCCGGCTATCCTGGCATCTCTGGACAATCTGGAGCTGCGTGCCAGGGTTGTTGTGGAGGGCTTCCTGGCTGGTTTGCACAAAAGCCCCAAGCGGGGTTTCAGTGTCGAATTTACTGACTACCGCCATTATGTGCGCGGCGATGATTTGCGGCATGTGGACTGGAAGCTCTATGGCCGTACGGACAAGCTCTATATTCGCCAGTATGAAGACGAAACCAACGTCCGCAGTTTCGTGGTGATAGACAGTTCGGCATCCATGGCCTGTGGTGAGCAGGCGATGACGAAAATGGACTATGCCAAAACCCTGGCCTCCGCACTGGCCTACTTTATGATTCAGCAACGTGATGCGGTAGGGCTGATCGCCTATGATGAAGTGGTCAACGATTATGTGCCAGCCAAAGCCCGCAAGCAGCATTTGCTGACATTGCTGCGCTCCATTCACCGCTTACAGGCGGCACGCCATACCAATAGTGTAAAACCGCTTCAGGAACTGGCTGCGTCATTGCGGCAACGCAGCCAGATTGTTTTGATCAGTGACATGCTCAGTGATGAGGTTGAAACCATCCGCACACTTAGACAGTTGCGAGCCATGGGTAATGAAGTCATTGTCTTTCATGTACTTGATGAACAGGAGCTTGGTTTTGCGTTTAATGAGTCGTCAGCCTTTGTGGACCTGGAAACGGGAGAGCGTTACCTGACAACACCGGGTGCTATCCGCGATTCCTATCTGGAGAACCTGCAGCTTTACCTGGATTATTGCCGCTCACAATGTCAACGTGGCGGCGTGGATTATTGTTTGTTGAATACGGCGCAGCCACTTGACCGGGCTTTGGCTGCCTATCTGAGCAGTCGCTCACGGTTGAGTTAGAACCTTGCCACTAGGAGTCGAGTCACGATGAGTTTTCTGGCACCACTGTTTCTACTGGGTTTGCTCGCAGCAGCCATACCGGTGGCCATCCACTTTATTCGCCGTGATAACCCGCCAACGGTCATGTTCGGTACATTACGCTTTATCAAACAGACGCGCCGACGATTACTGATGTTCCAGAAAGTGCAACAGTGGCTACTGCTGCTGTTGCGTACTTTGCTGGTGGTACTGCTGGTGCTGGTATTTGCCCGGCCACTGATTTATCAAAGTGGTGTCTCCCAATTGCTGGCTGGTAATCCGGAGTCGCTGGTCATCATTGCTGATCGTTCAGTTACCATGCAGTTTTCGGATCGTGACGAGCGCCTTATAGAAGCCGTTGAGGATCGCATCAACAGGCTGTCAGAAGGGGACGAAGCCGCGCTGATTACCTTTGGTCAGGAAGCCCGCCTGGTGGCACCACTGTCTCAGGATATTAATGTCCTGCGCAACCAGGCTGCCACAATGGCGCCGCCAGGTTATCATCAGGCCAGTCTGACGGGTGCCTTGCAACTGGCTGATGATTTGCTGGCCAGTTCCCTGCATGAAAACCGGCGCATCGTGGTGTTTTCTGCCTTTCCGGCCCAGACATTGCCGAACGAAAACTCACAGTTACAACTGGCACCGGGAACGGCCCTTGAACTGGTTAGCCTGGGTGGAGAACAAAGCGAAAACCTGACATTGACCGATGTGCGTGTCCCGGAACTTCGTCCCGGCGGTGAAGATTTGCCAGAAATTCTGGCGCGCGTGCGAAGTACCGGCACCATGGGCCTGCAGTCGGGTGAGATTGAACTGCTGACAGAACAAGGTGCTTCTGCCGCGCTGCCAGTCGATCTGGCGACACAATCAGAGCGGGTCGTGAGTATGGACCTGCCCGCCTCAGTGGCAGAATTGCTATCCAGCGACACACCGGTTAACCGTGTGGCAGGGCGTATTGAATTGAGCGATGACGATTTCAATATTGATAACACCTGGTATTTTGCTGCCCAGGTCAATCAGCCGATGCAGGTTCTGGTTGTCAACGGATCGCCCGCGGAGCAATGGTTTGATGATGAAGCTCACTGGTTTAATCTGGCTGTCAGAGGTGTCGATACTTCGCCCTTTGAGCTGCTTTCGGTATCCGAGGCAGACTTTAGCGCCGGCGATTTGCAGAGCCAGGATGTATTGGTGCTACTGAATGCTGGTGGGCTGAACAGTGCCCAGATGACAGCAGTCAGGAACTTTGTTAATGGGGGGGGCGCTTTGTGGCTGGTACCTGGCGATCGCGTCGAAGCATCATGGTTTAATACAGCGTTTGGTTCGATGACAGGAGTACAGCTTCAACGACGAACCAGAATGCCAGGCAATGATTATCGCCTGATGGCCGATATTAACTGGCGGCACCCGGCATTGCAGTACCTGGATGTGGATTGGGGAACACAATTCAATGAGTATTGGCAGATTGCACCGGGTGGCGGTAACGATGTACTGATGCGACTGGATTCTGGTGAGCCATTATTAATTGAGGCAACCGGAGCATCGCAAGCAGAGCAGCCTGGTGAGAGTTTCAGCAGCGCGCCAGATGGCGGCCGGGTGATGTTATTTGCGTCTTCACTGGATCAGGGCTGGAATAATTTTCCGCTGCAGGCACTTTACGTACCTTTCGTTCACGAGATACTGACCTACCTGAGCAATCCTGCTGATGTTCCGTCCTACCATTATGTCGGTGACAGCGTTGACCTTGCTTCCTGGTTTGATATGTCTGCTGCCGAGCGAATGACACTGCGATGGTCTGATGGGGAAGAGCTGGTTGTAAATCGCGAGGCTTCGCGTCTGGCGCTGGATCGGCCAGGGTTATTGTCGGGGCCGGCTCAGTTACAGCTGGCGGTAAATTTACGGCCGGGTTCGACCGATCTGAGCTCCGTCGCAACAGACCGCATTTATGATCGTTATATAAACCCGGAAACCGATCCGGTCATCAGCGAAGATGTGCGGGTCGCCAGTCTTCAATCTGCTTTGGAATCTCCCCAGCGTCTCTGGTGGTGGATAGCACTGCTGGCGTTTTTCCTCTTGCTGGCTGAATCCTTTATTGCCAATCGTACTTATCGATAACAGACAGCTGCGGCTGTTGAGTCGCGCAAACCGGTGTGTGCTTGAGTTAATCAGATTGTGTAACAGAGATTGCTTAGGCAGGCGTGGCGGTAAGGCAGCAGGACCGATCCTGAGTTGACTAAGGGGGGAACAGAGAATGCCGTCCCACCGCCTGACCAGCCACAACCCTGATACTAGCATAGGGGTTATGACTGGATAGGGTGGGTGACAAATTGTTGCAATGAGCTTGCAGAACTGTCACGAAATCATGCAATTGCTACATTTTATAACGCCAGATTCAATATATCCGGCGTTACAAAGGCGGTTACATGACAAATGCTCTGACATGAAAAACACAGTTACATGGAAGGTTGGGGCGTTTTCCTTCCTGGCAACATGCGGCGAATCCGGTCACGGTGCCTACGCATTTGTTCGGGCAATGCCAGCATGGCTGGCGTGACAATCAACGTCAGAATCGTTGCAAATGTCAGTCCGAATACAATCGCATTAGCCAACTGTACCCACTGTGACGTAATCGGCCCACCGACTTCAACTTCAGCGCCAATCAGGTCAACGGATACGTGCATCGCCAATGGCAAGAGGCCGCAACCGGTAGTAAAGGTCGTCAGGAACACGGGGCGTAAGCGCTGCACGCCGGTCTGTATAATGACATCCCGGATATCCCAGTCACGATGCCTGTTTCGCAGGTAGTTAAAGGTATCGATCAGAACAATGTTGTTGTTCACGATAATACCGGCCAACGAAACGATACCGACCCCAGTGAGAATGACACTGAAGGTCTGGTTGGTCAGCAACAGTCCCAGCAGCACGCCGGCTGTAGAGAGCAGCACGGAGGACAGAATCAGAATGGTCTGATAGTAGCTGTTGAACTGTGTAACCAGCAAAATAGCCATCAATGACATTGACAGTCCGAAAGCAACCAGCAGGAAGGCAAATGACTCTTCCTGTTCTTCATTGGCGCCGCGGAAACGGTATTCAACACCAGGAGGCATCGGGTTCTGATCTAACCACTGTTGCAGCTCTGCAACCTTATTGCTGGTCACTTCGCCTGGCGCCGGATTAGCCCGGACATATACCACACGGCTGCCATCAACGCGTTGGATGGAGCTGACACTGGGTCGTGGCTCACGTTGGATGAAGCTGCTGATAGGCACCAGGCCACCACCCTGAGTGTTGATGCGAATGTTGTCGATTTGCTCGATACCGCGGTATTCCCGAGGGTAGCGCGCACGAATTTCAACTTCCTCTTCGCTGTCATCAGGACGGTAATCTCCCATGAAGACACCTGTCGTCAGCAATTGCACAGCCGTACCGATCTCATTCATGTTAGCGCCTGACATGGCAGCTCTGGCCCGATCTACCGTGATTTCCCACTCGATACCGGGTACCGGTGTGGTGTCATCGATATCAATCAGACCGGTCATTTCATTCTCGATATGGTCCCGTATCTCACGGGCCGTACTGATCAGGCCGTCCAGGTTTTCCCCATACAGCTCTAACTGCAGTTCCTTACCGACGGGAGGACCCTGTTCCGGCGTCGCAATCTCGGCTCTGACACCAGGGATATCGCTGATGGCTTGCCGGTAGGCGTCTTCGACTTCAAAGCCATTCAGGTCACGGGTGCGCCGATCCGTGAACTCCAGGAATATGGTGCCCACCAGGTCTGGCGCCGCACCCTGGCCACCGCCAATACTTCGGCCGGCACCGGATTGCGTCACGATACTTTTGTAGTATCCGACTTCAGCAATACGATCCTGGACATCGAGCATGATGTCGCGGATTTCCTCTGGAGAATAGTTGCCGCGAGTGAAGATCTGTACTTGCGTCTGCGCAGGCTCAACGGCTGTGAAGAATTCAACACCACGACCAAACGTACCGTAAGCAGCTACGATAACGACCAGTGACAGAATGCTTCCTAGTGTCACCAGCATTGGAGAGTGCACCGCCGCTTTAAGGACGCGTGCATAAATGCCCACGATACCGCGTGCTTCTTCCGGGCGCTCATCTGAGCTGTCACTGGCAGCAGATTTGCTTTGGATGCGAGAGGTCGGTTTGCCCAGCATTGAGCCAATAGTGGGGGCAAATAGCAGGGCATATAACAATGAACCAACCAGCACCGCAAAGACGGTTGCTGGCAAGTAGCCCATGAACTCACCTGAAACTCCCGGCCAGAAGAGCATCGGCAGGAAAGCGGCCAGCGTTGTGCCGGTTGATGCCAGAATCGGCCAGAACATGCGGGAAACGGATTCCTGAAAGGCATCAACACGGGAGAAACCCTCTGCCATTTTCCGGTCGGCAAATTCCACCATCACGATGGCACCGTCAATCAGCATACCCAGCCCGAGCAGCAGACCGAAAATCACCATAAAGTTATAGGTAAAGCCCAGCAAAGAAATGATGATGAAGGCAAAGAAGAAGGAGAACGGCACTGCCATTGCCACCAGAATGCCTGATCGCATGCCAACAGCTGCGACAACCACCACCATGACCAGTGCCATTGCCGTGGCCATATTGCCCTGCAGGCCAGAGTTTTGTTCAATCACCAGCGGAATGGTGTTATTCAGGTAACTGATGGTAACGGCAGGGGGGATGCGCTGTCGCAGCTCCTGAACGATCACATCAATCTGATCCATGGCATCGATCAGATTGGCACCTTTGCGTTTTTGTACGTTCAGCGAGATGGCTGCCTGCTCATTGGCATAGGCGTAGCGCTCAGCGTCTTTGAACGTGCGCCTGACTTCTGCCAGGTCGCTTAGCACCAGGGTACCCTGGGCGGTTGCGGCAATCGGCAATTCATACAGATCATCGGCTGTTTCGATCAGGCCGGGGACTTTGACTGAGAAACTGCCTGAGCCGGTGTTCAGCGTACCCGCAGGGATCAACCGGTTATTATTGGTAACCGCCTGGATGACCTGCTGGTTGGAAACACCATAGGTTTCCAGCTTGGCAGGATCAACGATGATTTCAAGCAACTCTTCGCGCGCGCCGATCATGTCGGCAGAAAGTATCTCCGTGAGGTTTTCAATTTCCCGTTGTAACTCCTGGGCAATCTGTAAACGCACGCGTTCGGACACACCTTCGCCACCAATGGCAATCTGTACCACTGGCATGGTGGCCGCAGAGATCTCCTGCATGATGGGCTCTTCAGTATTAGCCGGATAACGTGCCTGGGCCCGATCCACTGCCGTGCGTATATCCTGCATGGCGATATCCGGGTCCATTTCGACATCAAACTCGGTGATTACCGTTGCCGCGCCTTCGTTGGCGAAAGCACGAGTTTGCGTGATGCCTTCAACATCTTTCAGTTCGATCTCTGTGGGACGGACCAGCAGCCGCTCAGCATCCTCCGGGGAGATGCCGGGGTGGATGATGGTGGTGATAATGATTGGAACCGTTACATCAGGGTTCAGCTCCACAGGGATGGCCCGGTAGGAGGCGAATCCCACCAGTATGATCACCACAAAAATGCTGAGCGTGGTTCTGGCACGTGATACAGCTGCCTTTAGATATGTCATAGCGTTGCCCAGTCAAAATTGACATTTACCTGCTGGCCAGCCACAACCAGCTCCTGCCCCAGTGTGATCACCACTGCCTCGTTATTCAGGCCAGTGACCCAGAATCCAGGGTTTGTCATATCAGTACTCTCACCCACGATAGTGACTCTGTTGAAAGACACTACATCTTCTTCCGAGAGTGTTTTAACACCAACCAGGCCCTCATCATCCAGAGAAAGTGAAGAGGGTGGTACAAGGTAGGCTTCGATCTGATTGGCATTGATACTGATGTCAGCACTGATACCCTGGCGTACTTCTGTATCTGAAGTGATTTCAGCCTCAATACGGTAGCTGCGAGTCACCGGGTCGGAGGCGCGCGCCACATAAGTCAGTGAGGCATCGACAACGGTGCCGGTGGTCAGGTTGGCCTGAACAGCGCTACCCAGGGAAATGTTGCCTACATCTTCTTCCGGTACCTCGGCAATCAGGATCATGGGGTCGTCGTCCAGCAGGGTTGCGCATTCACCGCCGACATTCATGTAATCGCCAACTTCAACCATGCGATTTTCCATGATACCGCTGAAAGGAGCTCTGATTCGTGTTCGTTCCAGCGCCAGCTCGGCCCGGCTGACGGCCGCTGTTGCGGCGTCAAAACTGGCTTTAACCTGAGCGAGATCACCACGTGAGGCGAGGTTGCGATTTTGCAGGTCAACAGCACCCTCATACTCCAGGCGAGCCTGTTCCTGGCGGCTGACGGCTTCCTGAAGGTCAACTTCACGGTTATCAACGGCTAGTTCACAAAGCAGGTCACCCGCTTCGACACGACCGCCCCGTGGCACAGGAGTGCCAACAACCCGGCCCGCTGTCTCGGCCCGAATGCTGACCAGGCGGTCAGCTCGCGTCCTGCCCCGGACATCAACAGTCTGGGTATACAGGGCTGGTGTGATGCGCTTTGCTCTGACAGTAAAACCTGTCACATCCGCCATTTGCTCACCTTCGGCGATAACATTGACGGATGCGGGTTCACTGGTGTTAGCGTAGGTATCGACACTTTCCCGCTCCCCCCGGGGGATGATCATCCAGACAATGATCAAGGCCAGAATACTAACTGCTATCAAGTACTGTTTCTTCACGTCTGACTCCGTGTGATGCCCGTCTGTACAGGCATGATTGATGCCCTCAAGCGCGGGTTAGAAAGTAAACCTGTCGTGTATTTACTCGTTATATATGCAAAAAGATCAGTTGGCGGATACTGCCGGTTCACCAGATCGATTCACCAGGCTGGCCGCTAGGCCGAATTGATATTATTATTTTGAAGACGCTATAGTAAGGTGAGGCACGCGTTGGCGTGCCTTTACGATCTGGCGGTGAGCGTTATAGCATTTATAGGCCTGGTGAATGAGTGCCGAAAGTCATTATCCCCCAGCGCGAAGGAATGCTACAAACGGCCAGGGGGGTAGTGTACCTGATTTCATTCAGCCTGAAACCGGCTTTTTTTGCAGTTTCCGTTGCAGTGTCCGGCGGTGCATTTTCAACTGTCGGGCAGTCTCGGAAATATTACCGTGGTTTTCTTTCAGTACTTTCTGGATATGCTCCCATTCCAGGCGGCGGACTGACATCGGTTCCTGAATGGAGTTAGGTCTGTGTCCTGAATCTGCAAGCTCGGTACTGGTCTCTCTTGTTACACCTAGCGCAGATAATATCTCACTGACATCAGCGGGTTTTGCCAGATAATTGTCAGCTCCCAGTTTGATGGCCTCAACAGCAGTGGCAATACTGGCGTAACCAGTCAGCATCAGGATGGATGCTTCCGGGTTGAGCTTGCGTAACGCGGGTATAAGCTCAAGCGAGGACTCTCCAGACAGGTTCAGGTCGACGATGGCGTTATCAAAGCGCTGTGACTCAATAATCATTCTGGCCTGGTCAAGTGAGCTGGCGTGATCTACCGCAAATTCACGGCGTGTCAGCGCCCTGGACAGTACGGAAGCAAATACTTCGTCGTCTTCCACCAAGAGCAGACTTCCTAATGGTTTGCTGGGCGTCATCGTCTGATTGTCCACGGTTTAATCCTCTTGATAGGAATCCGGAGAGGTAGCCGAACTGTCCGAGGTTGCTAGCGGCACCCTGATCAGGGTTCGCGCGCCACCGCCGGGTTTGTTATACATTTCAATAGTACCGTTGTGTCGCTGGATTGAGGCATTGGCCAGAAAAATCCCTAATCCCATGTTGCCCTGCTTGGTGGAGATGAAGGGGTCTCCCATGTTTTCCATGACCTGGGTTGGAATACCGGGGCCATCATCCTCAATGTCTATGAGTAGCATCTCTGGTTGTCGTTCATCGCGGGCAAAAGACACGCTGACTTCTTTCAAGGCGGCGCGAATCGCATTTTCAATGATATTGATAATGGCATGGCGAATTGTCAGGTCATGATTGACCGTTGCTTCCAGACAGTCGTTACTGATGTTGAACTCAACAGGAGCCTTGGGGTGGATGTTGGTAATATAGCTGTCTCTTATACACATCTCCGAGCCCACGAGACTAAGGCGAATCTC
>OJDN01000102.1_pt1 | contig 32697 bp, 30 predicted proteins | sample 1592731 | NCBI WGS metagenome assembly OJDN01 (sample SAMN05416881, study PRJEB24817) | seawater metagenome | isolation source: Sea water | place: Canada:Atlantic | collected 2013-11
AGATTCGCCTTAGTCTCGTGGGCTCGGAGATGTGTATAAGAGACAGGTATAAAGGTCAGGTCTCTGAGAACCAGCAAAGCAATCCAAAGACTCCAGCCAATCAGCTGGAATATCCAGAATTGAATCTCACGACGCCAAAAAGGGTGACTAGGCAACATGATGAGAGAAGTGGGCAGCATCTCAGAATGCTGCCCACTGCAACAATTTAAGGCAGCAGATGCGAAACGCCATCACGCTCTTCACGCAATTCCTGTTCCGTCTTCTGCATCAGGTCACGACTGAAATCATTCACATCCAGACCCTGAACAATGGTGTACTGACCGTTTTCGCAGGTCACAGGGAAGGAGTAAATCAAACCTTCTTCAATACCATAGCTGCCATCGCTATGAATGCCCATACTGACCACTTTACCGCTTGTACCCAGTGCCCAGTCACGCATGTGCTCAATCGCCGCGTTCGCTGCTGATGCCGCACTGGACAGGCCACGTGCTTTAATAATGGCAGCACCACGTTGCTGTACATTCGGGATAAAGCTCTCGGTTAACCAGTTCTGATCAACCAGCTCTGTTGCCGCTGTGCCATCCACTTTGGTGTGGTGGATGTCAGGGTACTGTGTCGCAGAGTGGTTACCCCAGATGATAATGCCATCAACATCAGTGCTTTGCTTGCCAGTCTTCTCAGCCAGCTGTGCGATAGCACGGTTGTGGTCCAGACGCGTCATAGCAGTGAACTGGCCTGGGTTCAGGTCTGGCGCGTTGCGATATGCAATCAAGGCATTGGTGTTAGCCGGGTTGCCAACGACCAGCACTTTCACGTCACGGCTGGCGTTGTCATTGATAGCTTTGCCCTGCACGGAGAAGATCGCGGCGTTAGCTTCCAGCAGATCTTTACGCTCCATGCCTGGTCCACGAGGACGGGCACCAACCAGCAGGCAATAGTCCGCATCTTTAAATGCCACATTAGGATCATCGCTTTGAACAATGCCCTGTACCAGTGGGAATGCGCAGTCTTCCAGCTCCATGGCAACGCCTTTGAGCGCGTCCAGAGCTGGTGTGATTTCCAGCAGCTGCAGGATAACCGGCTGGTCTGGACCCAGCATCTCACCGGCAGCAATACGGAATAACAAGGAATAGCTGATCTGACCTGCTGCCCCAGTAACAGCAACACGAACTGGTGCTTTTGACATTTTTTAACCCTTTGAATAGCAATGTATTTTGTCGCCAAAGACGTGCACGACCTGATAAGAAGGCTGGAAAGTATACCACTACACGATGAACATGGCATCGCCATAGCTGAAGAAGCGGTATTTCTCTGCCACAGCTTCCTGGTAGGCGGCCATGACAGAGTCCCTGCCGGCAAAAGCACTGATCAACATCATCAGGGTAGATTTTGGCAGGTGGAAATTGGTGATCATGGCATCCACGACCTGAAATTCATACCCGGGGTAAATAAAAATGTCCGTTTCGCCTGCGAAAGCGTCTGGTACCCGGTTGTGAACCTGGTGAGCGGCAGCACTTTCAAGGCTGCGCACAGATGTCGTTCCGACCGCGACAACCCTGCCTCCCCTTGCCCGGCAGGCAGCAATCTGCTCACAAGTCGACTGCGGCACATCAATCCACTCACTGTGCATCTTATGCTCAAGCACGTCCTCTGTACGAACCGGCTGAAAAGTGCCTGAACCCACATGCAGGGTCAGGAAGGTCTGCTCGACACCTTTCTCCGAGAGTTGCTTGAGCATACCCTCATCAAAATGCAGCCCCGCAGTAGGTGCTGCAACAGCGCCCGGGTTCTTGTTATACACGGTTTGATAGCGACTCCGATCAGCGGCTTCGTCATTTCTGTCTATATAAGGAGGCAACGGCATATGACCGTACTGCTCCAACGCCGTTGTCAGTGCCTCCTGGCAATGGAACTTCAGGTGGAAGAATGCATCCTGCCGCCCCAGCACTTCTGCTTCCAGCGGTGGCATGTCCGGCTGATCAGACAAAAACTCGATTCGGCTGCCAGCTGCCGGTGACTTGCTGACACGCATTTGCACCAGCGCTTCAGTATCACTTAACAGGCGCTCAACCAGGATTTCCAGTTTACCGCCCGAGGCCTTGCGGCCATACAGACGCGCGGCCAGGACTCGCGTGTCATTAAAGACCAGCAGGTCGCCCGGATTAAGCAAATCCATCAGGTCCAGGAATTGCCGGTGCTGAACCTGACCATCATCACGTCCCAGGCACAGCAAACGGCTATGCGTCCGTTCAGATGCGGGGTAGCGAGCGATCAGGGATTCAGGCAGGTTGTAATCAAAGTCACTGAGTTTCATAAGGCTGGCAAGTTTGCCCGAATCGCGATTACTTGCCAAGCCAAATTCAACAATCCCAGATATCTTCAGCCAGCTGGCGTTGGCTCTACATACTGCAACCCATTGCTTTGCAGGCCAACCAGCCCGATAGCATCCGCGGTTAAGTCCTGCTCGGCAGCAAGGGCCACCAACTGACCATCCGTCATGCCCGCATTCAGGCTGGCCACATATGCATCGAGTTCGGACTGGGGTATTTCACTACCAATCACATTGCTCCACAATGTACGCACCAACGCCTCGGGTTCATGCAGGCCCGCAGTAGCTGAGGCCAGTTCCGCCAGCTCAGTAAATGAAGTGCCGTTATCAAGCATCTGCAAGCCAATACCAGCATATTCGGCGTTGTTTACAGCCTCTGCACCAAATACCGCGCCCAGTATTCGCGCTACCTGCCCTGCGTTTCCATCCAGGTCAAAGGCGAGATTACCGTCACTTAATTTGATTCGCTCTACATTTGTGGTTGTAACCACATCTTGACCGGTTTGCAGTCTAAGTGTTTCCGTCATCGGACTTGTGCTTATATCCACGCTTTCCAGGGCAAGCGACATTGACAAGCTATCCAGGCCTTCACCGGTTTTTATCACATCAGACCCGCCGCTCCAGACAAGGTTGGTATTGGTATCATTCATGACTCGGATAATGTCAGTTCCGGCCGTATCACTGGCAACATCACCTGCGGCTTCAACAGTAATAATATTGGCACTCGGTTCAACCTCGCTGATAATGTTGGTGTAACCGGTAATTTCCTGAGGCCGCTCTTTAAGGTGATCATCAATCACATCGGTCACGTCAATACCAATCGCATTCAGCGCAGATGCAATAACGGAATTGCTATTAGGCCCAGGATAAAAACTATAGGTGATATCGGCCTCTTCTATCGCTTGCACATGAGTTTTCATCAGTTCCCATAAAGCTGTGACATCGCCTTGTACATCAATTTCCTTATAGTTCCGGCTCTCACGGGTAGGTGTACCTGTTTCCCCTTGTCCTACCGCAGTCCTGGCCAGCACCTCTCCAGCAACTGTAGCAATCGGCGTGGAAGAGGTTGGGGGTTGTGTCGCTGGACCACCTTCCAAATAATACTCCTGTCCCTCTTGGTCAGTGTATACAAGATACATATGCTGCCCTTTTACTTCTTCCTCAGGCACTCCCAACAGATTGGCAAACATGGTTCTTTGTTCTGAACTGATAAAAACCTCATAGTATTCAATACCGATTGTAGCGGACATAATATAACTCCCTGGCAATATGACTCTACTCATAAAAACCAACTCTCTATCTGGTTTTCAATACCCAGTATTAAAGAGCCACCTTTACAAGCATTTTCATATCCTGACACCAGGTTTATGATGGACTCAAGTAGCACAATTGAGCTATTGAATTTTGCCTTGCAAGCATGAAACATTCTGATATGTCCAACACCATCCTGGTTGCCGATGACCATCCGGTTTTTCGCTATGGTCTGGTGCAATTAATACAGCAATACATACCAGAGGCTATGATTGCCGAAGCCGCCAATGTCAATGAAGTCAGAGTTCATTTGAACAAGCAGACGTTTGACCTTGTATTACTGGATCTGAATTTTCCGGGCTTACAAATGCCTGAAGGCTTTCAATTGCTTCGCAAACTGGCTGACCTGACAGCATTTGTGGTTATATCCATGACCAATGATCCAAGCACAGTTGCCCAGGTTATGCGGAGCGGTGCAGATGGTTTTATTGGTAAATCCGTTGATAGTAAGGAAATGGCTCTCAGCATTCAGGCTGCACTGGATGGTGATATTGTCAAAGTCGGAGTCAGCCGCTTTGACCGCAATAATGCAGGCAATGCAAATTTTCACACGAACAGCATTCACCCCGCACTGACTTCCATGACAGAACGGCAATTACAGGTGCTTGACGGCATTCGCCGCGGCCTGTCCAACAAGCAGATTGCCCAAGAGCTGTTTATTTCTCATCATACTGTGCGCATTCATGTCTCAAGCGTCCTGCGCATGCTTGAAGTTCACTCACGAGCATCTGCAGCTGCCATTGCCACCAGCGCCAGGGATGTCAGGACTCATCAGGCAAACACAAAGTAACCATCGCAGCACGTAATTGTACTGGCTTGACAGGCTTGGCGAGCGCTTTAACTGACCTCTCTTGACCCAGCACAGCAGTAAAATCCACTTCGCCCTGCTGAAACAGTACCAGCACACTGGCTTGTAACGGCAAACACTTGAGGCTGCCAGTCAAACTATTCAGTGAGTCAGCGCTGGCCAGATCAATGACTACCAGGTCGATATTCTCCTCAGAATCCAGTGCAACAATACGACATCGCCAACGTTGTAATAATTCAGCAAGAGGAGGCGAGTTATCCAGGCTTTGCTGCTCACCCGGTATTGTCATCAGGGCAACCGACAGCCCCTCCAGCCTGTGTGTACCACTTGACTCACCGACCCCATCTACTGAAACGCTATTCTTACGATCTACTGCTGCCGGCAAACCACTGACCTGAAACAACATCCCTCTTCCCGGTACACTGCGACACCGGCAACGCAATGCCAACAGCCGGGAAAATTGTGCCACCAGCAATAGTCCAAGACCCTGCCCCTCTTCCAGTGAGCGGAGCCTGGAAGTCGGTTTGAATAGCCGATTGATGTGGCGCATTGTATCAATATCAGCGCCCTTACCATCATCGATGACCAGCATCGACACATGCCCCCCTCGACGCCGCGCAATCAACCGAATCTTGCTGCCGGGCGCATGGTTGATGGCATTGGTCACCAGGTTATTAAGCATGTGTGTCAACAGGGTTGTATCTGTCCTGACCTCTACCGTATCTGACTCGACCACAATCTGGTTTTGATGTCTTGCAGCAAACGAGCGGAATGACATCGCAATACGCTGCAGAAAACCAGCCACTTCAATAGTATCGACCTTCCCGCGATAGGCATTTATTTCTGAGGCTGATAAATCCAGTATGGATTGCAGCATGCCTGACAGTGAAGTGACCGTATCTGATAAAGAATGGACTAATTTGCGATCACCTGGTTCAAGGCGCCGACTCGACAAGACATCAACCAGGTAACCCATGGCTTGTAACGGATGGCGCAAGTCGTGACTGATGTAAGCCAGCAAACGATGGCTGCTTGCACTAGCCTGGTCAGCGCGCTGTTTCTCACGACTTAATTCTGCCACTTTGCCCTGCAGGGCCATATTCAGTTGTTCCTGGGTACGCAGGGAGACAAACATTCTACCAGCAACAACCAAGAGCGTTATCGCATATAGCAACAGCATGGCGGCACGGCCAGCGCGAAAATCAAGATCACTCTGCTGAAGATACACCCAGGCAAGACCGGTCAGGGAAATTATGACACTGATATAGGCAGAACGCGGAACAGCGTGTTGTGAAGAGACTGCAGCAAGCGCAGTTCCGCCCAAGGCAAACGTATAGAACAACAGCGCATCTGCACCAAGACCGGCAGCCACATGAGCTCCATAACCCCAGACCAGTGCCACAAACCCGGTCAACCATGAGTGCACATAACCCCAGCGCTGCGGCCAGGTTGAGCATAGACCCCGATAACTGATTACAAGCATGGCGAGGCTCCCTGTCAGCATCAGTACTAGCCAGGTGGCAACGTCAACCTGAGTCAGACCAAGCGCCATCGCAACCAGCAATACCACTGCAATATGAACCAGCCAACTGCGCTGACCGATACGAAAAAGATGGTTCAGTTGCCAATCATCTGCGTGTAACATCTGGTGCCAAGCGAACATCTGAATAATTTAGCATGGATCATGGTTTTGGCAAGCGATCCGCAGCTACTCAACATCATCACCAAAATCCATCAATAGCATTGTCACAGCCAGTAATGCTGCTATAATGCGCCCCTCTGATTCGCACATCCCTGCCGGAGTGGTGAAATTGGTAGACACGCCGGATTCAAAATCCGGTGCTGGTGACAGCGTGCCGGTTCAAGTCCGGCCTCCGGTACCAATCTTTTTTCTTTCTGTTCCTGCTTTCAGCATTTTGCTGTTAGCTGGTCCTCTGTATTGACTGAATCTTCTCTCCCAGCACTATTTTGTATTCATGCTTGATTCATGCCCACACCCCACCAGCGTCTTTTGTCCGCAAGATAAATATTCTCTGACGACAGATTATCCATAAATTATTAACTCTGTTTTTATTTTTGCTAATCATTATCATTTTCGCTACTATTCGCGCCGTTGTTTAGAGTTGACTTACGGGAGAAACCTCACCATGTTCAAACGCACCCTGCTTTTTACTTCCATTCTGATTAGCACTCAGGCTGCAGCCAGTAATGACCAGCTGCAGGAAGTCACTATTATAGGCAGCGCCGAAGACGCGATGCAGCTTCCCGGCTCAGCACATGTCGTCAGTGAAGCCGAGCTGGAAAAGTTTGCCTATACAGACATCAACAGAATGGTGCGCCAAGTTCCCGGAGTTTACTTGCAGGAAGAAGACGGATTTGGCTTACGGCCCAATATTGGCATTCGCGGCTCCGGCTCTGAACGTTCAGATAAAATTACATTATTGGAAGATGGTGTACTGATGGCGCCAGCCCCTTATTCTGCACCAGCGGCTTACTATTTCCCGACAGCAGGCCGGATGCACCGAATTGAAATACTGAAAGGCGCAAGTATTCTGCGCCAGGGCCCTGCCACTGTGGGCGGCGTTGTCAATTTGATTTCGACCCCAATCCCAACCCAGACCAGCGCCGAGGTCAATCTGGAAACCGGCGACTTCAGTACCCATAACCTGAATGCCAGCTATGGTACCCGTTCAGCGCACTGGGGCATGCTGCTTGAAACCCAGCAGTTGCAGAGTGACGGTTTCAAAAAGATTGACCGCTCAAACCAGGACAGCGGCTTTGAGGTTGAAGACTACCTGGCCAAATTTACTGTCAACACAGCAGGCGACAGCTCATTTTATCAGCAGCTGGACCTGAAAATTCAATATTCAGAAGAGCTGTCCAATGAAACCTATGTCGGCCTGACAGACCGTGATTTCCGCGATACCAGCAATCGTCGATATGGACTGACCGCCAATGATCAGATGGATACGCGCCACTCCAGCATCAGTGCCCGCCACCTGCTTCAGCTTAATGATCAAATTACGCTCACTACCACGGCATACCAGAACCGTTTTAAACGAGACTGGTTCAAAGTTGATAAAATCGATGGATCAAGTTTTGGCAGCCTGATAGACGCTGCTAATATTGGTGATGTATCTGCTCAGTCAATCCTGAATGGCGACACTGATGCAGAAATCAGTATCAAACATAACGCTCGTGAATATACCAGCCAGGGGCTGCAGTCAGTAGCAGAGTGGTCTGTGAGCTCTCATCAAATGGAGCTCGGCATCAGATATCATGAGGACGATGTTGACCGTTTCCAGCCGAGTGAAGTCTTTCAGCAGTCCAGCGGAAACCTGGTCTTCGACCGCATTACGTCGCCCAGCTCCAGCAACAACCGGATCGAGGAAGCTGAAGCTCTCGCCATCCATTTCATGGATACCTGGCAGGCCTCTGCGCAGCTGGATGTCACGATGGGTCTGCGACATGAAGATATTGATACACGTCAGCTACGCTACAGCGACCCGCAACGCAGCACACGAACACTGACGGCGAACAATAGTGTCTCAGAAACGCTTTGGAGCCTGGGCGCAACTTATGACTTAACTCCCAACTGGCAGGTACTGGCGGGTGTCCATACAGGGTTTGCCCCTGCTTCCGCTGGGTCGAGCGATAATGTTGAGCCGGAGAAAAGTCAAAACTATGAGGCCGGCTTCCGTTACCAGTCCGACGCGTTCAACAGCTCGGTTATCGGCTTTTTCAGTGATTATGAAAGCACTGTACTTAACTGCTCCCAGGCATTCCCATGTGAGCAGCAATCCAGTGGTTCACAGAGCCTGGGTCAGTCAGAAATTGCCGGGGTTGAGCTGATGCTGGAGACAAGGCTCTATAACTCCGGGTCTGTGCAGGTACCGTTGATGGTCAGCTTTACCCACACAGATGCAGAAATTACGGATGCGGAAAGCAACGATTCACTGCATGCAGGTGATGTATTAAGGTATGTCCCCGAAAATGTTCTTAGTACCCAGGTAGGAATAAACTATGGCGATAGCCTGAGTGTTTATCTGAATGCCAACTATGTTTCCGCTATGTGTCACAACAATGAGTGCGACCGTCCAGGCATCGATGATACATTCCTGGAAACAGATGAAACGCTGATATTCGACCTCGTCGGGCATTACAGTGTCAACGAAAACACCCGCCTGTATGTAAAAATTGACAATCTGCTGAACGAGCAGGAAATTGTGGCTCGCAGCCCTGGTGGTGCTCGTCCCAGCAAGCCCAGAGCTGCCAGCGTCGGCGTCAATTTTCAGTTCTGATTGCATAGGTGGCGAAGTCAGAGGCTTCGCCACCTTTTCTTTACTGAAATACGGTTTAGCCATTCTAATGTCTTTTCATCTTTAACAAGCAATTTCAAGAAAACACCTGCCTTTTTTAAAAATGACTTAGCCGGAAATTCAGAATCCGGCAGCATCCTCTCATTGCAAACTCTATAGTGAAACCACTACATTCCTGGAAGGCTGTCGGGATGCAGTTGTAGACGAAATCTCCAAATAATCATAACAATGTAATTGCAGGAGACATTTTATATGTGGTTCCCACATCACCTACCCCCGTTCCGTCGCTCCACCCATCACCGTCTGTTAACCGCCATCATTTGTACCAGTGCTTTCGCAGCGCTTCACACCAGCCCAGTCAGTGCACAGCAAGACGGCAGTGATATGGAAGTGGAAGAAGTTGTTGTCACCGGCTCGTTCATTCGTCGCAGCGAAGGCTTTACCGCCGCTTCTCCCGTTGTGCAGATGACATCTGAAGACCTGGATGCAGAAGGCACGGCCAACATGGCCCAGGTCGTGCAAAACATGACCTTTAATGGTGGTACCGCCGTTACCAATTCAATCCAGGGCGTCTCAGATTCCAACCCTGCTTTTAACCTGCGCGGCCTAGGCGCCAGTGCCACATTGCAACTGGTTGACGGCAAGCGAATGACAAGCAATAACGTCAATGCCCTGATTCCAGATATTGCCGTGCAGCGCATAGATATCGTAACTGACGGTGCTGCCGCACTATACGGTAGCGATGCTGTAGCTGGTGTGGTCAATATCATCCCCCATACTCAGTATGAGGGCGTTGAAATGACATTTCTGCAGGAAGGTGACACACGAGGAGATTTTACAGAGTCTTCCGTCGGCTTTATGGCTGGCACTCAACTTTCAAATGACATTAATATCACCGGCGCCGCCAGTTATCGAGACCAGGGCAACTTGCGCTGGTTAGATCGACCAAAATTGATGACATCCGGTCTGACGCTCAACTCTGGCTCACACCCCGGTAACTTTATAGTGCCCGTTCGCGATGAGATGGGCAATCTGACCGGCGGTACCGCTGGCCGACCTGATCCAAGCTGCGGTTTGATCAGCGAAGACCCGCGCCAGATGGGCAACAACCCTTACGGCATAAACCTCCTTGGCCGCTGTTGGCTGGAATTTGGTGATACACGAGATTTCCGGGCCGAGCAAGAGTTCAGTAAATTCTATGGTAATTTCGATTACAGCCCCGCTGGCGACGTCTCCATGTCAGCCCAGGTTTTGTATTCGCGCCAATATCGACACAGTCGAAACAATCAGTCCAACCCCGGCGGCCGTGTGCAGGATATGTCGACCATTCGCGGCGAGTTACCCGGTAACACATTCAGAGCTAAGTCAGCAGATCAGCGTGAACTTTATGCTGAGCCATTACGAGATGGCAATGGCACCATCGTCACTGACGGTTATGGTCGCCCCCTACCCATGCGTGACGCCAACAACCAGGTGGTACTGGCCGCCAATCAATTCGCTTCAATGGACGCCAACCCCAATGGTGGCGTGCCTTTCTATGAAGATGTCCGAGCTAACGCCTGGATGCCGATAGGCAAAACCAGCACCCTGCCGACGGGTTTTAATGCCGACGGCACCAATCCCCTTATTAGTGACGATCGCAACTTACGTGTGGCTTTTACAGCCAATTTCCCCGCTCCCTTTTTGGATACCTGGGAAGGGATGGCAAGTTATGCCTACAACAAGTTCGAAGATCGCGGTAGGTCGAATCAGTCATACAGCTTTAGCGCCATTGAATCCGGTCTAAACTGCGATGTCATTAACAATGTCGATGCCTGCTACAACCCTTTTGGTGTCGTGGATTCACAGTTTGCGACCTCGCAGGCAGTTACAGACGCCATTTGGACTAATTACGCCCGGCGCAATGAAGACGAACTGCAAACCTTCGACCTGGTGTTCAATGGCGACGTGCGACTCGGCGATTTTCAATTGCCCGGTGGTGAAATAGGCATGGCTGTCGGCTACCAACGCCGCAATGAGAAATTACTCGATACCCCCCCTGCTAACATCCTCTCTGGTGACCAATTCATTGGATCACAACTAGACATTGCCTATGGCAGTCGTTCCGTTGATGCATTTTTTGCAGAAGTGTTAATGCCGGTCACCAGTAATTTCGAGATCACCAGTGCCTTTCGCTCAGAGAAATTCAGTAGCGGTCAGGATGATGCGATTGCAAAGGTCGGTTTCGTCTATGAACCCGCGGACTGGGTTGGCCTTCGCGCCACCTGGGGGCAGGCGTTCATCGCGCCAACGATTCGCCAGCTTGAATCACCAGAAAATTGCGGTTTGAGCAGTGTTAACGACCCCTTCACAACATTCCAGGGGTTCGTTACCTCTTGCAAAGGAGGCAACCCAAACCTGCAGTCTGAAACCTCAACCAGTGTCTCTGCCGGTATCGACCTGATGCCCATGGACGGCATGACTTGGTCCATTACCTGGAGTGAAACTGACTTTGAGGACCGGATTGTCGGCACCACAACAGAAGACATCATTCGCACTGACTTTGCCAATTTCCAGGATGCCTACGGTTTTACGCCCACAACGGACAACCCGTATCCATCTACGGCACTGCTCCAGCAATGGATTGATGACCCTCGTTCTGATAAACGGATCTCACGTGTACCGGGTAACATTGAAACGGTCCAGCGCATTCAGCAAAGCGATTCGAACGCTTCCACCATGCTGGTGCGAGCCTGGGATACCAGACTCAGCTATGACCTGCCATTCCGCAGCTGGGGGGCTTTTGATATCAACCTACAGGCAACCTATGTCGATACCTACCAGTATCAAATGGCCGCAGATGACCCGGTCCAGGAAGGCGCGGGCAACCAGAACAATCCCACCGGCGCTGTGCCGGCCATGCCTAGATGGCGTGCCAACTCACGCCTTCGTTGGTCAATGAACGACCACACTCTGGCGTTGACCGCGCGCTATACACATTCGGTTGCATTTGATGCTAACGAATACAGCTTCCAGCGGTTCTTCCCGTATAGCACATTCCGCTACACCGATGAGATCCGACCCTGGACTCAGGTAGACATGTTCTACACCTACAACGGCCTGGAAGTACCCGGCATCGGTGGTGAACTGTCCCTGACTGTTGGCTCGCGCAACCTGTTTGATCGCGAAGCACAAAAAACAGGCATGATTGCTGGTGCCTTTGCAGAGCTTCAGGATGTCTTGGGACGATCTGTCTACGGTCGGATCAATTACCGGTTCTGAGCCTCATAAAGCCATAACACGAAGCGCAGTCGCGACTCAGGTCACATCTGACTCAAATTGCGACTGCGCTTCGTATCCATTTATGGCATAGTCAGCATGTACGCTGAAATATAAAACGTAGAAAATAACAATAACGTAACATCAGCGAGGTATCATGAGCCCGGATTCTGTCACGGTTCACCACTGGTTATGTCTGTTTGCTGCCCTGGCCATATCACAGCTACTCATCACCAGTACAACATTCGCGCAACGCAAACCTGTACAGTGCGCTTCTCGCCTGATGATTGCATTAAGCATTGGCATTTCCGCGTACATGCTGACCGGCATCCCCATCATGCAGTCGGCCCACCCGGCGCCATTATTTGTTATCAACCTGCTCTCAATATCCAGCCCGGCCTTGTTCTGGATGCTGTCCCGCGAACTGTTTCAATCGCAAACCAACACTCAGATGCCAATCTTGGTCGTCATTCTGGTGGGAACTTACCTCACCTTGCGAATGACAGGAATCAGTGTTTTTGATGATCAACTGTTGCGCCAGCAAACTGCCATGCTCGCCGTTTTCATTTATTTTCCGCAGTTAATCATGATCGGCCTGGTCTCACATGCCTGCCTGACAGCACTGCAGCAGATTCACGAAAAAGATCATGAAGACACTCACAGTTTGCCAAAATCACATATCATTTTTATCCTGACACTGGGCGCCATTATTTTCATGGTCGTCAGTACCAGTGCCCTCGGCATGGTGTCTGACCTGACCAAAGCCCTGTATTATTTTGCTATCTTTCTCGCTGCATTTGCCTTTAATACACAGCTGCTTCGTCTGGAACCGGTACTGGCGCAGCTGTTTATTCATGGCAGCTCAGTCAAATCGCCCACTTCTCTCAACCCCAAAGACCAGCAGCAGTACCAGCGTATTATGGATACCATGCGAAAAGAACGGCTCTACGCCCGCCCGGGTCTAACGCTACGACATGTTGCTGATGCCCTGCCAATGCGTGAATACCGGCTTCGGGAGTTTATTAACAAGACGCTGGGATACCGTAACTTTAATCAGTTTGTAAATGCTTTTCGGCTGGAGCTGGCTTGTGAAAAATTGAGCCTGCCACCGAACGACAAAGTCCTGATCTCTGCCATTGCCTGGGATCTTGGCTACTCTTCCCCTTCAACATTTAACAAAGTGTTCAAGAAGCGATTTGGTGTAACCCCGTCCGAATTCCGCAAACAAATCGTTGCCGATGGCTGCAACGACCAGGTTCCTGTGTAATACAGCATCAAGCTTTCCCGCCCTGGTTCAAGTCAGCGTCATTTTATGCGCATCGCGTTGATTGACCTAATTAGTAAGCTTGCTTATAATAACCATACATACAATTAGCAAGCTACCTATCAGCCAGCCATTAAGGCGACAACATCATGTCAAATCATAAAGACAGCAACGACAAACTGGGCTTCGTTATCCAGGATATTGCCCGCCTTATGCGCTGGAACTTTGATCGCCGCGCCCAGAACCTGGAACTGACACGAGCACAATGGGGCGTGTTGGCAAATCTGACCCGCTGCCCTGGTGCCCATCAGAAAACGCTCGCCGACCTGCTAGAGGTAACACCGATCACACTTGCACGCCATATTGACAGACTGGAGCAGAACGGCTGGGTACGCCGGGAGGATGATGTCGAAGACCGTCGTGCCAAGCGCGTTTACCTGACCGAGAAAGGACAGGAGATTCTTGGCGAGTTACAGAGTGTGGGCCAGGAAGTTCGGCAGCAAGCATTAACAGGCATTAACACAGAAGAAGAAGAGCAGTTACTCACCCTGTTACTCCGTTTACGGCAAAACCTGGGCACCTCGTCTACAGACGACAGCTAGGAACCGGGTATTGGCAGAGCGGATTTTAATCAGCAGTTTTACATCGCATTCAGGACAGTAACATCATGACTAAAACAGTATTCAAACGTTTATTTCTTCTTTTGCTCGGCCCCCTGGCAATCGCAGCCGTCAGTGCCTGGCTGTACCTGCACGGCGGACGAATTGTCAGCACTGACAATGCCTATATCAAAGCCGACATCATTGATGTCAGCAGCGAAATTTCTGGCCGGGTGATGTCGGTCAACGTAGACGATAACCAGCCCGTTGCCAAAGGTGAATTGCTGTTCACGATTGATGACCGCCCTTACCAGATCGCTCTGCATAAAGCGGAAGCTCAACTGGCCGAGGTGCGCAGCAACATCGCCAGCCTGAAACAGGAATATCATAACAGTGAAATCGCCATCCAGAATGCGGACACTCGCCTTGCTTATCTTGGCAAGGAGCTTGAGCGGGTAAGGTCATTGCTGAATCGAGGATCCATCTCGGTATCTGCTTTTGACGAAGCCGAATACCAGTGGACCGATGCGCAAAACAATCGCCAGGACAAACTGCAGGCGCTGCAAGTGGTCAAGGCCAGACTGATTGATCCGGACCTGCCGGTTGATGAACACCCACTGGTCAAGCAGGCGCTGGCGCAACTCGATAGCGCCCGGCTGGACCTGGCCAATGTCGAAGTGTATGCCCCGACAAACGGCATCGCCGTCAATGTCTCTGCCAACGAAGGTGAGAATATTGTTGCTGGCTCACCACTGATGAGCGTGGTCGACACTCAGCATTTGTGGATAGAAGCCAATTTCAAGGAAACCGACCTCACCAATATGCACCCTGGCCAGCATGTCAGCGTTGGTGTGGACACCTACCCAGATCGACACTGGCAGGGCCGTGTATCCAGTATCACTCCGGCAACAGGGTCTGAGTTCTCATTGCTGCCCGCTCAAAACAGTTCAGGCAACTGGGTCAAGGTCGTACAGCGAGTCGCGGTTCGCATTGAGTTTGAAGGTAGTGAGCCTCCTGCAGCATTGGTTGCCGGTATGAGTGCCCTGGTAGAAGTGGATACAGAACAACAGCGCACGCTGCCTTTTATCAGCAGCCTGTAAGCCTCAACGACCTGTCACCATCAGCTATGGATATGAAATGACCACTGCCTCTGTTCCCTTTCGTGGCCTGATCGCCATTTCGATCATGCTGGCGACCATCATGCAGGTACTCGATACCACGATTGCCAATGTCGCCTTGCCTCACATGCAGGGCAACCTTTCGGCAACGCAGGATCAGATTACCTGGGTGCTGACCTCTTATATCGTCGCATCAGCAATAATGACACTGCCAACCGGGTGGCTGGCAGGACGCTATGGCAGTCGCCGCGTATTCCTTGTCAGCACTGCCGGCTTCACCGTGACATCAGCTCTTTGCGGCATGGCCAACAGTATTGAGACCATGGTGCTGTTCCGCATTTTACAGGGATGTTTCGGTGCCGCGCTGGTACCTCTTGCGCAATCGACACTGCTGGATATCAACCCCAAAGAGAAGCATGGCAGCGCCATGGCACTCTGGGGTGTCGGTGTGATGATTGGTCCGATTCTGGGCCCAACCCTTGGCGGCTACCTGACAGAGTATTACAGCTGGCGCTGGGTGTTTCTGATCAACCTGCCACTGGGTATCATTACCTTTGCTGGCCTGTTTTTCTTTATGCCTGACAGCAAGCGTTCTGACCGACCATTTGATGCCTTCGGCTTCTTTACCCTGATGCTGGTAATCGGCAGCCTGCAGCTGATTCTTGATCGCGGCGAAACAGTTGAGTGGTTCTCTTCGCGGGAAATCTTGTTTTACTGTGCAGTCGTGGCATCGGCAGCCTGGATGTATGGGGTTCACGCAAAAATGTCGAAGAATCCCTTCCTGTCACCTGCCCTTTTCCGTGACCGAAACCTGGTCACCAGCCTGGTGTTTATTTTCTTTGTCGGGATCATTTTGCTGGCAACCATGGCGCTGCTGCCACCCTACATGCAAAACCTGATGGGCTACCCTGTGCTTGATGTGGGCACATTAATGGCGCCACGTGGCATGGGAACCATGGTCGCCATGATGATCGTTGGCCGTCTGGCCAACCGTGTCGATCCACGCCTGCTGATTCTCACTGGGTTGAGCCTGACCGCATTATCGCTCTATGAGATGAGCCTTTTTACTACCTACGTGCCCCCGAGTCTGATCGTCGGCACCGGGGTTATACAAGGGTTTGGGCTGGGCTTCATTTTCGTGCCGCTAAGCACTGTTGCCTATGCCACACTGGCGCCTCAATACCGTGCTGAGGCGGCCGGTTTTTTCAGCCTGATACGCAACATGGGCAGTAGTATCGGTATCTCAATGGTAATGACCGTGTTAAGTCGCAACATGCAGATCAATCACGCCTACCTGAGTGAATTTGTCACCCCCTTTTCAACCCGGGTGTCACTGAACCAGGTTCCGGGTGCACTGGAACAGCAAGCTGGATCAGTCCTGCAAATGCTCGATGCTGAAGTGTCGCGGCAGGCGGCGACCATCGCCTACGTCAATGATTTCCGACTGATGATGTGGATCGTCATAGCAGCTGCCCCGCTGGTATTTTTCCTGCGCAAAGAGAAACCCAATCAGGAAAGCGCCGTTTCCGCCTAACTACCTATACGCCAGCAACCGGTTACAGCGCGACATTTCACCCCCCCGAAAATGTGCTAAGGTTGGCTCGAACCAGTTAACAGTAATTCAGTCGCCCCTGCTGGAGACCACATGCCCTTACGTCGCGTTGTCCCGTACCTGATGTGCCTGGCTTTGAGCTGTATGACTTTTCTGGCGCCACTTGTCAACGCGAGTGACACCAGCCAGCACGACCTTGACCTTGTTGCCATCGAGCGGGCAGCCAACAATTTGCCACGCCTGCACAGCCTGCTAATACACCAACACGGTGACATGGTGTACGAGCAATATTTCAATGGTCGAGACGCCTCTCAGGCAGCGAACATGAAGTCAGCTTCCAAAAGCGTGATCTCAGCCCTGGTGGGTATCGCCATTGCGCGTGGTGATATTGCCAGCCTTGACCAGCCTGTCAGCGACTATTTCCCGGACATACTGGCAGACGCGGCACCAGCCAAGCGAGCTATCACTATTGAGAACCTGCTGACCATGGAAGCTGGCCTGGAATCGACCAGCAACCGCAATTATGGTCGCTGGGCAGTAAGCGATGACTGGGTGCGGTTCGTGCTTGAACAGCCCATGGTCGGCACGCCAGGCAGCGACATGATCTATAGCACCGGCAGCACGCACCTGTTATCAGCGATTATCGAACGCGCATCTGGCATTAGTACACTGGAATACGCCGAACGGCATCTCACCGGCCCCACAGGGATGAATATCACTTACTGGAGTCAGGACCCACAAGGGGTGTACTTCGGCGGTAATAACTTGGAGATGCGCCCACGCGACATGCTCAAATTCGGTCAACTCTACCTCAATGGCGGTGAATGGGGTGGGCGCCAATTGCTGTCACGTGAATGGGTGGAACAATCGCATAGCCCACATGCCGATTCTCCACGCGGTCAAGGACGTCACTACGGCTATGGCTGGTGGCTTCGCGACCTGGCCGGCATGCAGGTGCCAGTCGCCTGGGGTTACGGCGGCCAACTGATCTTTGTGGTCGAGCCCTTTGACCTGGTGGTTGTAGCCACGGCAGACAGCCAACCGGGCGACGGTCGCTACATGCAGCTGCGAGGCATTTACGACCTGGTTGAGACACATATCCTGGCGCCGCTTGCGGACAGATAAAACAGACTTTGTTATTCCGCAATCACCCGCCACTTAACGCCTGGAAAATATAAACAGTGCCATCATCCGGCACACGATCCGAAAGCGTTTTCTTATCAATCACTATTGTGTCATTGACGCTGATATTGACATGCCGACGCAATGCCCCACGCTCATCGAGAATGTAGTCCAGGAATCCTGGAGCCAGGTTATTGATCTCCGCTAACACACTGGCAACGGAACCGGTTGGCACTACCAGTTCCCGGTCTTCAAGTACCGGGAAAAACCGGTAAAGATGCGAAGTCATTTCCACTGTCGGCATAGGGTCACCCGAATCTTACCGAATAGACAGGCGGGAAGTTACTACCGAGACACTGCCAGCTGTCACCGCGATCCTCAGACAAATAGACATTACCAGTGCTGCTGCCAAAGCACAGACAGTCACCTGCTGCATCCAGGGCATGGCGCAACACAATATCGTAAGCGTTATCCTGCGGCAAACCCTTGCGCAATGCCTGCCAGGACTGTCCGCCATCTGTGGTTCGGGCCACAAACAGACCTCCGTCAATGGCCATGCGCTCTGAATCTGCGCGGGCCGGTACCACCCAGGCTGTACGCCCATCCTGCGCATCCGCCACAATGGGAAAGCCAAAATGCACACCATTCGCTGGTTCACTGACTTTAGTCCAGTTTTGTGCACCATCGTCACTGTAAAAGACACCGCAATGATTTTGCTGCCACAGATGGTCAGGCTGGCTGGGGCAGGCTGTGACAAAGTGCGGGTCATGCCCCCACTCTGCCAGGGGATTCGGCAAGTAGTCCATGAGCATACCCCGGTTTCGTCCCGCCCAGGTTTTACCCCCATCCCTTGTTTCCAGCACCCCTGCTGAAGAGGCTGCCACGTAAACATGGTCAGGGTCGCGCGGATCGACCACGATGGAATGGATGCCTGGCTCGAAAACCCCGTAGTCAATACTCGCCGGTGTGCCTCCCCACTGAGTCTCGCTGGTAGCCTCGCCACTGAACAGGTCACCACCGCGGCTGGCATGGTTCCACAGCGCTCGGTTCAACTCCCAGGACTCACCCCCGTCATCACTGACAAACAGACCGCCGGGAATCGTGCCTGCATACAGCCGTCCTGGCTGTGCTGCAGAACCAAACGTAACGTTCCAGATTTTGTAAACAGTGGCATCGCGGTATTCAGGCTCCCCTGACGGGGCCTCCGGATCAAAATCCGGGGTCGGCAAATACTGAATAATATGGCGTGCACCTTCGGGGTACTTGAGCGACAACACATCTTGCCAGGTTGCGCCGCCATCACGCGAATGCGACAACTTTGGCCCCCAGTGACCATGATCCAGGGATGCCCACAAGGTACCATCGCGCGGATCCCGAGCTGCATAACAAACCGGAATGCCCTAGTGGGCAATAGGACGCGGACGCCAGCCTGCCGGGCTGCGCTCAATAATAACCGTACCCTTGCGGGTACCCAGTAAAATCGTATCAGACATTCACCAACCCTCCGTATGATTCACACCACAAATAACAGTGCCAGGATTTTACCCCTGGTAAGGTTAGTCGAACGGGCCGGGGCGATTTCGACAGCGCCCCTCAAGCATCACTTCAATCCTCAAGTATCACTTCAAGCATAACGTCAAGATAGGCGCGACCATAGCGCTTGTCTGGCTCAAGGTAGTTACCCTCCCCCCATTCATTCCAGGATTTCACAAAAACCAGCCTGTGCTCCTCCGGTTTCTTTACTACCGTCGCGACGACTTCCTGAACATGTTCTTTAAACAGCGTCGGAGTAGAACCGTACAACACCGTGCCACCCAGACCACTGCGCGGTGAATGATCCCAGTTGGGTATGATAGAAGGATAAATATCTGTCTCTTTGTCGGCCTCGCTGACAAAACAGCGCGAAGCTTCTTTGTAGGGCACGATTCTGGGCGTTCGCCTGAGCCACCAGTTGAACTTGCGCCATTGCCGCCGCCACCGGTTTTGCCCGAACCGGTAATAGTCGAACAGCCGGACCGTATTGATACCATCGAGACCCAGGCTGCGTAATTTCTCACCCTCAAGATCCAGCCGGGTGGTCTGCCCAATGAAAAAGATACCGGGCAGACCATGCTCCTGCGCCAGCTGTTGCCAGCGCGCCATAAAACCCGCGGCATCAGGGTGCTCCAGTGCCCGATAGATCATAAACACCGGCTTGTCATCGACACGGATGTAGCGTTCATCCTGAAAAGCAGGAAGACAATAAAAGAAATGCGCATCAACATCGGCATCACCAGGGTAGCTCTGATCCACCAGTAACTCATTCCGGCTGCTGCCATCGCGACTCCAGAATTTTTTATGCCAGGGCTGATTTGCCCAGCACAAGCAAAACGGGAAATCTGGTACTTTGCTTTGCAAAACCTCTTGAAAGGGTTTTTCCAGTTCCATGCGCCCATCGCCGAACCAGTAATGGTAATAGCAGAACCCTTCAATCCCGTGTGCCTTAGCCAGCTCTGCCTGAGCTTCCCGGGCAGCGGGGTCACGCAGGTCATAATATCCCAGTTCACCCGGTTCAATTGGCCAGTCATGTTCAGGAAACAGCTTCTTCGCTGCCCGCACATTGTCCCACTCGGTAAAGTTCTTTCCGTAATGCTGACTGTTTAATTCAGTGGGATGGTATTGCGGCAAATAAAAAGCAATGACACGGGCCTGACGTCTGGGTAAGTTCATGCGTAAATCAACTGTTCTTTTCTTTTACTGATGTGCCACGTTCACTATGAGGCGTACCGGCACAGCTTTCCCCGGTGTACATGCCGGCAAGAAAATCATTGCATGCCGCCCAGCAGCGTTTTAACCAGTGTTTCCGGGATTCTGAAACCTCGCCGGACGCAGGTTGTGTCACCTGTCCCTGTAAATCCGCAAGACGGATGCGTCGTCCATCAAGGCCAGGTCTAGCACTTGCAGGTCTGTCACTTGCAGGCCTGTCCTTCGCGTCATTTACCTGACCTGAATCGTTCACCTCGTTTCTGCTCATCTTTGCCTTATTCCGCATCTTGTCGAAAGATGCTGCCTTGTTTCATCACAAAACGAACATCTATCATGACAGCGATATCGTCCAGCGGGTTGCCATTAACAGCAATAAGATCTGCTGATTTGCCAGGCTCAATTGTGCCAATTTCACTACTCATGCCCAGTACCTCTGCTGCCAGCCGGGTCGCCGTTGCCAGGGCCTCTTCCTCAGGCATACCCGCTTCGACCATGAACTGAAATTCTTCCGCATTATCAGCATGCGGAAATACACTGGCATCGGTACCAAACGCAATGTTGACGCCGTATTCATAAGCCCGGGCAAAAGTGTCCTGAATAAGCGGGCCGATTTCTCGCGCCTTTGGAACCACCAGTGGATGATAATACCCTTCGACATCTGCCTGTTCGGCAACATACTTGCCGGCAGAAATGGTTGGAATATACCAGGTACCATGTTCCACCATTGCAGCCATGACTTCTTCATCCATGTAAGTACCATGTTCAATGGTCAGCACGCCTGCTTCCACGGCACGCAGCATGCCTTCTTTACCATGCGCGTGAGCCGCAACATGCATACCGTAATCGTTTGCTGTTTCTACCACTGCGGCCAACTCATCTCCCATAAACTGAGGGTTCTGACCAGATGCCGCAATGCTGAGCACACCACCTGTGGCTGTTATCTTGATATGATCTGCGCCGTTTTTGTATTGCTGCCTGACCGCCTCCCGCGCCTGTTCCGGGCTGTTAACCACACCGTCTTCCGGGCCGGGTGCTCCCATTAAGTCATCACGCCAACCGTTAGTCGGGTCAGCATGCCCACCGGTTGTCGCCAGGCTTTTCCCGACAGTCAGTATGCGTGGACCTGGCACCTTACCCTGATTAATGGCATCGCGCAGCGCAATATTGACGCCACTTCCGCCTAACTCCCGAATAGTCGTAAAACCCGCCTCCAGTGTCTTTTTGGCATTAACCGCCGCATTGAAAGCAATGTCAGCAGGGTTGAGAGTGAAGCGGTTCAGGGCACCACCGGGGCTGGTTTCACTTTCGATATGCACATGCAGGTCAATCAGGCCAGGTAAAACCGTACGATTACGAAGATCAATCACGGTCTCACCTTCGGCAGCTGAGACAAACCCTTCGGTTACGGACTCGATGCGATCATCTACCACAGTGACTGTCACGTTGCTTTGCAAGCCATTGCCGCTACCGTCCCAAAACTGGCCTGCATGAATGAGAGTCGTCGCGGCCTGAGCCAAAACGGGTGTGATAACGAGTAAGAAAGTCAGACATATACGCTGGATCATGGGTCATGGCCTCTTCTTATTGGAAGACAGTAAATGGGGACTGGATGCTTACACTACGGACCTGCCTGTTATTCTTGCGGTTAATTATCGCTGTGGCAAGCCTGTTGTCACCAGCGCCTGGCCATATCCGTCCACGAAGCTATCCGGCATTCGTTTCGGTCGCCCGTCTGATAGCGCCATACAGACAAAGTAACTCTGAGCACGTAACAAGGTCACCTCATCATGCTTGCGGACCAGTTGAAATGAACGGGTCAGGCGGGTGCGCTTGTGCATTTGCGTTATCCAGGTGGCGACCACAATTTCATCACCTGCGAATGCTGCTTGCAGATAATCCAGTTCATGGCGCCGAATGACCATGGCACGATCCAGCGCCTGATAGGATGCCAGTGACAATCCCAGACTTTCAGAGTGTCGCCAGGCGCACTGTTCCAGCCATTGTAAGTACACGGCATTGTTAACGTGCCCGAGCCCGTCTATGTGCGTGCTGGTAACGCTGGTTTGCCATAAAAAAGGGCGTTCCAGGTCCCAGTTGATCATTCGTTTCTCCTTACCTGTTTGCGACTGTCTGGTGTCCTGTGCGGTGATTTCTAGGTTACACTAGGGTCTGTTACGCAGTACATAAGTGATTCATGGAAATATTTGTCTTCTCATACAACCGGGGTGCTTTTCTGAAGAACTGCATTGATTCCCTGCTTCGCCACACCGAAGGCTGTCGAATCTGTGTAGTAGACGATAACAGTACCTGTCCGGACACCCAGGCCTACCTGGCTGCATTACCAGCAGAGATTGAACTGATGCCAGTTCCACAGGCCAGTGAAGCCCGCCATGGCGGCCTGTATCCCAATATGCAACTGGCCCTGGATGCCGCCGCCGAAGATGTCACCATCTTTTTTATCCAGGATGACATGCAATTAGTCAGAGATTTCACCAGCGATGACAGGCAGTACATTGATGCCTTCTTCACTCATTACGATAAAGCGGCATTCCTGCATCCTATGTTTCTGCGTGGTCGGCGAAATCGCCGGGATCGTCGCATTACCAAACTGGCCCCCGATTTTCCGGTCTACTTTCGCGAACAGCCGGAAAAGAAAAACTGGCGGGACCTCAGCTACGTGGATGGCGTGATTGCACATGCTGGCCGGCTAAAAGCGGCCAACTGGCAGTTTGTTGAAGGAGAAGCAGCTAACGCTGACCAGGCTGCCGGCCTGTTCGGTAAAATGGGCATCTGGCCTTATCCTTTGGCAATGTTCCTGCCTGAAGTGCCTGTCTATCGCGGCAAGCACAAGACAACTGCGGTAGCGCTGGCTGAGCGCTGGGCGGGCACAGATCCCAAAGCGTTTCGTGATATGAATGAAGCCGAGGTGGAACGTTTCAAACAACGGGATTTGAATCAATTACCAGTGGCCGAACACTTCATTGACTGCGAAGCACCGGTCAAAAAACCATTCCATTATAGTGTGGTGAATGTTTACCCGCTGCTTCGAGTGTGGCATAAACTCACCCAATGGCTGAGTTAATTCATAACAACACGACATTTCCCCCTGGAGGGTCAACATGCACTGGGTCAATCTGATCGCTATTCTGGCATTACTGCAATTTATTTATTTTGGCATTCTGGTTGGCAAGGCACGGGGGAAATACAAAATCGACGCCCCGGCTGTCAGTGGTCACCCGGAATTTGAACGTTATTACCGTGTGCAAATGAATACGCTGGAAATGCTGGTATTTTTCCTGCCCACGCTTTACCTGTTTGCGGAATATGTCAGCCCTCTTATCGCTGCCGGAGCAGGCGTCATTTACCTGATCGGCCGTTTTCTGTATCAACGCTCGTACGTCAAAGACCCAAAAACACGAAGCCTGGGTTTTGCTCTGACGATTCTGCCTTCGCTGGCTATGGCCCTGGTAACACTCATCTACATTGTCATGGGTCTGATCGTGTGAGCAACGATCTTCGCCAGATAGCACCATCGGTCGCTCGCAACCGGCAACCGATTCTGGACATCATCAAACCCAGCCTGCCCCCCGGGGCAGCCGTGCTGGAGATCGCTGCCGGCAGTGGTGAACATGCTGTATTTCTGGCGCCAGCACTGGCTGTGAAAACCTGGCAGCCCAGCGACCTTAACCCTTCAGCACTGAAGAGCATAGACGCCTGGCGCTACTACAGCAGCCTGACAGATACTATCCGCCCTCCTTTGCAGCTGGATATGACCGCCTCCTCAGCCAAGTTGCAAAGCGTTTTAAAACAAGCCGGTGCACCTGAGGCCTATGACCTCATCACCTGCATCAACATGATTCACATCTCTCCCTGGGAAGCCTGTCAGGGCTTAATGAAACACGCGGCGAAATTACTGAAACCTGCCGGACTATTATTCCTGTACGGCCCATACTTCCAGGCAGAGCAGCCAGCTGCAGCCAGCAACCTGGCCTTTGATGAAAGTCTGAAAAGTCGCGACCCAGCCTGGGGCTTGCGTAAACTGGAAGATGTTATTGCGTTGGCGCACTCTCATGGCCTGACCTTTCTCGATTCCCACACCATGCCTGCCAATAACCTGAGTGTTGTCTTCAGTCGCTGAATAGAAGTCGATTGAATGATATTGAGTTTTACTCGCCATTATCAGTAAACTGATTTGGATATTGACGTTTCACGTGTTACTCATCCACCGGAGACATACACCATGCCAAACGCCAAAGATAAAGATCGCCGGGAGTCGAGCAAGCTCAACCGTCGCCAGTTTCTCGGTCAATCCCTGTTTGCTACGACAGCCCTGGCACTGGGAAGCCAGCTTTCGTGGGCTCAGGACAGCAGCCCCATCATGCGAACCATCCCGTCAACAGGCCGGCAAATCCCTGCCATAGGCCTCGGGAGTTCGGCAACGTTTTCACAAGTAGCCAGAGAAGAAGACATTGAAGCAGTCAGGGGTGTGATGTCGACTTTACACCGTTTAGGTGGTCGGGTATTTGATACAGCACCAGGGTATGGCGCCTCTGAAGAGGTTGCAGGTCAGGTTGCTCAGAACCTGGGTATAGAAGATGACTTGTTCTGGGCAACCAAACTCAATGTCGCCCGCAATGGCCCAGCCGATCCTGCGGCGGCTCGCGAACAACTGGAAACCTCTTTCGCCAGAGTCGGCAAACCGACCATCGACCTGGTACAGGTTCATAATATGGGTGACCCTGACGTCCAGTTGGGTATTCTGCAGGAATATAAGGAAGCAGGCCGAATACAACATATCGGTATCACCACCACACGGGAAAGTCAGTACGCAGAGCTGATGCAGGTGATGAGACAGTATCCACTGGATTTTATTGGCATTGATTACGCGGTTGATAACCGAAATGTTGAGCAGGAAATTCTGCCCCTGGCTCAAGAACAGGGTATCGCCGTCCTCGCCTATGCCCCCTTTGGTCGCACACGGCTCTGGTCGCGAGTTGGTGATCGCCCGGTACCCGGTTATGCCGCTGAATTTGATGCGCACACCTGGGGCCAGTTCTTCCTGAAATTTGTCATCAGCCACCCGGCTATCACGGCGGCAACACCGTCTACCAGTCGCCCGACCAATATGGAAGATAATATTGGTGCCATGATAGGACGTTTGCCGGACCAGGCAATGCGCCAGCGCATGATCGCGACAGTCGATGAGTTACCGATGGCTTGAACGGTATCGAGGCGGGCCAGAGCTGCACCGAAAAGAAGGCAAACGGAATGTAAAAAGCCAGGCCTTGAGTGCAACAGCCATCATTTCATGGCTGAGCCGACAAGGCCTGGCTTTTTAAATAAGGGAGTAAGTACTGAGACTTGCGATCTTATCTTGTCACGTTGCTATTATAACGTTTCTACGTAAGCGCCCAGATTGCTCATGTCTGTTTCAGACAAGCCACCAGCAGTCGCATACATCACACTGCTTTGCGGACCGCGAGTCTCACGGTTTTTATAAGCGGTCAGTGCTTCTACAACAAATTCTTGTGACTGGCCAACCAGGCTTGGGCCAACACCACCACTGCCATCAGCGCCGTGACAGGCCTGGCAGGCACCAAAGGCTTCGCGACCCAGTTCCGCCGGGCTAGCAGATGCTGCGGCCTCGGCAGCGGCACGCTGCTGTTCCAGAATAGTGCCATTTTCAGCAACATATTGCTCATAGCACTCACCACTACAGTCGTGGACACGCGCCTGATTAGGCAGGTCCAGACCTGAATATCCAATAGCCAGCAAAACCGCGGCCGCCAGGAAGGCCAAACCGGGAATATAAAACTGCTTCATATCAACTCCATTAGGTAACATCAGGTGCCCGGCAGGATGCGCGACTAGCAATTGAAACCGGACGTCAGAGCGATCAAGACGATCAGCGCGGCATTATACCCACAAATTCTACACTTTGCGCGTCCATATTGCCCACAACTGACAACAAGTTACCAAAATTACCGTTAGGCATTGTCAGCAGGAACCTTCTGACAAAAAGTCTGGCTTTTGACATAAGACAAAAAAACAATAACATCTGCTCTTTTGGCAACATTTCGACTCAAAAACGCTTTATTATCTTGTCAGTTGATTGCTTTTTACGTCATCATGCAAAAAAAAACTGTCTACATCCCCCGATCAGGGATGTTTGTACCTTTTCGCTTTACGCTATAATACGGCCATCGTAGCAGGTTGGCTGCAAGTCGAAGCGCAACGCCTGAAGTATGGAACATCATTAGCATCAACAAGGAGTACGATAAAGCTCATGAAAGACGACAAACCCAATAAACCGAAAAAATTTTTCGGCTTCGAGGTCAGCGATACTGTAACTTATATCGTGATCGCAGTGCTTTTCGTAATTTTCATACGTCAGGTATGGGTACTCTTCTGACCCGTCACATGGTACATTACGCCTCTTTCTGAACCCCTTCGCCCACTCGGGCCGGGGCATTACCATGCCGGTCGCCTGTCCAAGACGCATTGCAGATCACATATCTGCTCCCGGCGGCGAGCCGGGTAAGTTAGCGTTAAACGACGGGAATTCTCATGAGTCATTACAAAATTGCTCTGCTTGATGGCGATGGCATCGGGCCTGAAATCATGCGTGAAGCAGTCAAAGTGCTGAACCTGGTTGCCGAAAGAAACCAGGTTACCTTTGATCTGCAACATACCCCTTTTGGTGCCAGTGCCTATTTCGAGTGTGGCCACCCCTTCCCCGAACAAACCCAGAAAGTTTGTGACGAGGCTGATGCCATCCTCAAAGGCCCTATTGGCCTGAATCACGAAGACTCAAAAAAGATTCCGGTTGATCTGCAACCAGAGCGTGGCGCTTTGTTGCCACTGCGTCATCGATACAATACTTACGCCAACTTCCGCCCGGTGTTTTTGCCACAGGGGCTGGCACACTTTTCACCACTGAAAAAAGAAATCATCGGTGATGGTGTCGACATCATGATCATTCGTGAACTGGTCGGTGGCCTGTATTTCGGTGAGAAAGAAACCGGCACCACCGAAGACGGCGTGCGATACGTTCGCGAAACGCTGGAATATGACGAAGAACAAATCCGCCGCATCGCCAAGGTGGCTTTTGATACGGCCAGCAAGCGTAAGAAGGTGCTGCATAACATCCACAAGAGCAACGTGCTGAAATCCAGCGTACTGTGGAATGAAGTGATCGAAGAAGTGGGTAAAGATTACCCGGACGTTAAAATCGAACACATCCTGGTTGATGCTGCCGCGACTTACCTTTGCCTGAATCCCGGACGCTTTGATGTCATGGTGATGGAAAACATGTTCGGCGATATCCTCAGTGACCAGGGCGGCGGTATTCTCGGTTCGCTGGGTCTGATGCCTTCGGCCTGTATCGGCGACGACAAAGCCTACTATGAGCCTTCACACGGCTCTGCTCCTGATATCGCAGGCAAGAACGTCGCTAACCCCTACTCAATGATAGGTTCAGTAGCGATGATGCTGGAGTTCAGCCTGGGCATGGAAGAGGAAGCACGTAACGTCTGGCACGCCATGCAAAGCGTGTTCGCTGATGGCTACTCAACACCTGACCTGTCCAAGCCCGGCAGCGATGTGAAAATGATCGACACTGAAGCGTTTGGTGACCGGGTCATTGCAGCACTGAAAAAACAGCCAGTGCCGGCCAGGGCCTGAGCTTAAAGGCACAACCGCCTCAACACGATACTTCCGCTGCTGACAACCTGATGGTGGTCAGCAGCGCTTAAAACGGTCTTGTATGCTTCGGCAGCAGGACCGTTTTCGTTTCGGAGAGCTTCTCGTGGATGGCATCGCCCTGCTTATCAATATACATCCACAAATAGCCCAGTCCCGCCAACCAGAACGCAGGCCAGGCCAGATAAAAACGAATCAGCCCCTGCCGCACCGTGACCGGCTGGTTATCAGTATTAATGACCCGGATCCGCCAGGCAATCATACCCAGCGTCTGACCGGTACGGCGCCAGAACCAGAGGTAAAACGCTGTGACCGTACTGACCATCATGATGAGTTGCAAAAAGGACAATACCGGACTGGTCTGAATGGCGCCATCAACCACCTCGCTGGTATTGTCACCCACCAGTCCGTACAGCATCAGCAAAATGAAACCACAGGTCACCCAGATGCCTCCCACCAGAAACATGTCATACAGCAGTGCCGCCAGGCGCCGCAGCAACCCGGCTCGAGGCAATGCAGCCAGCTCTTCGTCTGATATCAGGCGTTTTTCCTGTTTACCGGCTTTGCTGTTGACGTTGTTACCCTCGGGGGCGGAATTGGCAGTTGAAGACATGATAATCCGGTTTGCGACTGTGCTGTGCGACTTTGATTCGTCTGTCTGTTGGATAGTTGGTCAAACTAGACATCTGTGTGAAATTCAAAGGAACGGCAATAATGTATTGATCAGAAAACTTCCGGTGGCGGCTGATCCGTATCAACAGGCTCCGGCACCGCTGGCTGGGCGCTATTATCTGGTGTAGTCGCCTCCGATTGCAACAGGTTACGCAGGCGATCCAGTTGCGCTTCCGCCTCTCTGGTCTCAGTCTGTACCTCCTCAGGCACAGACGGCATAAGAATGGACTGAGGAAAAATCAGATTAAACGTGTGCCGGGGATTTTGCATACACAAAATCGTAAAGGTCGGCTCATCATTCTCAGTTCTGAACTCATTGACGCTGCCGTACAACACATCACGGCAATCCGGGTTTTCCATCGCACGCAATGCGGCTGTTATCAGAAAAGGTTGCAGGCTATCTAGGCTGGGAGGAAGCCAGAGCCGGCTTTCGCGCAAAGGCTGTTTCGGAATACGTTCCTCTTCCAGCTCCACTGTGACACCCTGCTCTGCAGACAGTGCATCATTGCCATTTCCACCGGTTGGCAATGTAGCCCCACTTTCTGTCTGCGCCGTGACCTGCATGCTGCACAACAGACTCATGAGTGCCAAAAATGCCCGGGTGATTTTCATGCTGCTTCCTACTGCCAGATCTCGCTTAATGGATTACGCTGTTCACATCATTTATATCGTCCATTTCGCGACAATCTTAAACTCTGTTAGAATCGCCACCCTTGTCTTTGACCTCTCAGGTAATTGATTTCATGAGTCAGACTGTGACGCAATCGTCGCCAACCATCCACCTGCTGGATACTACCCTGCGCGATGGTGAGCAAACCCAGGGCGTGTCTTTCACTCCCAAAGAGAAACTGCAGATAGCCCGTGCCTTGTTGCAATCCCTGAAAGTGGATCGCATCGAAGTGGCTTCAGCACGTGTTTCTGCGGGCGAGCAAAAGGCAGTCGCTGACATTATCGAGTGGGCGGCACAAGAAAAGCTGGCCGACCGGGTTGAAGTTCTGGGGTTTGTCGACCACCACCGCAGTGCCGACTGGATTCTGCAGGCCGGCGGCAAGGTCATTAACCTGCTGGCCAAGGGCAGCGAAAAACACTGTCGTGAACAGTTAGGCAGAACGCTGGAAGCCCATGTCGCTGACATCAAAAAGACCGTTGAGTATGCCCAGGCTAATGGCCTGTACGTCAACATGTACCTGGAAGACTGGTCAAACGGCTATAAAGACAGCCCTGAGTATGTGTACCAACTGATCGAACTGGTGTCCGACCTCGGTATTGGTCACTTCATGCTGCCTGACACGCTGGGCGTGATGACGCCTGATGAGGTCTACACTGCCCTGTCAGACATGACCAGCCGTTTCCCGGCACAGCGTTTCGACTTTCACCCGCATAATGACTACGGACTGGCCACTGCCAATGTCATGGCTGCCGTCAAAGCAGGCATCGACACCGTCCATTGCACCATCAACTGCCTGGGAGAACGGGCCGGCAATGCTTCACTGGCTGAAGTCGCCGTCGTTCTGAAGGACAAGATGAATGTCACCCTGGGTATCGATGAAACCCGCATTGCCATGATCAGCCGCATGGTAGAAAACTTTTCCGGCAAATGGGTAGCTGCCAATACGCCGATTGTCGGCGCTGATGTCTTCACCCAGACAGCAGGTATCCATGCAGACGGTGACCTCAAAGGTGGACTTTACATCACGGCATTGGGCCCGGAGCGCTTTAACCGCAAACGCAGTTACGCGCTGGGCAAAATGAGCGGCAAGGCATCCTTGCAGAACAACCTGGAAGAGCTGGGACTGGAGCTTTCCGAAGAAGATCAGAAGAAGGTGCTGGACAAGATTGTCAAACTGGGTGATTCCAAGGCGGTTATCACGCCCGAGGACTTACCTTTTATTATCGCTGATGTGCTGGAGAGCAGGGAGCTGCGTGATGTTGAATTGCTCAACTGCTATATCGGCAGTGGCCTTGATGTCGACAGCACCGCCAGCATTCGCCTGAAAATACAGGACGAAATCCGCACCGCTACCGGCACAGGCAATGGCGGATTTGCCGCATTCATGGATGCCATCACCCGGGTACTTGATCCTCAGCAATTTGCCATGCCGGCTTTGCTCGATTATGAAGTCCATATTCCGCGCGGCGGCCAGATCAATGCCTTGACCGAATGTATCATCACCTGGCAGGTAGAAGAGAAAGAGCTGAAAACCCGGGGCATCGATGCCAACCAGGTCCTGGCAGGCGTCAAGGCGACTTTGCGCATGATCAACATGCTGATTGCCTCACAGCGTCCAGAAGCCTGATCTTTCTGCGTTACCAGAGCTATACTCGGCGCAGCAGCAACAAACCTATCCCGGCTGAAATCACGATGGGTATCAGCACGGCGACGGAGGGGCTGATGCCGTAAAGCACGGTGGCTGGCCCCATGGTGCGCTGAAAAATGGTGAAAGCCAGCGATATCCCGATGGCAACAAACACCCGGTACCCCATCGTTGCTTCACGCAACGGCCCGAACACAAAAGACACAGCCAGAATCACCAGGCTCAAGGTTGCCAGCGGTTGCAGCAGCTTTTTCCAGAACGCCAGGTAGTAGCTGCTGCTGTCCAGCCCTTCGCTATCGAAGTAACGTGCCAGTTGATACAGCCCACTGATCGACTGCCGGTCCGGGCGCACCAGCAACACACTCAATAGCGAGGGTGACATATCCACATCCCAGCGCATGGAAGGATAGGAATCGGCCACCAGGTGCGTACTGCCAAACTGCGTTTCATCAATATCGCTGAGCACCCAGTACTGCTCCACTGCTCCATCAGACCGAGTACGCTCCACATAGTTACCCTGACGGGCAAACAAGGCACGATTCATTTCGCGATTTTCATTCAACTCGTAAATCGTAATACCAAACAGCTCAGTGCCGCCCGGTGCGATGGCATTGATATGAATAAACTGGTTGCCAATTTTGCGCCAGTCACCACCATCTTCGGCAATCACTTCCCCACCACTACGGATCATGGCGCGTTCACTTTGTGCCGTTTGCTGCATTGCTGGAGCAACCCACTGCCCCAGCACCAGGCTGAATAACATGACGGCCCAGACCGGCCAGAGTACCCAGGTCACCAGCTTCCAGGTATGAATGCCTGCCGCCTGCATGATCAGCAGCTCCTGACTGGAAGCAAGTACCCCCAGGCCAATCAGGGCACCGCCCAGCGCCACATAAGGCAGCAGTTCATAAATACTGGTGGGCAACGTTCTGAGCACATACAGAACAGCATCGGTTGCGGTATAAAACTGGTTGGTATCAGCCAGTTCATCAGCCATGGAAAAAACCAGGTCGATGGTAACAATCACTCCCAGCACTACCAGCATGGCAAAGAAAACGGTTCGGGCAATGTATCGGGCCAGACGTGGCATCAGTGTCCCCCTGCCAGTTTGGCTGAATGATTGGCTGCCCGGCGGAAGGAAGCACGCTCTTTGGCAACCAGGTACAAACCCGCAATAAAGAACACGGCATGCACCCACCACAGGCCTATCACAGCCGGGATATCACCATCTTCCAGGGCATCCCGGGACACTTGCAGCAACATAAAGTACAGGCCATACAACAGCGCAGCAGGCACCAGGCGGGCAAATCGCCCCTGACGCGGATCCACTTTACTTAGCGGTACCCCCAGCAAAGTCAGCACCGGCAGCAGACAAATCACGGAAATACGCCACTGCAACTCGGCGGTATGAGCCAGGTCAGAGCTGCCAATCAGTTGGGTGGTGGGCATCGCTTTTTCACGCAATACCGGTGCAATCGAGGTAGCATCGGGCAACAAAACGCCTTGCACGTCGAACTCTGTCACCGCGTAATTACCCCTGTCTCTTATACACATCTGACGCTGCCGACGATATGCAGTGTGTAG
>OJDN01000112.1_pt1 | contig 31761 bp, 22 predicted proteins | sample 1592731 | NCBI WGS metagenome assembly OJDN01 (sample SAMN05416881, study PRJEB24817) | seawater metagenome | isolation source: Sea water | place: Canada:Atlantic | collected 2013-11
GAGATTCGCCTTAGTCTCGTGGGCTCGGAGATGTGTATAAGAGACAGGGTTACGGGTGTGGTCGGTTAATGCTCTGGCTGATGAGTGAGAAGCAATCACTGGCGCGACAGAAAGGTCGAGCATCTCCGAAATCGCATCGATGGAAGGGTGAGAAATATCGACCATGATGCCCAGGCGGTTCATCTCCTCCACCGCTTCACGCCCCAAATCACTCAGGCCATTATGCAGATAATCGTTATTGGCCTCACCAGTATTGGAGTCAGCAAACTGACTGTGGCCGTTATGAGCCAGGGACATGTAGCGTCCGCCACGGCGATGGAAATCTTCGATATTGCTCAGATCGAGTCCCACCGGGTACGCATTTTCGATGCCGATCATGGCCACTTTTTTACCGCTCGCGGCAATGCGTCGAACATCATCCGATGTATAGGCCAGCTCGATCCGGTCAGGTGCAATTTCTTCAGTCAGACGGTGAATCGCCTCGAATTTCTCGATAGCATTGGCGTAGGCCGCAGCATACCCTTCTTCATTAAGCTCGCCCTGTCCTGTATAGACAATGAACCAGGCGACATCGAGACCGCCGTCTTCCATCTTGGGCAGCGTCACTTGCGTATCCAGGCTCATGGTGTAATTGTTGCCGGATACGAAGTTATCGGCATTGATATCAACATGTGTATCCAGTGTGATCACCCGCTCATGTATTGCCTGGGCGCGAGCTATCAGCGTCTCTTCCGTTTCCTCAACGGCGGCTGGGGCAGATACCGTCTCCATGTTATTCTCAGCACTGGGCGACGTACTGGTTGGCTCACTGCCTGAGTCGCCACAGGCAACAAGGGCAAAAGAAGCAGCAGCGATCAAAGACAGTCTGGCGAGTGAAAGCCTGCTGATAGAAAGTAAGTGTAACCGGTCCGGAAGAAGCATACTCATCATAATCTGCACATCCTGTTAACTGGGAGGTAGAAGAAGACGCCTGACGAACAACCATGCTATGGCGTTGCTGAACATATAATGGCTGATTGGCAACCGATTGTCATTCCACTGAACTCAATATCAGGCCATTTTTGGCCTTTTGACTGCATAAATTTGAATTTAAAGGCACTTTACGATCGCCAAGGGGAAGATCGAATGCATGCTGTGGGTCTGACATAATGTTAGCCAAGCCCAACACAAAGTAGAAGTAACAGGACAACAATAGACAGAGCAAGAGTACATAAGACTACAATGAAAATAATAATGCACTGCTCAATGGTGTTCGCCGGGCTTATCGGAATTTCCTGGTATGCACTGTCAGACCATGATTTGTGGCCAGCGCTTGTTTACTGCATCACGCTTTGCATCATTGGCGCTGTCTCCCTGCTCAGGCATTACAAAAGCAGTGAGAATGTTCAAAAAATGACGCTCGTGTTGAATCGAATTGCAGCAGTTGTGCTGATGACCTTGTTAGTCAGCGCTTTTGTGATTTCTCCCGGCACGGGTATCGCAGCTGCCGCGCTGATTTTCATCCCCCTTACCCTGGCGCTGACAAATTGAAACCCCGTTCCTGGATAAAAACCGATCAGCTGTCGGCAGCATTTCCTAATTTAATGTGCACCCCCGACCTCTGCGGATATTGCCACTCGTACACTTTCACAATGGCAGCAGGAATGCTCTGCATAAAGACTATTCCGGACCTCACAGTCTTGCTAGTCTTGTGATCTGTTAAAACATGCTCAACGCATTTCCATAACAAGACTGATAACAGGATTTTTTGTCACTATGAGAGCACCCAGCTGTAACCGTCTATTGCCGACTTTTTCAGGGGCCAATTGCAAAAGAGCGAGCATCATTTCATCTCTGCTCATGCTAGTCGTGGCCTTTATGCCTGGTATTGCTGCCGCTCACGATGTTTCTGAAGAGGCCCGCATCCGCATGAGCGAAGGCGGTTACCTGGACTACATGTGGACCGGTGCGGAGCATATGCTCACCGGGTATGACCATCTGCTGTTTCTGCTTGGGGTGATGTTCTTCCTGAGCCGTTTCATCGACATATTCAAATTTGTCACAGCCTTTACCATCGGTCATACCATCACCCTGACTTTCGCCACCTTTGCAGGCATAACGGCCAACCATTATCTGATTGATGCCGTTATTGCTGTCACTGTTGCCTATAAAGGGTTTGAAAACCTCAATGGTTTCCCCCGATGGATTGGTACAGCAGCACCGAACCTGTTGGTCATGGTTTTCATTTTTGGCCTTATTCATGGCTTCGGACTGTCTGCCCGTCTTCAGGACCTGACGCTGGCCAGTGACCCTGACCTGTTAGCCAAAATTCTTCTTTTTAATGTTGGTGTCGAGGCCGGCCAGATTGCAGCGCTGGTGGTCATGGGCTTCGCCATCCAGGCATGGCGCCAGGTCGATTTCTGGCCGGTCATCAGCCGTGTCGTCAATGCGGGGCTCATCTTTACCGGTATGCTTTTGCTGCTGTTCCAATTGCACGGCTATATTCATGAGGCGGGACTGATCCACGAGCATGCGCCAGCATCTGAGCCCGCAGCAGATGAAGGCTGGCACAGTCATGATGGCGGCCCCCTTCACAGGCATTAGTGGGCGGTGCGCCATCGCCAACAACTTTCATACAGAACATTTATAGAATCGACAAAGGTGAATCATGTCAGCTAGCGGGTTACAAAAAAATCTATCACTCTTGTGCGGCGTTATATTATCGATGGGAGTATTACTAGCGTCGGTGCAGGCGTGGGCACATGGCCTGGAAATCCGGATGTCACCGGACGGCAGCCGAATCATCGGACAGGTTGTTTATGAAGACGGTGCTCCCTGGTTTGCGGAAACGGTCACGATTGACAATCTGACAGCGCCGGAAACCGAACAGCTAACTCTCACGACTGATGCAGCCGGTGGATTTTCCGCCGCCGGAGTTATCGGACATGAATACCGCATTACAGCTCGCGATGAAACTGGCCACGCTGTGGAAGTGCTGCTAACCCTCGATGGCTCTTCGGCAAGCAATCATGCTGACACTGGCTCCACACCTGATGATGGTGCACCTGACAGTGAAGGTGGTGGCATTCCTTTCTACGTTATTGCCGGCGCACTGTTATTGCTCTCCATTATTCCTGCCAAATATTTACAGAAAAAAAGCTCCCGAAACGCTTAAAGTCGCAGCAGAAAAAAACCCGCCGGAGACCTTTTCATAAGGTTCCCGGCGGGCCTCTCTTACCGGTCATTGCTTTCCGGTCATTTGCCTTACCTACAAACAAGAATACTGCAGGCAAGGCAAGCTCAAGGTTTGCAGACTTAGAAGTCGTAAACCAGTCGTGCGTAGTATGAACGCCCCATCGGGTCCTGCATCTCGCCCATCACACCGGCAAAGTCAGGTGTCCGTTGCGCCTCGCGATCAAAGAGGTTACGTGAACCGACACTGATGCCCATTTCACCACCGAAGAGGTTAATGCCACGGTAGGTGTAGGCAAGGTCGAAGTCAGTCCAGGCACGGATTTTGCCACCGACAATACTCGGGTTAGGGTTGGTGTTGGCAAAGCGCTGAATGATGGGTGTGTAGTTGGTACCATCCCATTCGACTTCGTCCACATAATGTACAATACCTGTAACCGCATGATTGCCCATCACCCAACCCAGGCTCAGGTTCGCTTTCAGCTCTGGCAAAGCAGGTGCCGTTCCGGTCAACAGGTTGGTCTGCCCAACACCATCCAGAACCGGGCTGTCTTCATCATCCTGATACAGGAACTCATCTATATAGGTAGCCTGCAGGTTGATACGGAAATCACCCCAATCCTGGAAACCGAAAGTGTAGTTACCCTGAATGTCGTATGCCGTCACTTTAACGCTCTGGGCATTGACACTGCCAGGTGAGGTAACCTGCAAAATGGTGCCCAGGTCAGACTCATCACGAATGATATCCGGGTTGCTCAAACCACTTGCCAACCAGGCCTCAAGCTGCTCCATGGATGGCTGATTACCTGCTCCGACGCCGCTACCGGTGAATCCGGACCAGACCTTGAATGCTTCAAAATCAGCATTCATTACCTGCTGGCCCGTAATACCCACAATTCGGTTCTCGAAATCTGTTTCGTTCCAGGTAACTGACAGGTCGAACTCACCAAACGCCAGATCAAAACCCAGCTGTTTGGAGGTGGATCTTTCGTTCTCCAGATCGGGGTTACCACCGGAACATGCGGTGGTAAATGCTGAGAAGGACGAGAATCGATCTGTTACGGTCGACAACGCACAACTTACCGGATCCAGCAGTTGGTCAATTGTTGGGGCAATAAACGCATCACCGGTTGTTGCACGCAGGTTCAGCCAGTCAGTTGCCGCCCAGGTTACACCGAACTTCGGATCAGTTGACTCCTGACCGGTACTGAACTCTTCCCGACGTACTGCCGCCTCAATTTCAACATTGCTGAGAACAGGAATTGCCAGTTCCATGAAATAGGCATCAACTTCACGGCTGCCGGACGTGATGTTCTCCGGGATCGGGCTACCAATCCAGGTATCACCACGGATCTCATGGACAGAAGGCGTATTGGTATATTTGTCATTACGACGCTGGTAACCAACCGCTGCCCCAATTGCTCCGCCGGGCAGTTCAAAACCGCCCAATGGCACTTCACCGTTCAGGACAATGTCGATGGTATCCAGCCAGGTCTCTTCCATTTCTTTTGAGCGAGCAGCCACAGCGTTCATGACATGAATGGAGTTATTATCTGCCTCATCAACCACAAAGAATGGGTTGTAACAGGCGTCACGATCGTTAACCACATCGCACTGGACACCCTGTTTCATCGCTTCAATATCGAAGTTCTGGTTAGACATGTAACGCAGACGCTGAGAGCTTTGCGCATAGGCCGCCATACCTTCCCAGCCGTCCAGGAACGGCACTGCGAAGTCCGCCTGCAGCATTAATCGACGGTTGTGGTCGGTACCATCAGAAATGTTATCACCATCGACGGTATGACCATCAGAAGGGGTATGGGTTTTGTTGATTGGTCGCAGCGTTCTGGCCTTGACGTCTTCGTGAAGTAACACACCGTTTGGCGTCGTACCTGAAACAATATAGTCCATCAGGCCATCATTATTCAGATCCTGTGAGCCGCGATCGGGCACGCCATCACCATTCGTGTCGACACCGTACAACTGCTCACCAGCGGAGTTTGTTGCCAGGAAAGGGTTACCTGGCAGTTCACCCCTGAGTCCACCTAGTTCGCCAATACGAGAGTTACCCGGGTTTGACGTGGAGGTATAAGCCACCTGGTACAGGCGTGAGTTAAACGCCTGGAATTTCAACGTCAGATCATCACTGACATCCCAGGTGGCATTGACGAACAAAGAGGTTGTATCCGTCGGTTCACGATAGCTTCGGGTATCACCGAAATCGAAGTAACAGGTTGACCCCACCAGCATGCCGTATGGGTTGTTGTTAGCACCCGCCACATAGGAATCGCGCTGATCCGCAGGGGCACAGTTCGGATCCGCCTGGTTTGCTGTGGCGCCTGTGTACTGACCGAACTCATCACGAACCGGTACCACATAGTTACCTGGTGCATTCGAAGAATAGTTCAGACCGGCCTGGGCCAGATCGGGGCGTTCATCCCAGCCCAGACGACTGTTGGTACGGAACTGTCCGGCAAGTACAACATCAAGATCACCAATGTCACCACCCCAGAGCATCTGCATGGATTGCTCGTCATAGTCACCACGGGAATCCTGTTCACCGTAGGCCTCGAGTTTAAGGCCATCGTATGTGGCGTAAGGGATGAAGTTGACCACACCAGCAACAGCCTCATTACCATATAGTGCAGCAGCACCATCAGCCACCACATCAATTCGCTGTATGGCAATCGTCGGGATCATTACGTTAACGTTTTCGTCGGCTATACGTTTTCCATCCATCAGGGTCAGGGTGGATTGCGGACCAAGCCCCCGCAGGTCAACACTGGAGCTACGCGAAGTCGTGCCCTGAATGGTGTTGGTGATGGAGGATGAAGGGCCACCGACAAAGGACATGTTTTGCATGACCTCACCAATGTTCAGTGTGCCTTGTGCAGCCAGATCATCCGCAGTGATCTGGGTGATTTGAGAAGCCTGGGTAAAACCTTCACTTCGGCGAATGAAAGAACCGGTTACAACCACTTCTTCCACTTCCATCTCACTCTCCTGAGCAAAGCTCTGAGTGGCCAGGGGAATCAGTGACAGGGAAATTGCAGTACACAACAGTCTACGTTTATGGGGAATATTGAATCGCATTATATCGCTCCTAAGTATTCTTATTATCTAGCTTTTTTCGAAACAACATTGGCATTGCGATTGATGCAGAGAAAACCACTCTCGTCACCTAAAGTAACGCCGGCTCCTACAACACATCTGGAACGATCGAATAATGTTCTCACAGAGGATAAATTGCAATACTTTGTAACAACTATTCAAAACAATGAATGTGCTCACATTTTAATTTACACCCAAGTTATTATTTTTATTAGTAATAACCCCTTTTTTCGTGTTTCACACTGGACTCATGATTGATTGGAATATATCTTCAGGTATGCCCACAAAACACGGGGTCAACACCGAGTCAAAAGGTATACCGGCATAAGGAAAACCACTTGAAAATAATTTCTCAACCCTTATTTCCCAGCGTGGTCTGGACAACCCTGCTTGACGATCACAAGGCATTCAATTCACAGCTGATGAATCAGGTTTCAGCCTTGCAGGATATCGACCCCAGGGGGGTAGACAATACCAATGTGAAGGGATGGCAGAGTCCGAATACTCTCCAGAACCTGCCCGCGTTCGAGGAGATCAACCGCCGTATATTACAGGTGTGCCAACGCATCGGTGAATCCCTGCATTTCAAATCCGGCCAGGCGTATCACCTGCAGGCATGGGCCAATGTCAGTCCGCCAGGGGCGTCCAATAAAATCCACTATCATGCCAACTGTCATTTCAGTGGTGTTTACTACATCAGCCTGAAAGCCCCTGAATGCGGCAGCATATACTTCCGGGACCCCAGGGTGGCCTCCAGGATGATGACCTGGCCGGTTGAACAGATCACCGACTTTACTGCCGAGGAGATACAGATGCGCCCCGAAGAAGGACGCCTCTATGTATTCCCGGGATGGCTGGAGCACGGCGTGGAGGAAAACAGGAGTGATCGTGACCGGGTGAGTATCAGTTTTAATGTGCTGGCGGCGAGTCGGTGAACACCCACTCCTGGCGCTGAGCAGCTGTTACAAGCTCACGCGACCAGCCGCATCTGGAACCGCACCTGATGATATCCATTACGTTGATATATCTGTTATGAAGCCGGCGGCAGATTGGCCAGCCTGCGACTCAAGGCATCCAGCGCTTCGCGCGCTTCACTGTCATACGCCTGGTCATTGGCGCGGGCCTCTTCCTGGCCATTGAAATAAAGGCCACTACGCCCGCTGACATCATCACCAACAGCCAGATTAATAACAGCGCTTGCACCTTCATCAACGGTGCTTCTCACCCGTTCACCCATCTCGCGCACCATGGACGTGTCCATCATGGTGGCGGGATGCAATGCATTGATTGTCACCCGGGTGTCCGCCAATTGCTCCGCCAGCGTAAAAGTGTGCATCACCATTGCCAGCTTGCTGTGCGCATAGGCGGTTCCTGCATCAAATTCAGCCGGGTCGGTGATATCGCCAAGATCAAGCGGACGCTGGGCAATGGAGGCAACATTGACGATACGTGACGGTGCACTGTGCTCCAGCAGTGGCACCAGCAAGTCAGTCAGTAAATAATGCGACAGGTAGTTAACCTGAAAGATCATCTCATAACCATCATCGCTCATTGCCTTTTGCCCATCATTGAAGCCACTGGCAATGCCTGCATTATTCACTAACAAATGCAGTCGCTGGTTATCCTGTATGACCTGAGCCGCCAGATCGCGAACCTCCTGCAGGGAACCCAGGTCAGCGCGGTAAAACGCTGCTGTCCCTGGTCCTGCATTAATGCTTTCCACGACTTCCTCGCCACGCTCGACATTACGCCCATGCACCAGGACATGGGCGCCCAGCAGGCCCAGCCGCGTAGCGACCTCGCGTCCCAGGCCGTCGGTGGAGCCTGTTACCAGCACGGTTTTACCAACCAGGGAGGGATGTGCCTGAGAAAAGGCCGGTGTCGGAAAGGCGGCGAAGGTCAGTGCCAGGCACACCAGGGCCGCCAGAGCGAGAAAAGTACGCCTTACAGTATCAGTACCAATCTGCTTCACTTGCATAACCAGTTCCTCCTACTGTGATTGAGGGTCTATCAGGCTATATCAAATTACTCATCGGCTGCAATCCACCCTTTCATATCCAACTTTACAGTCACTCCGGTATATCGCAAGATACAACGTTTTACTTGAATCATTCAGAGTAGGCATCCTCTTGTTGTATAGGTATAGCAGTCAACAGTGGATTTACAGAGAAGCGCCGCCCGAAATAAGGTAATAACAGCATGCCCCCCCAAAAACTTCCCCTCTTTTCCTCCTCCCTGATCCTACTGATGGCTGCACCTGCAGTTATGGCAGCCGAGAACAACACCTGGTCATTCGACGGCAGTGCCCGGCTTCGCTATGAGAATCTGCAAAATACGGTTCGAGCGAACACCTCAGGTAATGACCAGGTTCTCGTTTCTCAGGTATTGTTAAGAGCAGGGTTTGAGAGCGAGCAGGTCATTGCCGGCTTTGAACTCTCGGATCAGCGGGCCTGGATGCATGACTCAGGCACACCCCTGGGTACTGATGATGTCAACACATTGGAGCCGATTAATGCCTGGGTGGGATGGCAGCAAGATGACACCTTCAGCGTCAAAGCCGGTCGCATGACGCTGGATATCGGTAGCCGTCGACTGATGGCAAGGCAGCGCTACCGCAACACCATCAGCGCCTATGACGGGATCTATGGCAGCTATCAGATGGATGGGTGGCAGACACAGGCATTCTACTTTGCCCCGGTTGAGCGACGCCCAGGGGATCGTGATGCCCTGGAAGACAATAAGGCCAAGCTGGACAAACAAAGTGATGAGAGGATCTGGGGCATTCATTTCAGCCAAAGCGACGACACGAATCTGGAGCTTTATTACTTTGGCCTCGATGAAGACGGCAATGGTTCAGACATCAGCACCTTTGGCGCTCGCAGTTTAAAACCTGCATCCGCACAGCAATGGCATTATGAAGTGGAAGGCGCTTACCAAACTGGTGAGATAAATGGACAGCAGGGCAACCTTGATGTCTCTGCGGCACTGCTACATGCCCACATCGGTTACCAGTTTTCCGACCCGCTTTCATCACGCGTCGAACTGATCGCTGACTATGTCAGCGGCGATGATGATCCGAATGATGATGAATTTAACCGTTTTAACTCGCTTGGCGGAGTGACCCGACCCGATTACGGCCCGACTGGGATATATGGTGCCTTTGCTCGAAGCAATATTGTTTCACCCGGCATAAAGTGGGCATTCCAGCCAAACGCAAACGATACGGCCTTCATTACATACCGGGCCATGTGGCTGGACTCAGCACGTGATGCTCAGTCTCGTACCGGCCTGCAGGATGTGAGCGGCGACAGTGGCCGCTTTGCCGGGCACCAGGTCGATGCCCGCTGGCGTTTGAATTTCACTGACCAGTTCCGGCTGGAGCTGGGTGCCACGCATCTTGTAAAAGATGAATTCCTCGAGGATGCGCCCGGTGCACCCGACACCGGGAATTCGACGTATGTTTATTCACAGGCGTCTTATCGGTTCTAATCAGGCGGCTGATTTTTCCCGCATACGCAACGCTGATCTTGGACGATTTTCTGTTGATCGCCTTGTACGGATCATCAATAAACTGGATGAAGCAACTGAAGTCTCTGTTCAATTAGCGCCAAGGGCAAAGGTCCGTGCCGATGGGGTTCAATACCCAGTTCAATAATCAGAAAACCGTCTTCAAGCATACCCCTTATTCATAATGCAAAGTAGTTACTGGGTTATTCCGCACGACCCGCCAGACATTGCTCGAAACTGCCAGGGCGCCAAGTAGCACCACGGCCAGGGTTGCCTCAAAAAAATACGATAATTCGACCTCAACAGTATCCGAAAAATCAGATAACCACAGTTCAATCAGAAAGAATCCGGTCGGCCACGCGATAACGTTCGCAAGCAATAAAAGTACACCGTACTCTCGTAAGTTGAACCTGAGGATATCAATACCAGAGGCCCCGAATACCTTGCGTATTGCCGTCGCTTTTGCATATTGATTTGCAGAGAATGTCGCATGCCCATACAGGCCCAGGCATGCAATTAGAATAGCAATGAAGGTGAACTCGAACAGCTGGGATGAAAATTCGACTTCCTCTCCCAGCAGGCCTTCTACCCTGTTACTTAACATTTCATACGCAAACGGGTGTTCCGGATAGACGCGCTCCCAGATGGATTCAATTTTTGCTAATCCAGTTTCCATCGCTTGCGGCACCATACGTATACTCACAGCCCAATCAGGTTCGGTCCGGTAGTGGAACACGAAAGGTTCAAACGCATGTTGAGGTCCCTGAAAACGAGCATTAGCAACGACCCCCACAACGCGATAATTCCTTCCATTGCTACCTCTCAGGATTTGACCCACTGGAGTATCTGACCACTCGAAGCTCCGCGCTGCTGCCTCGTTAATAATCACGGAACGCAATTCCGGATTGGTCATCGTGTCATTGAAGTTTTCACCTTCAGCCAGGCTCAGCCCCATAGTTGAGATGAAGTATGGATCTATCAGGGCATAGTTCATCAGCGTTTCTCTATTACTTTGAAACCCTTCCTGAGGCGCATAACCTAACTTACCTACCAAACCGCCGGGGAGGTAACTACTGTTGGTGAATGAAGAAATCTCGGGCAGAGCTTCAAACTCATCAGCGAGTGCCGGATAGCGGCTGAGCATGGACCGTTCACGAAAATCGAGATAAACCACGTTCTGAGGAGAAAAACCAAGTGAGCGGTTTTGCAGAAAGCTAATTTGAGCATTAATGACGAGTAATGCAATGATCGCAATTGTCGAAATAGCAATTTGTACAATAACCAGCCCCCTACGGATAGCGACTCTCGCCCCACTATTCGAGTAGTCGCTCTTGAGACCTCCAATAGACCGTTGAGAACTCAGCATAAACGCGGGGTACACACTCGCAATCACAGCAATACTCATCAAAGTTGCTGAAGCACCCAGAATAAGTATCGGGTTTGCGAATAAATAGCTTAGCGGTCTTTGAATAGTCGGAATCGTTATCCAGGGAGAAATCAGCGCAATGGCAACCAGACTCAGCAGCGTAGCCATTGCCATCATCACGCAAGACTCAGCGATGAACTGTGCGATCAGCTGACTTCGGGACGCACCGACAGTTTTACGAATGCCTACTTCTTTTGCCCGCATCACTGCTCGTGCTGTGGAAAAATTTATGAAATTGCATACAGCTATCATCAGCAGCAACACGGCGATAGCACTCAGTACATACATTTGACGGAAGTCACCTTTGTCTGCATTGACCTCGCTTTGCACTCCCTCAGAGTAGAGGTGGATTTCCTCAAGCGGCTGCAGTACGACCGACATGTATCCGGATTCTTCTCGCTCTTCCATTATCTGCTGAATCTTGTCTTCAACCACTGCTGCGTCGCTGTCCGGGTAAAGTTTGATGTAGGACTGCATGGAGATAGAGCGCCATGATTCCAAATCAGCCGCAACATTCGTTGCGACTTCTGGCGACCACGAAGGGTCCGGTCGGTCAGACATGATCAGGTCGGCCTGTATATGTGAATTTTCAGGCATATCCTCCATGATGCCGACCACTTGCATGTCACGACTATTGAATATATTGATGACTTTACCAATAGCCTCCTGCTCTCCAAACAGCTGCCTTGCGAATGACTGCGAGAGTACGACAGTATTAGGTTCATCCAACGCTTCTCTGCTCTCCTCCGTAATCAGCGGAAAATTAAAGACATGAAAAAACTCAGGGTCAGCCAGAAGTGCTTCGTCCAAATAATGGACCTGCTCACCTTCCCTGACTGTGACAGACAAGGAAAATCGAAATCGAGTCGCCAGCTCGACTTCCGGAACTTCGTTGCGTATTGCCGGAATCAAAGCATTGGTGACCATGCCGGCACGATTCGAATTCGACTGGCTGGTATCTACAGATAATAATCTGTAGATTTGACCAGAATCAGTATGAAAACGATCAAAAGAATTGTGGTAACTGACATAAGTAAAAATGATCAGGGCGCAGGTAATCGCCACGGTGAGGCCTGCGAGATTGATCACACTGAAGGATTTGTCGGCCTGGAACTGACGCCAGTATTGAGTGATAAATCCCATATATGCTCACTTCTTGTTTTCTGCTTTAATACAAAGGAAAGCAAGTATCTAGCCAGGTTGCAATGTCATGTTTATTAAAAAGTTATGAAAATTTCATCGCTTTGTTTTACAGGGCTGTTCCAATTCAGTACAGTGCGGCGTATCAATTTGGTACAGTTCTAAGAAGCCAGATTACTCAGCCAAATGTCAGCAAAAATGTGCTTCCATGTCCCACCTCACTCCTGGCGATAAGTGTCGCCTGGTTCTGGTGCGCAAGTTGCCGGGACAGACTGAGCCCCACGCCAGTTCCTTTTTCTTTTGTGGTGAAGAAAGGTGTGAAGATATCCGGTAGCTGACTCGGGGGAATCCCCTTACCGGTATCAGAGATTTGTATGACAGCACGTTGATACTGATCCAGGCTGCATTCAATCGATACCTGTCTGACAGGCTCTTTCTCGACGGCATCCAGGGCATTATGCAAAAGATTTAACAGGATCTGTTCAACCTGATGTGTGTCGGCCTGCACGCAAAGATCATTCGGTGTCACACTGATTAACAAAGTGGCATTGATCTCCTGCAACCTGTCCTGCATCAGTGTTTCAATACGTTCCAACATGCCTGAAACTAAAATTTCTGTCGACGTTGGTTTTGGGAGCCCGCTTAATGAACGATAGGAATTGACGAAGCTCAGCAGCCCCTGACTGCGTGACGCTATCGATTTTACACTTTTGGCAATATCACTTTCGTCATCTGGTCCAAGATTTTTTTCCAGGTGCGTACTCAACGACACAATGGGCGTCATTGAATTCATGATTTCGTGTGTTAATACCTTGATCAGTTTTTGCCAGCTTGCCATCTCTGTTTCATCAACGGCGGATTGCACATTCTGTAAGGAAACCAGTTTATGTTCTTTACCCAGCAAGCGGAACTCACGAGCGGCAAGTAACAACTGCATACTGTCACCGCCAATTTCGGTTTTAACCAGAGTACTCTTTCCCGGTTTCAGTTCACGGATTTCTTCACCAAGTTTGCCGTTCTCCCGATCGACGGCTACCATATTGATAATAACAGCCGTTTGCAGCAACTGCCTGGCAGCCCGGTTGCTGATCACAACCTTGCCGCTGTCATCAAAACACAACAGTGCTGTATCGACATGCTCGATAACCATGCTGAGAAATTCATGCTGAGCGGAACGTTCAGCTTTAAGCTGACGATATTTTTCGATCAAGACCTTCTGCGCATCCAGTAAGTCCCTGGTTGCATGATCGCCTTGTAATGCGGTCGTCGTGGAAAAATCATTATGAGCAATGTTTCGTATAAACTGCGCAAAGCGCTCATGGCTTTGATCGACCCTGGTGATTAGCCTGTAAGTTAAAACAATCACAATGGCGCCTGATAATACTGCCAACCCTGGCCACAGTTGCCGTATCACTGAATAGCTCAATGTAAACATGGTCACCAGCAACAGCATGACTGTCAAAACCGTTCTGACTTTATTGCTGATTGTTTTATTCGCTATTGATGCCATATTTTTCCATTTTCCGGTAAAGCGTTGTTCTGCCAAGGCCCAGTGCTTTCGCCACTTTCGTCATGTTGCCACCAAACGCAGTGAGTGCATCTTCAATTACTCGCTGCTCTAACACCTCAAGATTAAAATCTTCTCTATGGCTGCTGGCGGAAGGAACTTCTGACAGAAAATTCTCTGTTTTTAACTCATTACTGCTTGCAACGATAATCGCCCTTTCTGTGGCATGTTTTAATTCACGGATATTCCCCGGCCAGCGATAGGAAGTCAGTTTCTCCAGCGTTGCTGACGATATATACGTATCGGTTCTACCGTATTTATTACCAAATATTGTCTGGTAGTGTGACAGCAATAACGGGATGTCTTCTTGCCGCTCCCGTAGTGGTGGAATATTCACTTCTACTGTATTGATGCGATACAGCAGATCCGACCTGAACTGATCCGTATCCGATAGCTGTTCACGGGATACGTTGGTGGCACTGATCAGCCTGATGTCAACGGGTATTGAGCGGGTTCCACCTACTTTGGTAATACTGCGTGATTCAAGCGCTCTCAATAACTTGGCCTGGATGTCCAGTTCGAGATTACCAATTTCATCAAGAAATAATGTTCCTCCCGACGCTAGTTCAAACTTTCCTGGCTTCTCATTTTTGGCATCGGTAAACGCCCCTTTGGCATGACCAAACATTTCAGACTCAAATAACGAACTGGGTAGTGCACCGACATCTACTGAAACCATCGGTCCCTTTGCGCGCTGAGACTGCTGATGAATAGCCCGTGCGATGAGTTCCTTGCCAGTACCATTCTCTCCTGTCACGAGCACATTTGCATCCGAAGGCGCCACACGTGATATCAGTTCAAGGACTGATTGGAAGGCTGGCGATTGGCCAATGAGGTCGGGAGAGTCAGTTGCTGGCTTTGTGACAGAAAATGCCTGATGCGAATCCCGCAGCATCTCTATCTCGCGTGTTGAGACGCTGATCTTTGCGCAGGCTTTCAATGTCGCAACCAGCTTCTCGTTCAACCAGGGCTTTTGCACAAAGTCTGCAGCGCCCTGCTTGATCGCGGTCACAGCCAATTCAACTTCCCCGTATGCGGTAGACATGACCACCTGAATATTCGGATCAAACCCCTTGATCTTACTCAGCCAGTACAACCCTTCATCACCACCGACCAGCCCTCGGGTAAAGTTCATGTCGAGCAATACAACATCGGGCTCAAAATGTGACAATGTTTCTTCAAGCTCAGCCGGATTTTCAATACAAAGGACATCAGCAAATTCATTTTTCAGAATAATTTGTGCGCTGAGCAATATATCGGGGTCGTCGTCTACCACCAGAATACGTTGCATATTAATGTTGGGCATGAACTTGAGTTCTCTTAATTCGTGTTCCTGACACTCGTTTCGTTTCAAAATAGAACAGAAGTACTGCTTTCGTCCAGTTTTATGGCAAATTTTAATGATGAATATTTCACGGGTACGAATCCAGAGGGTATAAATCCACAATCATGTATCACTATGGAACACTTGCTTGTTTTACTATGAAACAATCTGATTCAATCGCGCCTCAAATAAATTATAAGCAACTGAAAATAAAAGAATAAAACTGTTTGGCTCGTAACTTGCTACATTTATAGGAACAATAGCTAACCACCGCTTGCGCAACCGCTCAAAGGACGAATTTCATGATCATAAGAACAAAAGGGCTCAGCAAACTGTTTCGAACCGAGGAAGTTGAAACCACAGCGCTGGATGGCGTTGACCTGAGCATCCAGGAAGGCGACTTCACTTCCATTATGGGACCATCGGGTTGTGGCAAATCGACGCTTTTGCACATTCTTGGGCTGATAGATAACCCGGAATCGGGTGAGTACTGGTTCATGGGCGAGGAGGTCTCTAAATACACTGAGCGTAAACGCGCCATCCTCCGCAAACATAACATTGGTTTCGTTTTTCAGAGCTTCAATCTTATCGACGAATTAAACGTCTATGAAAACGTCGAACTGCCCCTGATCTACACAAAAGCCTCAGCCTCTGAACGAAAACAGAAAGTTGAATATGTGTTAGAGAAAATGAACATGGCACATCGCACCAAACACTTTCCCAGGCAGCTCTCAGGTGGCCAGCAGCAACGCGTAGCCGTTGCCCGGGCGATTGTTAACACACCTAAACTTATCCTGGCAGACGAGCCAACGGGTAACCTGGATAGTGAACACGGTGCAGAAGTCATGAATCTGCTGAGCGGTTTGAATGCGGAAGGTACCACCATTGTCATGGTAACTCACTCTGCCGAGGATGCTGCTGTCGGCAGCCGGATTATACGCGTACTGGATGGTCGAATCGTTAGCGAAGCGGCTAACGTTTGACGGGAGAGAGGGTATGCTGATCCACCTGAAACTGGCTCTTAGAACACTAAGACAGGAACGCTTCTACGCAGCTATCAACGTAACCGGGCTGATGATCGCCTTTATTTGCACCTTATTAATTGGACTTTATGTATTCCAATCACTCACATACGACCAGCATACGGAAAGCCACAAAAAACTTTATCGCGCGACAATTGACCTGATCAACGGAGACAGCCATAACACATTCGCACTCATGTCAGACGCAATGGCTCCAACACTGGCATTGCAAAACCCGGATATTGAAGGATATGTACGATTCAAAACACTGCCCGAGAAACCGATTGTCTCCATAGGAGAAGAGAAATATTTGGAAGATGCTATTTTCGGCAGTGACAGCAACGTATTTCAGCAGTTCGGTCATCAATCTGTATATGGAGATCCATCAACTGCACTAACTTCCCCTACTTCAATTGCTATTAGCGACTCATTCAACCAGAGGCATTTTTCCGGTGAGAACTCCTTGGGTAGCATCATTACAGTCAACGACATTGATTACCAGGTTACTCTGGTATTTTCAGATGTACCGGGAAATTCGCACCTCAAGTACAACCTGCTTTTCCCCATCAACAGCCCAGGGTTTATTCCATCACCAGCAAATCCGGTCATGGCGCTGTTCACCGTCAACACCTACACCTACTTTATCTTGCCAGAAACCTATGATGTCCAAAAGTTCTCCGACTTCTTTGACCAGTTCTGGGAGGAAACAACAGCAGAAGTTCTGGGTGACAGCGGTATTTCAAGTTCAATGGCGTTAACACCTGTTGCGGACGTGCATTTTGGTCCAACAGTAGAATTCGATCAGCCCACAGGAAATTTACTGACCGTGTATGCCTACGGGATAATCGGTGTGTTAATCATGCTGGTTGCGATTGTGAACTATATCAATCTGGCAACTGCACGGGCCACTCGTCGCTTCAAGGAAGTTGCCATTTCACGTTTACTCGGTGCAAAGAAACGTTCACTAATCATGCAGTTTTTGTATGAATCCATTATGCAGGCACTGATTGCTGCAATACTGGCGTTGATCATCATAGAAATCATCTTCCAAGCTAATGCACCTGCCAGTCTGGTTAATGCGCTTGATCTCACTTCATTACGTACGCCACTGGCAATCACTGGCATACTGTTCTTTGCTGGCATACTAGGAATGCTGGCCGGGCTTTATCCTGCAAGCTGGATTTCGAGGCAAAAATTTTCTTCAAGAACTGTGACCTCCGGGCACAACAGGACAGAACCCATTCTCAGACAGGTGCTGATTGTCTTTCAGTTTGCTGTCACTATTTCAGTTATTGCCAGCACCATACTTGTTCTTAGCCAAATGTACTTCATATCGAACATGCCGCTTGGTTTTGAAACCGAAAACCGTATGGTTATTACAGTAAAAGGTGCATCAGCAATATCAAGAGTACCCGCGCTAAAGAATAGCTTGAATAGCCTGCCACAAATCGAGTCCACCACTTTCACTAACTTCGATCCTGGCGTTGGGTTTTCAGCCGGAAACTGGCGAATCGAATCAGCACAAAGCCAGATGGAAAACAGTTTCATGTCATACCAAAACGCTGACGCTGATTACCTTCAGTCTATGGGTCTTGAACTGATTGAAGGCCGCTTTATGAGCCCGGATGACGAAAATAGAACCGTTGTCGTAAATGAAACTCTGGTTAGAACAATGGGATGGACAAACCCCATTGGAAAACGTTCGGGCATGCCAGGTTCACCTGAAACGCAAGATTCAGAGATTGTTGTTGGTGTTGTCAAAGACTTCAACTTTGACAGCTTGGAAGTACCAATTAACCCCTTGATCATAAGGCTGACTCGACCCGAGTATTATCAGTCCTTACCTGACTCTGTCGCGCCGCATCAAATTGCACGCTTGACCATCGTTTTATCTGGGCCAGCAAGTGGGCAATTGATACAGCAACTTTCATCAACCTGGCAAGAGCACATGCCGGAACTGCCTTTTGAGTTCCGCTTTCTTGATGACATCGTCGCGTCTCGTTATACCAGCGAAACTGGCATATTCAACTCATTATCCTATTTCTCTGGCATATCTGTTTTTATCTCTTGTATTGGTCTGCTTGGGTTAACTGCTTACACAACTGAAAGGCGTACCCGGGAAATTGGTATACGCAAAGTTCTTGGGGCACACCCCAGACAGCTGCTTGGCATGCTGTTTAGAAACATTTTTGTTTTGATCCTGTTCGCAGCAATCATTGCTTCAGTTGTATCTTACTTGTCGATCAATGCCTGGCTGTCTGGTTTTGCTTATCGGGATGAAATCAACCTGTTGGTTTTTCCTGCAGCAGCCATTCTGACTTTCTGTCTGGCTTTATTGACGATGACCTTGCAAGCCTGGAAACCAATCCACCGCAACCCAGTACATGCGCTAAGGTATGAGTAGTATCGATGGACAGAGTGATTGAAAAGCAGCCTCGTCCCTGGTGGCAATGGGTTCTTGCAGCGGTCACTCTCGCGGCCGCCGTTTGGGGCATAGTGACACTTCTTCAGGATGCGTCGATTCGTACGCTCAGAGTATCTGCTGATGAATTAATCATTTCCGACGTTTCGTCTGGCACATTGGAAGACCTGACACCTATCAGGGGTTCAGTACAGCCTCTCAATACGGTTTTCCTTGATGCCGTCGACGGCGGTGTCGTGGAAGAAATACTTGTTGAAGAAGGCAGTTATGTTGAAATTGGACAGCCCCTGCTGCAACTCAGCAACAATACCCTTCAACTTCAGGTCGCTAACAATGACACGCAGACCACGGAGCAGCTTAACAACCTGAAGAATATCAGTAATAACCTGGAAACCACTCGCCTGCAAACTGAGAGGCAATTGATCGATATTCGCTTCCGCATTAAAGAGCTGGAACGTAACTATGCCCAACTTACGCCGTTGCTGGAAAAGAATCTGGTTTCAAGATCGGAATACGAAACTGTTCGTGATGAACTGGAATATCAGCGCAAGGTCTATGCCAACACGCAGGAAAGACAAGAGCTGGAAGAGAAGATCCGGGTTGAACGCCTCACCCAGATAGAAGGCCAAATGAGCAAACTGGAAGAAAACCTGGAACTTGCCAAAAATACATTTGAGAACCTGCTGGTCAGAGCACCTGTCTCAGGGCAACTGACATCGCTGCCCATTCAAATTGGCGAAAACATGAATCGCGGTGAACGCCTTGGACAAATTGACTCAGTTGATCAATACAAAATCGTTGCCCAGGTTGATGAATTCTATGTCAGCCGTGTCTCCCCCGGGCAAACAGCACGATTTACTTTGTCAAACCGGGAGAGAGCAGCAGAAGTGACCAAAGTCTATCCAGAAATCACGCAGGGCAGTTTCACCATTGATCTTGAGTTCTCAGGCCCGATGCCGGAAAACATCCGACGGGGACAGACACTGCAGCTTGAGCTGACACTCGGCCAATCCATAGAGACGCTGCTGATTCCCGTCGGTGGCTTCATACAGGATACCGGTGGCAACTGGGTCTTCGTCGTTAATAACGACGGAAGCCAGGCTCATCGCAGGGACATTACCAGTGGCAGACGAAATAATCGCTTCCTTGAAGTGCAAAGCGGCCTTGAAGCTGGCAACAGGGTGATCACTTCCAATTACTCCCAGTTCCTAAACTACGAACGTTTGGACTTGAATGACTGATGCTTTTGATCAGACAATCCGGAGACAGATATGTTGAAGCACTACTTGCTGGCTGCCTGGCTGAGTTTCCGGCACAACACGATATCGAGTATAAGTAATATCTTGATGTTATCGCTTGGCCTTACCTGTTTTATATTTACTTTTAGTCTCACTGAATACTGGAATAATGCGGAGAGTCATTTTCCCAATGCCGATCGCACACTGGTCATAGGTTCCCAATGGCAACTCGCAGATGGCAGTGCTTCCGGAGGCGTTAATCTCCCTCTGTCTCCTCATCACTTACGGGGCTATCTGGAGTCTGATTTCCCTCAACTCGAATCTGTCGCACGGGTTCTCTTTATCAATCAGGACACACCGGTTAGAACTAAAAATACAACACAGAGACTACGCACCTTTGCCGCAGACCCTGAGTTTCTGGATATATTTAATTTACCCTTTGCCCAAGGTGGCTACAGTAATGCCCTGCAATCCCCTAACAGTGCCGTAATAACTCACGATACCGCCATTAAGCTCTTCGGTAATATAAATGTGATTGGTCAAACTATTACATTTAACGAGAACGCCGACTTAACAATTACCGGCGTACTTGCCCCCTTGCCTCAACCCTCTCACATTGGTAATACCAGCAGCTACTCACCGATTAATTTTGAGTTGCTCGTGTCCAGGGACGTTTATGAAAATCTTGTACGCAGAAGAACTGGTGGCAGAGATACCACCGAACTACCTGCTGACTGGTTTAACCGTGTCAATACGACCTATGTGCTTTTCCCAGAGAACAGCACTTTCAACACGCAACAGTTCTCTGAGCAATTATCATCATTTTCACTGCGTCATATCCCTGATAATTATCGTCAAATAGCAGAGTTCAACTTTAATGCCATTCCAGTAAACAACCTTATTGGAATGGCAATTCGGGACACCATTTTCCCTCAACTCAGTGCTGGTTCAGTACAGGTCGTGTTACTAATCCTCGGGACTATCGTAATGATTGTCGCTTGCGTGAACTTCACTAACCTTGCGACAGCAAGAACAGCGACGCGAGCCAATGAAATAGGCGTTCGGAAAGTTGTTGGCGCTCAGCCACGTCATATTATTGGACAATACTTTTTAGAAGCTGGACTACTAACGACACTGGCAATGGTTTTCGCTATCTTGCTACTTTTTATTGCGTTTCCCTTGATTCAAAACTACGCTGAAATCAGCCTGGATACTCTAGTGTCACCAGGCATCATTGTCAGGGGTGCTTTATTCATTGTAGTGCTGGGCTGTATTACCACTATTACTGCTGGTTTTTACCCCGCCGTTGTGCTTTCTAAGATTCAACCCCTGTCGATTCTCAACTCGGGCGTATTCCGCGGAGGTTCCCTTTTATTTTCAAAAGTCTTAGCCGGCATTCAATTCTCGATAGCAGCCTTTTTGCTGGTCATTATCACTGTCATTTACCAACAGAATGTAAACATCAAAAGCGCTGAAAGTGAAATTGACGGCAGCACGCTACTGGTTATTGAGAATAGTCCTGATATCACAGGGTTGGATCAGGAGACACTAAGACAGCAGTTGCTGCAGCTTCCCGTGGTTGACTCAGCAACGACAATGGAGATCTTGCCCTGGACAGAGAATCCAGCGCGCATGATGTTAGCGTCGTCTCCCGCAGCAACTGCTGTTGAGCATAGCGCCAGTGTTTATGTCGTCGGTGAGAATTTTTTCAATGTGTTTGATATAGACCTCATCGCCGGAAGATTGTTTGATCCACTTAGAACAGAGGATATAGCGGCTGCCGGACCAGCCGGAGTGCAACAACAGAACCTGGTTATCTCAGCCACATTAACAAAAGAGCTTGGATACACAAGTGCTCAGGATGTGATCGGTGAATCGGTGTTTATTCCAGGAAATGTTCTCGGTGGCACCCAGGCAAGACCTTACAGAGTCATAGGTGTTGTTGAAGACACAACACTCTCTATTGCCAGCCGTTTCGGCTCCATACCCAAAGTGTTTCTCTATAACCCGGAACTGCGATTTCATATTGTCCGTTTATCAGGCAGCAGTCACACAAGCTCAATCGAAGCCATTGATACGCTATGGGAAACACTTGTACCTAACGTTGCAATAAAAAGACGCTTCTTGAGTGAGTACTTTACAGACAGCTTCGCTGGGTTCAGGCGAATCACCCTGGGTATTTCAACGCTTGCTGCCGTTGCATGGTTCATTTCGATCGTCGGTTTATATGCAATGGCAACTCTGATTGCCAAACAACGCATACGGGAAATTGCTATTAGAAAAGTTCTGGGGGCTGAGAGAAAAGATATTGCACTCATGCTCTTTAAAAACTTTAGTACTCCCGTCATTATCGCGAACTTTATCGCCTGCCCTTTTGCTTATTTTGCCTCCCGCTCATACCTCGATTTGTTTAATGATTCCATCGATATATCACCATGGCCTTTTATTCTGACCATCGTGGCAAGTTTGACGATTACATCAATAGCGACTTGCGGACAAACATGGAAAGCTGCGAGTACCTCAGCGCGGCAGTTTATGCGAACTTAACCAGCAATCGCGATGTAACATTATTAGTACCTATATAAGGAAATGACATTGGCCAAAATTACTGCTCTCATTAGCATTCATCTCAAAACTCTCATCACTAATCCTATCGCCTGTTGACGGCCTCCGGGCATCAGCACATAGTGAACCCATACTCATTGTTGCTGCCCGAGGTTCATCAAATGCCATCCAACACAAGCCTCCAACGATACCTGACACCAGTTCTCCTGCTGGGGTTACTGGTAATCTCCAACTGTGCACCGGAGCGACCACAACAAACCTCGGCACCTCAATCAACTGAAGAACCAGCCGCGACTGACCCGACTTTAAGAACCATCGAATCAGGCAGATTATCAGGACTGATACAGGAGAACGGCAGCCTGGCCTGGCGCAACATTCCTTATGCCCGGCCACCCGTTGGTGACCTGCGCTGGAAGCTGCCGCAAGGGGTTGAAAACTGGGATGGGGTTTATGAGGCTGTAAACACGATTCAGCCTTGCCCTCAGTTTGTTTCCGGATTGAGTGCAGGCATCCCAGACACCGATGGTGACGGCATAGTGGGCAATGAAGACTGTCTCTACTTAAGCGTGTATGCACCGAGTGACATTCCGGAGGACGAAGCGCTTCCGGTCATGTACTGGATATTCGGTGGCGGCAATAACAGCGGTTACGCTGGCGACTATAACGGTGGCATTCTGGCTGAATCACAGGACGTGATTGTCGTGACGGTGAATTATCGGCTTGGCAGTCTGGGCTGGTTTCTCCACCCTGCCATCCTGGAAGATAATGCCAGCGGAGCTGCTGCCAGTGGCAACTGGAGTACAGTCGATACCATAGCCGGGCTGGAATGGATTCAGGATAATATTACTGCGTTTGGTGGCGACCCGGATAATGTCACCATCTTTGGTGAATCAGCTGGTGGCGGCAATGTAATGAGCCTGGTCACCAGCCCAATGGCAGAAGGACTTTTTCATCGCGCTATTGTGCAAAGTGGCGGCATTGGCACCACCAGCATTGAAGCTGGTATCAATTACACCGATGACACCGTACCCGGCCATGCACACAGCAGCAAAGAAATCGTTAATATGCTGCTGATACGCGATGGTCTGGCTGCTAACCGGGACGCGGCTAAAGTACTGCAGGACAGCATGACCAACGATGAAATCCGTGAGCTGCTTTACAGCCAGTCTGCTTCCGAGTTTCTGAAACTCTATAACCCCAATGCTGCCCGCAATTACCCGGCTCCCAAAAAATTCACCGATGGCACGGTGTTTGTTGAGCAGGATCCTTTAGAGCAACTGGCTTCAGGCAACTACAATCAGGTGCCGATCATACTGGGCACCAATCGTGATGAGCGCCGCATCTACCTTTATGGTGCCTGGGCAGATACCATTCGTAGTGACCCTGAAGAATATATTCGTTTTGCTCACTATCCTTCCCTGCAATGGAAATGGCGTGGTGTTGATAATCTGGCCCGGCGCATGACTGATGCGCAGCAGGCTCCCGTCTACGCATTTCGCTTTGACTGGGACGAACAGCAAACCCGCGAGGATGGATTTGACATGGGTATTGCCATCGGGGCAGCGCACTCTACTGAAATGGCCTTTGTGTTTGGCGTCTGGGGCGTCGGCTTTATCAACCCCGACATGCTTTATGATCCGTCCACCAATGCTGGCCGGGATGCACTTTCAGATGCCATGATGTCCTACTGGTCAAACTTTGCCTACAGCGGAGAACCCGGCCAGGTTCGCAGTAACAACCTGCCGGAATGGCAGGCCTGGCAAAATGGAGACGGTAATCCAAAAATGATCATTCTGGATTCCGAGGCCGATGGCGGTATCCGGATGTCAACGGAAGAAGTGACTCAGGAAAGTATCAAAGCCAGTTTTATGGCGGAATCCTGGAGTGACCCACAAAACCGTTGCCGTGCTTACCTGTCCACATTTGCGGGCACAGCCGCCTTCGATCAGACTGAGTACGAAGGCCTGATTGAAGGCGGTTGTTCTCGCGAATAATCTAGAAAATATGATGCATGACCTCGATAAATTAACCCAGTCGTGCATCATTAATACTAGATCTACATACTCTGAATTTTACCACCGCTTGCCGAAACCATCAGTTCCACAATCCGTTTAGTCACATTCGGCTCCAGTCCTTCGGTATGACCTTTATCAAGCCTCACCACGTCTGCCACGACCCGCCCATCCGAGCAGTTCGGATACTCATAGATATCTGCAGTGCCCGGTCGAGCTTCCCGGCCCCAGACCGGATAACCGGCACGGCCCGTGTCATACACCCAGCCAGGTTCTGTATCTACAACCTGAGTGTGCTCGCGAGCATCACACTGATAACGCTCAGCCCAGGGAGAAGCATCCGGCAGAGACTCAATTTCATACTCGCCAATGGCAAAAATGTGGGAGAAATTGCAGTCAGGTAACGTCTCCTCAGCCATGCCACGAGGTCGTGATGGAGGAGGTGAACCGTCTGGCAGGGGGGGACCGAAGTTATCGACAAACGGCGCCTGTCCAATCCGTCCACCGGAGAGACTAAGCATGCCATCCACTTTATCAGCAAAGAAATCGCTGCAAACGATACGACGCGATGTCATGCCCCCCTGACTGTGCCCGGCCAGCCAGAATGACTTGATGTTTTCTGCGCCGAATGCACCAATCACCTGCTCGGTGATAGCCTGCAGGTGAGCGTCATCGGTCTGCGGCGTCCAGACACGAACACCACTGCCGCCGCCCATGGACGCTGAACCTGCAGCCGTTGGCGTGGCAACCACCAGTTTATAGTCATCCTTGTAGTCCATGGCCGGAAAATAATGACGCTGCCAGTTGCCGATAGAACCGGCACCGTGAATATTCAACACGAACAGCACATCTTCGCCCGGCTGCAAATCGCAGGGGTAATCCAGGAAATACTCGCGACCGCTGCCAGGTTCGGTGACATTGCCACGAACGGCGGTTTTACTGGCACAGTCTCCTTCTGCACAGTGAACCGGTGGCGGCGTCTGACAGGCAACCCCCAGTACGTCTGCAGCAAAAGCCAGTGGCGTGGCTGACAATAGTACAAGCGCCAACAGACTCCTTTTCGTGTAACTAACCAGATAGTTAACTTGCATCCTTTCTCCCCTCGTCAGTATTCAGATACGACTGACTTTACGCCTTGTCTGTCATTTAGACAGCCTCCTCGCGTTGAAGTGGATAGAATTTGCGTTCAACGCTGGAGAGGACATCACTGCATGGCCTGCCTTAATGGCCATTCAAGTATTTTTACTCCCTGATATTGAAAATAATAAGTATTATCATTACCATTGCGTTCTTTATAGCGATCGGGGGAGACCGTCATGCCACATTTCCAGAGCTCCGCGTTGCACCGCGGCATTATTTCAACCATCAGCGTTCCCATGTTTGTCATGACCATGGCATCAGCAGCACAGGCACAAGACAGTGGAGCAGATGACGGCATTCAGGAAATTGTCGTCACCAACCGCTACTCGACAAACGACCGCCTTGATACCGCTACCGGCCTGGGACTGACCCTCCATGAAACCCCACAATCGGTGAGCGTGGTGACCGCAGAGAGAATCAGCGACCAGAACCTGCGCTCACTGACTGATGTGATTGACAATGCGGCTGGCGTTTCCGCCCGGGCGCAGGACAGTTCACGGTCCACGTACGCTTCTCGCGGATTCTCCATCAACAATTACCAGATTGATGGCGTGCCGATTTACTGGCAGCCAGGCAACAACGCAGGTGAAACCCAATCCGATACCAGCCTCTATGAGCGCGTGGAAGTTGTCCGTGGCGCAACTGGCCTCCTGACGGGTGCCGGTAACCCTTCCGCCTCAGTCAACCTGGTACGCAAGCATGCGGACAGCAAAGAACTCACCAGCACCCTGGACATGTCGGCTGGCCGCTGGAACAACTACACCGCCACTGCTGATGTGGGTACCGCGCTAAACAACTCAGGCACCATTCGTGGCCGCGTTGTCACGCATTTTGCTGATGGCGACTCGTTCCGTGATCTGGCCAGTGAAGAAAAAACCGTACTTTACGGTGTGATCGATGCTGACCTGAGCGAAAATACGCTGTTACGTGTCGGTGCTACCTACCAGGACAACGAGCCGGGTGCCTCTACCTGGGGTGGACTGCCTGTCTGGCATGCTGATGGCAGCCGAACCGACTGGGATCGCGAGAAGACCATCGCAGCCGACTGGACGACCTGGTCTTCAACTGTTGAAAACTACTACCTGGACCTGACTCATGAATTCGCGAACAGCTGGACGGCCAAATTCAGCATCAATAGCAACAGTAATGACTCAGATCAGATGCTGTTGTAAATGTCAGGTGCGCCAGACCAGGATACCGGCCTGGGCATGGGCGCCTCACCACGCAACGCAGAAACAGAACGGGAGCAGTTAAGCTACAGCCTGAACGTGAATGGTGAGTACTCACTGTTTGGCCGAACTCATGAACTGACCTTTGGCGCGGTTGATCACAGCGAAGATAATATCGCCTGGTCCCGCGCCCGTAGCAACGTCGCTCCTGTGGGTAATTTCAACCTCTGGGACGGCAGCTATCCACAACCTGACTGGGGCGCACAAGGTGTGGATGTTGACGTCGAGACAGATCAGTTCGGTTTGTATGGTGCCACTCGCCTTTCATTGACTGAACAGTTCAAGTTGATCCTGGGCGGACGTGTTGCTGACTGGGAGCAGGAAGGTCTTTACTACGGCACACCGCGCTCATTTGGTGACACCAATGTTTTCATCCCTTATACCGGCGCCTTGTATGAAATCAATGATCAGCATACGGTTTACGCCAGCTACACCGAGATTTTTCAGCCACAAAACCTGCAGGACCGGAATGGTGATTTCCTCGACCCGATCAAAGGCCAAAGCCAGGAACTGGGTCTGAAGAGCCTGTTTTTTGATGGTGCCCTGCAAACGACTGTCGCGGTATTCGACATTTTACAGGATGACCTGGGGCAGCCAGATGGCAGCTTTATTGTTCCCGGCACTATCAACGGCCAGGCCTATTTTGCCAGCGAAGGCACCGAAAGCCGCGGCTATGAACTCGAAGCCGTGGGCGAAATTATGCCTGGCTGGAACGTCAGCCTCAGCTACACTAACTTCGATGCTGAAGATGCCAACGGCAACGAGGTCAATACCGACCACCCGAGAAAGCTGTTTAAACTCTACACCAACTACCGCTTCCGCGGTGCGCTGGAAAATCTGACAATTGCAGGCGGCGTAAACTGGCAGGGCAAAGAGTACATGGACACCAGCAACCTGGTGACGGGCGACCCCGAACGGCTGGAGCAGGATGCCTTTAGCCTGGTCAGCATGATGGCGCGGTATGACCTCACATCCAATCTCTCGGCACAGGTGAATGTTGAGAACCTGCTGGATGAGACGTACTACAGCCAGATTGGTTTCTACAATCAGCTTGAGTACGGTCAACCAAGAAATATTACTGCGAGTGTTCGTTATCGATTTTGATAACTCACTCAACAAAGAGGCCAACGTTTAGTCGGCCTCTTTCGTTACCATCCTGAAAAAGAGCCAAAGCACATGAACCTCTCCGCTCCACGCCTGATTGCCCTTGTTGCAGCTGCTCTCATTGGCGGCTACTTCACCGCCATATCCAGTGGTATTTTTGCAGGCAGCCTGTTTGGTTTGATCTGGGGGACTCCTCGATCTGAAGCTGCCCTCACAGGCCACCTGTTAAGCTTTATCAGCTATGCCTTTATTGTGATCTGGGTCTTTCATGACCGTCGCCCCCTGTTTGTCTGGAGCATACTGAGCGTGATTACGCTACTGATGACAACTATCGGGATGTGGTTGGGAGGAATGTTGGCATGAGCACTGACATAACCAAAGGCACCCCGTCTACCAGTTATAACGGAGGATGGCGTACCTCTTCAGCTTGGTTACATACCTGGTCGGGCCTCACACTGGGATGGATACTTTACTTTGTTTTTGTGACTGGCACAGTTGGCTATTTTGATACTGAGATCGACCGCTGGATGCAACCTGAATTACCTCGTTCTCAAACGGGTACCAGCACCGACGAAGCGGCAAACGCAATACTCAATTTTGCCCAGGCCAATGCCCCAGGTGCTGACCAGTGGCTGATGTCCTTGCCTGCCAGTCGCAACCAGCCCTTTGGCAGCCTGTATTGGCGTGGTGCATCCATTGAGTCAGGTGCTGTTTCTGCATCCGGTAATACGCTTATCGACCTGAACAACATCACTGCGCTGAATGCCAGGGAAACCGGTGGCGGACAGCTACTTTATCAGATGCACTGGCGCTTTCCTTACATGACCCGAACCTATTCAGACTGGATCATCAGCATTGCAACCTTCTTCATGTTTGTTGCCATTATCTCCGGCATCATTACTCATAAACGCATCTTCAAGGATTTCTTCACTTTCCGGCCAGGAAAAGGACAGCGCTCCTGGCTCGATGCACACAACGTGCTTAGCGTCGTTGCCTTGCCGTTTCACCTGATGATTACTTACTCCGGCCTGCTCTTTATGGGATTCTCATTCATGCCGCTGGTATTCGCAGCGTACTACGGCAATGACAACGGTGCCCGTGGTCAGTTTTACAGTGAAGTCTTTGATCCCCCTGGCATGGTCGCAGCCGCAGGTGTCGCAGCCCCACTGACGGACCTTGGTGCTGTCATCGAGGAGGCTGAGTCTGTGTGGGGAGAAAACCGTATTGCCACGATCGATATCCGCAATCCCGGGGATAGTCAGGCAAGAATTTTTATCTCGGAGAACTTCGATCAGACTGTCGCAGCAGGAGCCGGGCGTCTTTTTTTGATGGTACTAGCGGCGAATTACTGCACAATGCTCCTTCCGCTTCCTCTCCTGCGAAAGCAGTAAGAGATGTTTCATTGGGGTTGCACGAAGGTTTGTTCGCGACCACTTTACTACGCTGGCTATACTTTTTTGCAGGTGTTGTAGGTACGGCCATGGTAGGTACCGGGCTGGTCATGTGGACAGTCAAACGGCGACAACAGGCTTCCTCCGAGATAGACAAGAAGCACCGAGGCATTCGTCTGGTTGAGAAATTAAATGTTGGTACGGTGGCCGGACTGTTTGTCGCTCTTGCCGCCTACTTCTGGGCCAATCGCCTGCTGCCAGCCAGCATGCCCGGCCGAGCTGATTGGGAAGTCCATACCATGTTCCTGACCTGGGCGCTGATGCTGATGCTGTCAGCTGTCATACCTGCACGGCTGGGCTGGCCACTGCAATTCAGGCTGGGCGGCTTCGCATTCGTTCTATTACCTGTCGTGAATATGGCGACAACAGAACGAGGGTTGATCCACAGCCTGGCGACAGGTGATTGGGTTTTTGCCGGTTTTGATCTGACAGCACTGCTTTGCGGAGCCCTGCTGTTCTGGATTGCTCAACGCGCAACGCAGGTTATGAACAAACACCAGAAACAACGCGCACCACAAACAGGATCGACCAGCCCCATACCGTCAGAACATCCCGTTGAGGGAGCCAGGCAATGAACTCACAGTTACTGACTCTGGCATACAGCCTGCTTCTTGCCGCCGTTTTTGCTGCTATTTGTATGCAAAGTCTTCGCTTTCAACGCCAGCAACAGCAAAACTGGCTTCCCGTTAAATTGCTGAAATTGTCGGCCTGGCCACTGTTACTCTGTTTAGCCATATTGGCTATCGGCAAGCTGGGCTGGGGGTTTGGTCTGGTCACACTGTTTGCTGCCGCCAGCCTGGCGGCAGTCACAGTGGTTGCTACCTTTACATACAAGCCTGGCAAGCTGCCTCTGCTCTACAGTCTGAGCTTACCCACCGGCAGCATTTTTCTGGCACTGGGATTACTGTAAGCGTTTCTACCATCCAACCGCCTGACCATCCTTACGGTGGTCAGAGCCGGCACGGTAGATACCATTTACCGGCATATCATCACTTCCCATATCCGGCAGCGGAGCATCCGGATCCAGCGAAAATAGAATGGCATTGTAGCCACCCACGGCTCCACCATTAACCGGTCGCACATTGTGGCCTTTGGCTTCTAGTGCTGAACCCACCAGGTTTATAAAGATCAAGCTCCAGCGACAGCAGGTCACGGTTCTGGCTATGCGTAAATCGGGCAACGTCCGTGCTCATTTGCAGGTTCATACCATGATCTACCATATTAACTATATGCTGCGCATGCGTTTCCGGCTGCACACTCCCCCCCATATTGCCAAACGCCATTAGCGGCTGATTATCTTTGGTGACAAAACCGGCAATAATGCTATGAAACGGCCGCTTACGTGGTGCTACCTGGTTCGGGTGACCGTCTTCCAACGTAAAACCGACACCGCGGTTATGCAAAATGAAACCATAACCGGGTACGGTCACCCCACTCCCGTAAACTGAAAATACACTGTGGACCAGTGACACCATATTACCCCAGCGATCTGCAGCACTCATGTAGATAGTGCCACCATCGATGCCTCCAGTGACTGACGGTGGGGTCGCCTTGTTAAGATCAATGCGATCACACTGATCTGCGGCATAGGATTTGGACAGGAGTTGATCCAGAGGAACATCTTCAAAATTCGGGTCAGCGTTATAAGCCTGCAGATCCGAATAAGCTATCTTCTTGGCTTCAACCATGTAGTGCCAGTAGTTCGGGTTACTGGGGCCAAGGTCAGCCAGGTTCAGGTTATGAGTGGGGGCACAGACTTCCAGAATGTTGAGCATTTCCAGTGCCGCAAAACCTTGCCCGGGCGGTGGCAACTGATGCACATCATAGCCATGATAGTTGGTGGAAATCGGCTCAACCCATTCCGGTTCATACTTGGCCAAATCTTCGAGTGTCATGGCGCCACCGGATGCCTGAATCTTATCGACAATCGCTTCTGCAATGTCGCCCCGATAAAAGGCATCTGCACCTCCTTCCTGGATGATTCGCAACGTTTTTGCCAGATCCGGATTACGAATGATGCTGTACAAGGCAGGTGGCTCGTTATCAACCAGGAAGGTATCTACAGTATCCGGGTCGCTTTCAATACGCGTCAAGGCACTGCGCAAATCCGCGTGCCTTCGCTCAGTTAATCCCCAGCCTTGCTCTGCAATGGTCGCCGCGCGTTCAAAAGTCTCAGCAAATCCCATGGTGCCGAAACGTTCAAGCATGGCTTCATAACCAGCGACTGCACCCGGCACAGTTGTACTGTTGACCCCCGAACCTGGGATGCCATCTTCACCTAAGGCTGTCTCTTATACACATCTGACGCTGCCGACGATATGCAGTGTGTAGA
>OJDN01000123.1_pt1 | contig 30404 bp, 25 predicted proteins | sample 1592731 | NCBI WGS metagenome assembly OJDN01 (sample SAMN05416881, study PRJEB24817) | seawater metagenome | isolation source: Sea water | place: Canada:Atlantic | collected 2013-11
GGATATTGACCGGGCGGCAGCGGCCCGCCATGGCCTGAATATCGACGAGGTGCAGTCGGTTGTTTCTTCGGCGATCGGCGGCATGAACGTTTCCGAAACCATTGAGGGTCTAGAGCGCTTCCCGATCAATGTGCGCTACCCGCAGGAAATCCGCAACTCCATTGATGCCATCAGGGATCTGTCCGTACTAACATCGCAAAGGGCACGCATTCGTCTCGGTGACGTGGCACATATAGAAATAGAAGACGGACCACCGATGATAAAGAGCGAGAATTCGCGCCCTACCGGCTGGGTTTATGTGGACATCGCCGAGCGTGATATTGGCTCTTATGTCCAGGCCGCACAGCAACACCTGGCGGACAATCTGACTCTGCCCGCTGGTTATTCACTGACTTGGTCCGGGCAGTACGAATACATGGAGCGGGCAAAAGAGCGCTTGACGCTGGTGGTACCGCTGACCCTGCTGATTATTGCATTCCTGCTCTACATGGCGTTCCGCGGGCTGGCGGAAGTCTTGATCATCATGGCCACGCTGCCCATGGCGATTGCCGGTAGCTCCTGGTTACTGTGGTGGCTTGCCTTTGACCTGTCGGTTGCTGTCGCAGTGGGGTTTATCGCCCTGGCCGGTGTGGCGGTGGAAATCGGTGTCATCATGCTGATTTATCTGAACCAGCACCGCACACGCTACCTGGCTGAGGCGCATGAACAAGGCGGCCCGACTGTGGAGGGCTTACGAGATGCGATTGCCAAAGGCGCACTGCAACGCCTGCGCCCTGTGGTAATGACCGTCGCGGCCATCACAGTGGGCCTGCTGCCCATCATGCAGGGGCACGGCACCGGCGGTGAAATCATGCAGCGCATAGCAACACCGATGGTGGGCGGCATGATCAGCACCCTGGTGCTGACCCTGCTGGTGTTGCCTGCAGTGTATTTTTTATGGCAAAGGTGGCAACTGCACTCTGAACTCCTGAAGTAGCCGCACGCAAGGCAAGGCCCCTTCAGCATCATCAGGTGGGGGCTGCCTCACCATCGGAGTGTTTCCGAACGCCATAATTAATCGTGAACATAGGACTGTTATTGTGGTCATGGGAATTCCCGCAAACTCCCGCATTCTAACGGTTTCAAACCCGAGGACAGTCTACCTAAAGGATTTCAAACCATTGTTATAAAAGGAAATATTGGCGCACCCGGAGAGATTCGAACTCCCGACCAAGTGGTTCGAAGCCACCTACTCTATCCAGCTGAGCTACGGGTGCATAAACTGTCTGATGGTTTGTTTATCGGCACTGTTCATCTTCAGTGCGCTGTTTATGCTCTGACCCGGAGAGATTGACTCCTCATCCGCATAGGCGGATGACTCACCCCTTCGGGGCGGCCTTACGGCCGTCTCAAAAGCTTCGCTTTTGATCGAACTCCCGACCAAGTGGTTCGAAGCCCCTATTGCAAGCGCTATATGATTGTTTTTATTAACTTTAATAGTGCGTCCGTTGCGTGATTTTGCACTACAAAGCACAACAATGCCCAACCAAACCCGCAAAAGTCCCGCATACAAATCCAACCCAAAAGCTTGGACTGCGGTCCAGTTGAGATACGGGAAAAGTTTCAATATCACTTGTCCGCGCTACTGCTTTCCTGATCCTTTATCGCACTTTCTGGTTCGCATCGTTTGTGTCGGGCTGAAACCATATCCCAGACCGAGACACCTAGCATGAATCCAAGCCCCGGATAAAAATACCATTCACTCATCGTTATGGCCCCGATCAATACTAATATCGGGCCAATCAACCCCAGCGCTGTCCGATGCCATTGCCCGTGACTGAAGTAACCCAACACATTGACGACTATCACCAGAACGGCTATGAGCGGAATGACCCAACTCACGAGTACCGATTCCCACTGACTGAGAAAACCTAAGCCCAAAGCCGCGCCTATAGCGCCCAGTGCGGGGAAACACGCGGAACATCCTATTCCTGCAACCAAGGCTCCGCTAAAGCCAGCTTTGTCACCAATGCGGACTATCATGTTAAACAAATTATTGAACATACTGTCTCCCTTTATTGCCGATTTCAAGGATGATTCCAGGCAACCTCGTGCACTCTGCTACGCAGCGCAACAAGATAACTGTTTAACATCCTTAGTGAACGTCTGAGCGCAAAGCTTGAGACCTTCCACCATGGTCAAATAAGGAAACATCTCATCACCGATAGCCTTCACCGTCATGCCTGCGCGCAGCGCCATTACCGCCGTCTGAATCAGTTCACCGGCGTCTCCCGCTACAGCCTGCACACCCAGCAACTTTCCTGAGTCGCGATCGGCCACCATCTTTATAAACCCATTGGTGTCGAAATTGACCAGCGCGCGCGGTACATTCTCCAGATCCAGCACGCGGGTATCCACGGTAAAGCCTCGCTTGATTGCCTCGGCTTCTGTCAGGCCAACGGTGGCCACCTGAGGGTCGGTAAACATCACGGCTGGCATGGCGCTGAGGTCCAGGATTGTCTTGCCTCCCGTCATGTTGACAGCAGCCCGACTGCCTCCGGCAGCGGCGACGTAAACAAATTGCGGCTGACCGGTGCAGTCACCGGCGGCAAAGATACCGGGGACCGTGGTTTGAAGTTGTTCGTCCACCTGGATCGCACCACGGGAGGTTTCCACGCCGATACCCTCCAGGTTCAGGGCCTCGGTATTGGGGGTCCGTCCGGTGGCTATCAACAGTTGACTTGCCCGCAGGGTACCAGCGTTGGTGTGGAGAATAAATTCATTGTCGGTATATTCCGTACGGCTGGCCTGCGTCTGCTTGAGCACCTCGATGCCTTCGCGCTTGAACGCTGCCTCAATGGCCTCGCCGATTGCAGGGTCTTCACTGGATAGCAGAGTGCTGCGGGCCAGGACAGTGACCTGGCTACCCAGTCGGGCAAAAGCCTGAGCCAGCTCCAAAGCGACAAATCCGGCGCCGATTACAATCAATCGATCTGGCAAAGCCTCCAGTGTCATTGCGCTGGTGGAAGTCAGGTAGGGCGTTTCAGCCAGCCCTGGTAGCGGCGGCACCGCCGGGCGGGCGCCAGTGCCGATGAAAGCACAATCGAAGCGGACGCTCTGCTCGTCACCTTCATTCAGTCTGACCGCCAGGTGATGGGCATCAAGAAAGCGGGCCTCGCCGTTCAGGACCGTGATGCCTGGGTGGTCGCGCAAAATCCGCTGGTACTTGGCATCACGTAGCTCGTCGACACGTTCTTGCTGTAGCTGGAGCAGTTTCGCCCGATCCACCACCGGTGCGTGGGCGCTCAATCCCTCGTCAAAGGGGCTTTCCTTTCGCTGATGCGCAATATGCGCGGCGCGAATCATGATCTTCGAGGGTACGCAGCCGACATTCACGCAGGTGCCGCCGATGGTACCTCGCTCGATCAGGGTAATGCGTGCTCCACGTTCGGCCGCCTTCAGGGCGGCCGCCATGGCCGCCCCGCCGCTGCCGATCACCGCAATATGCGGGGTTTTGTTATCGCTCATAAGGGGTTTTCCTTACTGAGATGAGTCGTTGTCATTCGCGCTCGTGAATTTGAGGATCGATGGAAAGCCGGCGTTGGTGGTGGCTTCGGTCAACGCCGCCACGGACGTCTGGGCGTCGTCGAAGGTGACCACGGCTTCACGTTCTCGATAGTCCACGTCGATCTGCGAGACGCCTTCCACTTGGCCTAGAGCCATCTTGATGGTGATCGGACAAGTAGGGCAGGTCATGCCCGGCACTGAAAGTGTGACGGTCTGCATTGCGGCCCATGCGGGCATGCTTAGCAGGGCGATAAACAAGGGCATAATGAATCGCATTTTCATGGGAAATCTCCTTTTAATAGAACAGGGGAAGAGCGTAAGGGAACACCACGCCAATCAATACCAGTACCAATACCATCCAGAATGCGACCTTGTAGGCAGAGCGAACGCGGGGGACGGCGCATACCTCTCCCAGCTGGCATTTCTCCGATGGGCGGTAGATTCGGCGCCAGGCGAAGAACAGGGCCACCGCCGCTATGCCGATGAAAAGCGGACGATAGGGTTCCAGCGCCACTAGGTTACCAATCCAGGCGCCGGATATTCCCAGCGAGACCAGCACCAGAGGCCCGAGACAGCAGGCCGAGGCCAAAAGCGCCGCAACCCCGCCGGCAGCCAGGGGAAAGCGCCCTGAATTCGACATTGACATAATGCTTACTCCTTTCCTGATCCTCTCCAATGGATTAAAGTTACATCCGTAGCTGGATACGGAGTCAATAGCATGCAGAACAAATCCAATACAATGACCATCGGCGGGCTGGCCAAGGCTGCCGACGTGCATATTGAGACGATCCGTTACTATCAGCGGCGAGGCCTGTTAAAGGAGCCTGATCGTCCGTTGGGCGGCATTAGACGGTATGAATCTACCGATATAGACCGATTGATGTTCGTGAAAACGGCGAAAGAGCTCGGCTTCAGTCTTAATGAAATTAGCGACCTGCTTCGGCTGGAAGATGGCGCTAATTGCCTGGAAGCCAGTGCTCTCGCCGAGCATAAGCTGGAGCACGTACGAAAGAAGATCGTCAGACTGAAGCGCATAGAGAAGGTGTTGCGTGAAATGGTCGGTCGATGTCACGCGCAGCAGGGCAATGTCTTTTGCCCCTTGATTGAGTCTTTGCATGAAGGAATCACGAAAGCGTGACAGCCAAAGTTTTGAGCGTGCCAACAAAGAACACGTGAATGAATCACTGCAGATTCACTGATGATCAAAATTCTCAATGATTACAGGCATGGCGTCAGGTATTGCTTTTTCGACGGCGATAGCCTGGTTTCTGTAATGAGTCCGCCGCCCCAACAAAAACGATCAGCTCTCCGCTGATGCCGGAGACGGCGTAGGCTTTCGATGTTGACGGCAAATAGGGGCGTCCTGCGGGGTAAAACTCAGCAAAAACTGTATTCGCTGGAAGTGGTCGCACGGATCCCACTTCTCTATCGTCGGTTGGTTCTGACGAACCTAGTAAACTCAGGAAAGTCCCGCAAACTCCCGCATTTAAACGGTTTTCAGCCTGGGGATAACCTACCCAAAGGACTTCAACCCATTGTTTTAATGAGAAATATTGGCGCACCCGGAGAGATTCGAACTCCCGACCAAGTGGTTCGAAGCCACCTACTCTATCCAGCTGAGCTACGGGTGCATAAACTGTCTGGTGATTTGTTTAATGGCACTGTTCACCTTCGGTGCCTGCCCGCGACCCGGGGCGGAATACTGTGGCGGTTTGTTGTTATGGCACTGCCACCTTCAGTGCGTTGGCCGGCGCTACGGCTGCCTGGCCCATCGGGACGTTTTAGCTGGGCCGCTAGTCTATCCATACTGCCGTCCCGAATCGAGGGCGCGATTATACAGTAGTCTTGGCACCCGTGACAAAACTCTTTTTTTTGCCTCTAAATCCTCACTCTTAACAGAGTGCACAACCCCAGGAGCGTCAGCGACGATGGTAGCTCCTGGTTAATTTGCTACAACTGCTTGCTGAACAATTACCTGGGCATTCGTCAGTTGCTGACTTCCGTCTGCTGCCAGTTGCACACCAGTATTAAAGTCCTGGGTCTGGCCGGCTGCCAGATTCTGGATCGTGGCCGGCTGGCTGACAGCTTCGCCATTCAGGATACCCTGCATCTGCACGGTGACCTGGCTCAGGTTGACAGGGCTGGCGTTTCTCAGCCGCAGAATGACACGTCCCTGGTCGTCAACGTAGACACCACCTTGCACGGCGCTTCCCGGGTTGTCCTGGATTTCCAGGCGGTAATAGGCCTGCTGGGCGTTTTGACCAATCTGGCCTGGTGCGCTAGCGGCCTGTTCGAAATAGCTTTTGGCGGCACTGCGATCATTGGCGGCCAGTGCCAGACCACCGAGTTCATTACTGGCCAGTGCCGTTGGCAGCAGGTCATTACTGGCCTGCAGGTCGGCACGGGCCTGACGATCGTTGCCACGCTCGTTATAGGCCAGACCGCGCCCCAGGTAATACTCATAGTACCCATCGTCTCGGGCAATGGCGCTGTTATACAAATCAATGGCCTCGCCATAATCACGGCGATTCAGGGCGATATTGCCTTTCAGGCCGTAAAAGCGGGCTTCGCGAGAAAACATGCGAATGGCTTCATCGACCTGCGCTTCCGCCTCATCCAGTTGACCTTCTGACGCCAGGCGCTGGGCTTCATCAAAGGCATCATAGGCCGGTTTGGTCTCGCGCAGGGTTTGTGTCATCTGCTGATATCGCTCACGGCCCTGTTCACCGTTAGTGAAGCCCTCACTTCGCAGCTGAGCCACGAGTTGCCTGTTATTGGCGACTCGCTCTTGCGATGGCGGATGACTGGCAAAAAGGCCATCCAGCCAACCCGCCTGCCTGCCTTCGGACAAACGAACAAAGGTCTCCTGCAAACTGACAGCGGCCTGGGGATCGTATCCCGCCTGGGCCATATACCGGGTGCCGTACAAATCTGATTCACGTTCAGCGTCACGGCCATACTGCTGGCTGATCAGCTGTGCGCCAACCTGGGCACCACCGACAATATAGCCCGCATAATCCGAGTTGGAGGCGGCAATGGTGGTAGCCATCAGGGCGCCTTGCAGCAACATGCCGCGTTCCATGGATTGGGCTCCGTGACGGGCGGCAGCGTGTACGGCCTCATGGCCCAGTACCGCAGCCAGCTCGGCCTCGGTTTCCAGCTCATAAAGCAGACCGCGGTTGATGGCCATTTTGCCGCCGGGCAATGCCCAGGCATTGGGCACGGAATTGTTCAGCACGACAAACTCGTAGGGCAGATCAATCGGTGCATAGGCTGCTACCCGTTGACCGACCTCATTGACGTAACGAGTCAGTTCGGCGTCCACCTTATATTGTCCACCCTGGCTTTGCTGGGTGGGTACGTAGTTCTGCTCGCCAATGGCGATCTGTTCCTGGGTGGAGATCAGGTTCAGTTCACGATCCCCGGTAACCGGGTTGGTCGCGCAGCCTGCCAGTACGGCGAGCAGGGAAACGGTGGTGATAGTAGCAGGGAAATTAATACTCTTGCGCGAAGTGAATGCTGACAATCTTGCAGACACCACGCTTCCAAATACCCCGCCAGACATCCCTCCAGAACCCCTTCCAGACACCAACCCTCTTGTCATGTCTTTAATCACGAACCACCCTCCTGGTTAAGCCAAGGTTAATCTGAATACCTTAATCTGTCGTATAAACACTATAACGAATTTTGTTGGTGATTTATTGCATGACGAAATTGTCACGCACTGTAACAGCCATACGCTTCCTTGATACCCGTAAACGCTGTACTATCGCCGACCGGACTTCCCCCTGAAACAGATTGTCACTTCTAACAACTACAAGCAATCCGGGATAACTTCATATAAAAAGAGGAGAAATCACGTGATCAGAGTATTGCTGTTCATGTTGCTGCCCTTGTTGACGACTGTTGGTGCTCATGCGCAAAACGCGTCGGCGGAACGGGGTGCTGAGTTATTTCAATCAGAGTGTGCGCGTTGTCACGTCCGTGCTGACATCGAAATGCGGATAACCAATGACTGGCTCGGTGAGTCAGCTTTCGATCTGTATCAGCGCATCATGGCAACCATGCCAGCTGAAACCCCCGGATCACTGACCCCGGATCAATACCTGGATCTGACAGCACACGTGCTGAACATGGGTCGTGCTACCACGCCTGTTGAAGGCAGCAATGTCGCACGCCTGGCCAACCTGGAAATTGAACAGGCAGCCGCCAGCGACGGTATCGACTACTACCCATGGCCGACCATGAACGGTGGCATGCACTCCAATCGTTATGCGCCGCTGGATCAGATCAATGCTGATAATGTGGCAGACCTGGAATTGGCCTGGCGGTGGAAGGCCGAAAACTACGGCCCACGCCCTGAAGGTCTGAACGTCACCAACCCCATTATGGTCAACGGTGTTCTGTACGCCACTGCCGGCACTACACGTAACGTAGTGGCTATCGATGCTGGCACAGGACAGACACTGTGGATGTGGCGTCCTCAGGAAGGTGATCGCTTTGACAGCTCCCCACGTAAGAACTCCGGCAAAGGTGTTGCTTACTGGACTGACGGTGAAGGCAAAGAAGTGATTTTTGTCGTTACACCGGGTTACCACCTGGCCGCGCTGGACGCCAAAACTGGCCGCCTGGTCGAATCTTTTGCCGATGGCGGTATCCGTGACCTGGTCGACGGTCTGCGTATGAGCCCGGTCCGAGATGATCTTGACGTCACGCTGACCTTCCCGCCACTGGTGATCGACGACATTCTGGTCGTCGGTGCTTCACACCAGGTGAGCTACCGTCCACCTCACGCCGATAACATCAAAGGCGATGTGCGTGCCTTTGATATTCACACTGGTGAACTGCTGTGGACTCACCGCAACATTCCATTGCCGGGTGAAGAAGGCGCAGAGACCTGGTTTGAAGGCTCTGAAACAGTAAACGGTAACGGCGGTGTTTGGTCGTCCATGTCTGCGGACACCGAGCTTGGACTGGTGTACCTGCCGGTTGAATCAGCCACAGGTGACCGTTACGGCGGTGACCGCCCAGGTGATAACCTGTTCACCAGCTCTGTGGTTGCAGTTGACTACCGCACGGGTGAGCGCCAATGGTACTTCCAGCACGTTCGTCATGACATCTGGGACTACGACACACCTTCTGCGCCAATCTTGGCAGACCTCCCAAATGGCCGAAAAGTACTGGTTCAGCTAAGTAAAGAAGCCTTTGCTTATGTGCTGGATCGCGAAACAGGCGAGCCTATCTGGGAGATGGAAGAGCGCGCCGTGCCTCAGACAGACGTGCCTGGTGAGTGGACAGCTGAAAAACAGATCTTCCCGACCCAGCCACCGGCCTACGACAACCAGGGTTTCACTGAAGAAGACCTGGTGGACTTTACGCCGGAAATTCTGGAAATGGCCAAAGAGGCTATCAAGCCTTACCGCCTGGGTCCTTTGTACACCCCACCATCACTGGCCAATGCCGCTGATGGCACTATCGGCACCCTGAGCCTGCCTGGCACGCTGGGGGGCACTAACTGGGAAGGCGGTGCTTATGACCCGGAAACCGGCAAGCTATATATTGGCTCCTTCACTATGCCATCTGTACTGTCACTGGTACCGGGCGCTGAGTTTTCTACCGTGGACTATATCCAGGGTGCAGCACGTACGCCAACGGTTGAAGGTATTCCGATTACTAAACCACCTTATGGCCGTATCAGTGCCATGGACCTGGTTGAAGGTGATATCGACTGGTATATCGCTAACGCGGACACACCTGAGCGACTGAAGAACCACCCGCTGCTGGAAGGCGTCGATATACCGCGCACCGGTATTCCGACCCGCGCTGGCCTGCTGGTGACCAAGTCCCTGCTGTTTGCCGGCGAAGGTACCGGTGGCAGCAGCATCTTCCGTGCGGTCGACAAAGCCACTGGTGAGATCATCGCCGAGATTGACCTGCCTGCCTCTCAGACAGGTCAGCCAATGACATATATGCACAATGGCAAGCAGTACATTGTCATGGCCGTCAGCGGCAACGGCCCAGCCGAAATCGTAGCCCTGGCCCTGCCAGACTGATCAACGCCGAAACTCTGGTCAGTCACCGCTAAACACTGACCAGTGACAACAAACCGACAAACAAAGCGGCTATCCTTCACACAAGGGATAGCCGCTTTTTTTACAGCTGGCAAAAAGCCGACACACTACATCCAATAGCACAAGGCCAGAGCACCATGCTCCTACGTTCAGACAATCAGACCACGCCAAGCCCAGCGTATGATGCTCGAAAAAGCGGGCGGACTGTCTGAAGCCGTCAGGCTGAGTTTCCGCACGCCGAGCAGCATGCGCTGGGCTGTGGTCGTCTGAACGTAGGAGCATGGTGATCTGGCCGCTGCTCACCGATCGAATAAGTGGCCGGATTGTCCGAAGCCTCCAGGCTGAGTTTCCGGCCGCCGAGCGGCGCCCGATGGGCTGTGGTCGTCTGAGCTCATGGATCATGATGCTCTGGCCGCTCACCTTAAAGAACCAAACTTGGCAAAAAAAGACTCCCTGCCGACGACTTAGACATCGCTGGATCGTTTTGTTATACTTATCACCGTCAAAAAAACGATAACCAAAAATTATCGAAGTGACGGTATCCAAAGACACACCGGATGCCGCAAAATAACAAGAGCCAGCACAAGCTGACCGGCAAGACAGCTAGACCAATACTTTCACGCTCTCGCCTGTCCAACGCTTTATACAGATTGATGGATAGCACGAGCATTCACTTATCGAGAAAATGGAAGCTGAAAACAGACTGTTATGAATACTTTTCAAGAAGCGCCAGCGCTTCAAGAAAGACCTGACACAAAACAAGACATCCATTTACGACCACCCGAATCAACGGACGGTGCCCCCGTTCACAACCTCATCCGAAAGAGTGCCTTTCTGGACGATAACTCCCTGTACTGCTACCTGGCGATCTGTACGCATTTTGCGAACACATCCGTTGTAGCCACTATGGGTGATGATCTGGTTGGTGTGGTCACAGCGTATATTCCACCTGAGCAGCCCGACACACTTTGGGTCTGGCAGGTTGCCGTCGACAAGGCCGCCCAAAAGCGTGGCCTGGCCAGCAAAATGCTGGATGAGATACTGAGCCGCCCTGCCTGCAAGGCAGTGACTCATGTGGAAACCACTGTTACTGCGGATAATGGCGCTTCACGTGCCATGTTTGACGCCCTGTCGCGTCGCCGCGATTGCGGGATAGAGGAAACGGTCATGTTTGACCGCGAAGATCATTTCCTTAACCTGCACGATACTGAATACAAACTTAGAATCGGCCCGATGAAACCGGCCGACAACCAGGGAGAAAAATCATGACTGATATTTTCAATGAAATTGAATCAGAGGTTCAAAGTTACGCGCGCGCTTTCCCGGTTGTTTTTGAGCGCGCCAAAGGCTCTTATCTGTATGACACAGATGGCAAAGCCTACCTGGACTTTCTGGCCGGTGCCGGCACACTGAACTACGGTCATAATAATCCGGCCCTTAAAGAAGCCTTGCTGGAATACATCGGTAACGATGGTATTGCCCATGGCCTGGACATGCACACAGCAGCCAAACAGAAGTTTCTGGAAACGCTGAACGAGCGCATCTTCAAACCACGTGACCTGGATTACATGGTTCAGTTTACTGGCCCGACCGGTACTAACGCCGTGGAAGCGGCCATGAAAATTGCCCGCAACGTGACAGGCCGTCATAACATTGTCGCCTTCACGAACGGTTTCCACGGTGTATCACTGGGTGCCATGGCAGCAACTGGTAACTCTCACCACCGTGATGCGTCCGGCATACCTCTGTCTGGTGTTTCTCATGTCCCTTACGCTGGATACATGGGTGACGACCTGGATACGGTCAAACTGCTGGAAAGCATGCTGGAAGACTCTTCCAGCGGCCTGGACAAGCCAGCCGCCATCATGCTGGAAACTATCCAGGGTGAAGGTGGTCTGAACGTGGCCAGCAACGAATGGCTGCAAGCCGTTGAAAAACTGTGCCGCAAGCACGACATCATCCTGATTGTTGATGACATTCAGGCCGGTTGTGGTCGCTCAGGCCGTTTCTTCAGCTTTGAAGAGTCCGGTATCAAGCCTGACCTGGTAACGCTGTCTAAATCACTGAGTGGTTTCGGCCTGCCGTTCGCGGTCACGCTGATCAAGCCAGAGTACGATACCTGGAAGCCAGGCGAGCACAACGGTACGTTCCGTGGTAACAACCACGCATTCGTCACCGCAGCTGCTGCCATGGAAACTTTCTGGAGTGACGACAAGTTCCAGAACGAAGTACAGGAAAAAGTGGAGCACCTGTCTACGCGTCTGCGTGATATCGCTTCGGGCTATGATCGTAAACTGATCAAGGCCAAAGGCCGTGGCTTCATGCAGGGCCTGGAGTGCCGTGACGGTGAACTGGCCAGCAAAATCTGTGCTTTGTCCTTTAAAGACGGTCTGATTATCGAGACCAGTGGCGCGGACAGCCAGGTAGTTAAATTCCTCTGCCCGCTGACAATCTCTGTGGAAGAGCTGAACAAAGGCCTGGATATCGTAGAGAAAGCGGTCAAGACAACGTTACAGGAAGAAATCAAGAAAGCTTCCTAACCTAAACCTAATTCATTCATTACGAATCAGGACAACATTATGATCGTTAGACAATTGCAGGATTGCGAAAAAACCGAGCGCTTGGTGAAATCAAAAACCTGGCAGAGCGTGCGCATGTTGCTGGCCGATGACAACATGGGATATTCGTTCCATATCACCACCATCTTTGCCAACACAGAGACTCACATGCAGTACAAGAACCACCTTGAGTCGGTTTACTGCATCTCAGGCACAGGCTCTATTGTGGATCTGGCGAAAGACGAGACTCACCAGATTACCCCCGGAACCTTGTATAACCTGAACGAGCATGACAAGCACATCCTGTATGCCAACGACGAAGATCTGGTACTGGCCTGTGTGTTCAACCCACCGGTCACTGGACGCGAAGTGCACGATGCTGATGGCTCCTACCCGGCAGCCAGCTAGAATCCAGTCAGGCCTCTGACCGGCAGCGAGAATGATATGTAACCCAGAAACAACAGGTTACCAATCATGAACGCATAATGAAGGCGTCGATTGTTGGTGAATAACAGCACAGCAATCGACGCAATTATTATCACCGCCCCCCACAACCTCGACTCCCAGGTCTCGTCGTAATCAGGCAGCAGCGGATCTGATGCTCTGGAGAGCAGCAGAAAAACGACCGCCATGGCAAAGAACCAGTTCTTCGCGGAAAAGAAGTGCTCCTCCAGGTCGATTTCCTGAAAATGCCGTAAATCCGGTGTCACCACGAACGTCAACAGCACCATCATGATAGGCGCCGCCATAAACAGCAGCATCGGCCCTACCCGGGTGAAGTCATAGACCTGGTACTCCCAAAACCCCAGATAGTGGTAGGTCATAATCATCAACAGCCAGATTGACCAGCCTCCCAACAGAAAAGGATGCCGAACGCGTTCGCGGGCGCGAATCAATCGTCCCCACCCCATCAGCAGCTCGGACATGGCAAAGGCCACCACGACCGAGACAAACATCATGATGAACTCAAACTTGGACAATTCAGTCCTCCTCGAGACCCTGCCTGAAAGCCTCCCATGCCTCACGGTTAAGCGACGCAGCGGCATCTTTCTTTAACAGCTGTTCGAGAATGACCACAAGCTGTGCTTCAAAGTCATCCGCGTGCAGATACGCACAAACCTGCCCCTGCTCTGGGTCAAGCGCCCGGCGCTGCAGATCTTCCCGGTGGTCTTCTGTAATGATAATCACCGGCATAGGTCGGCGAAACGGACTGCGTTTTTCTTTTTCACGCAATTTAAACAGCAACTGTTCACGCGGGCGCAGGTGATTGTTCCAGCCGGTAATCAGACATGCCAGCTGGTTACTGAAAAAACCAAAGCCCTGATCATACTGGCGGATCGCATCCTGGGCATGACTTTCGTTATAGGTATTAATGGTTGTGTACTGACCTGTGTTCCCTACCTGGACAGCCACACGATCGACCAGTGTATGATCCAGGTCGTAAACCAGAATGACGGGTTTACTCATAGTTCCCTCTGAATTTCCTCATACGTTTTTATTGTTATTACGTCGTTTTTATTAAATATTTATCGTCGTCCGCGGCCTGATCGGTATGGGTTACCGAGCATATCAGCTCAGCAACTGCCCACCGTCGACATCTACGGTTGTGCCGGTCGCATAACCGTTTTGCATCAGATAGATCACGGCGCTGGCGACTTCCTGCGGTTTGCCAATGCGCGGCACCAACTGCCCCTGGGTCATGGCTGCCACCCGCTCATCTTTCTCTTCGCCCATCCAGTCAAACAGGGCGGTATCAATAATGCCGGGGGAAACCACATTGACGCGCTTTGGCGCCAGTTCCACAGCCAGGCAGCGTACCATGTTTTCAACGGCACCACCGACGCAGCTCAAGGCTGACATATTTGCTTTGTGACGTCGCGCCGGAGCACCACTGACAAATGTAATGGAGCCTGTTTCAGGTACGTAAGCGGCACCAAGACGCGCCACCTTGGCGTAGCCCCAAAGTTTGCCGAACGCCGCCTGGAACTGCTCTTCAGTTTGCTCAACAAAGGGCGCCAGCGTGCGTGTGCCACCCGTAGCGGCTGAAACCAGATGATCAACGGTACCGATAGATTCGAACAGCGCCTTCAAGCCTTCATCATCATGCGTGTCGAGTTGCGTCAGGGTGATGTTCTCCTGACCTTCAGCAATTTTGCCGGCTTTTTCCAAATGCTCCTGTGACCGACCGGCAGCCCAGACTTTCGCGCCCTGTTCAGCAGCAGCCAGTGCTGTTGCCAGTCCGATACCCGAAGTGCCACCTATAACGACGACATTCTTTCCTTGCAAACTTGTCATAAACTGAGTCTCCTCGCATTCGGTTTTGCTGGCGATAATAGCACATGTCCTCCGCCCCCTCATGGAATAGGCCGCGACTTTGAGTAAACGTGACCGATCGCACATCAGGTCGAACGATTTCAGTTGCGCCTGAACCGAAACCGTTGATAATACGTACTGTTGAACCAATTACGTTTCAAACATAATAATTATCACTGAATTATCAAGGACATGAATACACTGGCTTGATCACAGTGATAGCCATGCCGGGGTCTGTTATGCAATTCATACCACTACACACCAATTTCGTCCGTGGGCGATCATTCATACAAGCCGCATTGGTCAGCGCTTCGCTGGGGTTGATGAGTGCATGCACCTGGGTTCAGCTTAGCCCTGAAGCCGCAGAGGTTTACCTAAGAACCACCAGCCAGGTCAGTGAGTGTGACCGTGTAGGAACCGCCAATGTCAATGCACTGTCACAGATTGGTTTCATCGATCGCAGTGCCGCCCGGCTCCAGGACGAACTTGTCGACCTGGCCAAAAATGAAGCAGCCCGCCTGGGCGGGGACAGCGTTGTCCCGGAGTCTACAATTGATGACGGAAAACAGACCTTTGGTGTCTTTCTCTGTGGTCGCTAGTTGGTAACGAAAGCCGGCACGGAATCAGCAACAGGATGTACTGAATTTCGTGCTTCTCCCCCGGAGCATACGACATGGAAAACCGCTTATTAAACGTAAGCCGTCAGTTTGCCAAACTGCCCGATACTGTACATCAGCACCGTCACTGGCTCTGGGTCCTGATCACCCTGGTCAGCCTGGTCTGCGCCTATGGCGTAATCACCAAAACCCGCATGGATATGCGGATTGACAGCTTTTTTGATCAGCAGGATCCGGCTATAGCCGCCCTCAATAATTTCCGCAGCCAGTTTGGCAGTGATGACTCCGTGTACCTGGTCTACGAAGCCGCAGACGGTGATGTATTCTCCCGGGCTTCGCTGGAAGCTGTCGCGGCTCTGACCGAGCAACTGGAACAGGCCTCCCGGGGCCAGTTAGACGATGCCGGTTTAACCGAAGGCCAGCGCCAGGAACTGATGCAGATTCGACGCGTGCAATCGCCCAGCAACCTGCGCATACAGACGGCCGAAGGTGATACATTGCTGGCCGAACGGCTGCTGCCCTCACCATTACCCGAATCGCCAGGGGCGTTACAAACCGTTCGGGAAACGGCATTGGCAGAACCGGATTTCGTCAACGCCTTTTATTCCGACGATAGCCGCTATGGCGCCTTGATGATCAGCACCACACTCGGCGCCCAGCCCGTTGATGATTATGAGCCAGCCGTCAACTCGGAGGACATTCAGCTCGATGACATGTTCAGTGATTTTGGCAACGCCAGTGACAGCTTCGAATTAAGTTTTAGTGAAAGCGCAACGGTTGAAGATGTTGAATTTGAGCCTGTGGACATCAATCATTACGCCGCTTTTCACGATGCGCTGCGCCAGGTGTACCAACCTTTTGACCAGACCCTGAACTTTTACGCAACCGGCAACCCGCCATTACAGGCCTGGGTTGCCGATATCCTGCAGCAGATGATCTGGCTGGCGCTGGCCATGATCGCCGTATTTATCTGCCTGCTGCGTATGCTGTTCCGCTCTTTCAGTGCTGTGATCTGGCCAATTGTCACAATAGCCATCAGCCTGCTCTGGACCTGGGGCATTACTGCCTGGCTGGGAGCCACGCTGTCCACCATGATTTCGCTGACGGTGATGCTGGTGTTTGCCGTCGGTCTGGCTGATTGCATTCATGTTATGACGGCCTATTACCAGGCTAAACGACATGGCCAGGAACACCAGGCTGCACTGAGCACAGCCTATGAGAAAACCGGTCTGGCTATTTTGCTGACCACACTGACCACCATGGTGGGTGTCCTGGCGTTGACGTTTTCCGACATGCTACCCATACGTGTCTTTGCCATGATGTCCGCACTGGGTGTGTTACTGGCTTTTGTGTTCAGTGTCGTACTGCTGCCATTGTTACTGTCTCTGTGGCACCCGCCTGCCGAAAGAAACACCATTGAGACCCTGCCTGCCTCATCACTGCTTGGCCGCTCCGGGTGGGTACTGGCGGGACTGGCATTGATCACTGCCGTACTTGCCCTGCTGGTGGATGTCTTATTGTCAGTTTACCTGCTGGCTCTGGTGGGATTCGCCTGGTTGGTGCTGGTTTATCAGGATGTCATCCTCTCCCGCTGTCTGGCACTGTCGGCCCGTTTCCCGAAGGCTATCCTGGCCGCCTTCATTGGTTTTTTTATCCTCGCCGCTTATGGCACCTCTCAAATGCAGATCGACAGCAACATCGCTGAACTGACCAGCGAGGACAGTGAGCCACGTATTGCCTATGACATTGTCGACCAGCACATGGCAGGGGCGCAGACCTTGTCGGTCATGATTGATACCGGTGAAAGTGACGGGGTCATGCAACCGGAGCTGCTAAACGCCATGGATCAGTTTCAGCAACATGTCGAAAATACTTACGCGGGCCAGGTCTCACGCACTTATTCTCTGGCCAATATCGTCAAAGACACCTATCAGGTCATGAACCAGGATGATCCGGCCTGGCATCGCCTGCCGGAAGATTTTGTGACGGTTTCCCAGCTGCTCTACCTGTTTGGCAGCGCCGATCCGGAAGAAAAACGCAACCTGGTTTCCGACGATTACAGCCGGACGCACATTACCATGAACGCCTATAACGCAGGTTCTTATGAGTACCAGCAGTTTTTCCGGCAACTGGAAAATGATATTGATCAGTACTTTGCCCCGGCCTACGACCGCCTGCCAGAGATGGACATCAGTGTGACCGGTTCGGTGCCACTGATGATGCGCGCCATGGACTCCATCGCCCGCTCCCAGTACAGCAGCCTGATGCTGGCCCTGGGCGTGATTACCCTGATGATGTGTCTGACACTGGGCTCCTGGCAGGCAGGGTTGGTGGCGGCTGTACCGAACCTGCTACCTGCGGTGACCACGTTCGGCATCATGGGGTTGCTGGATATACCACTGGACACCGACACGTTGCTGATTGCCCCGATGATTATCGGCATTGCGGTAGACGATACTATCCACTTTCTGACCCATTACCGGCTGGCACTGGCTGAGACGCAGGATATGAACGCCGCACTGACCAGTACCGTCAAACGTGTTGGCCGGGCAGTGATGTTTACCACACTGGTGCTCAGCCTGGGCTTTATTGTGCTGAGTTTCTCTGACTATCTTGGTGTTGCAAAAATAGGGATATTTGGCGCGCTTGCTATCGTTGTCGCACTGCTCTGCGATCTGCTTTTGCTACCCGCGTTACTGCGCTGTATCAAGCCCAGGTTAGGTCTCAAACTGCCCGTCAGTGATTTTGCCAAACCAGATTATTCATCCACACCACAGGAGGCTTAATGCAACTGCTTTCGCGACAAATGCCGGCCCTGATGTTCACCATACTGTTTAGCGCCTGGACACTGGCTGCCAATGAGCCGCAGGACGGCAGAGCCATTCTTGAACGCGTCGAAGAGACACAACGTGCCGTATCGGATGCCGCCTTTAACCGGGTACAGTTGTCGAGCTGTCAGTTTGGTGTGCAGGACAACCAGATCACCTGTGCCGAGCGGCCTCGGGTCAAGGCGCTGGAGTCAGTATCCATCAATACCGGCGAGCAGCAGCTGGATACCAAAATGATCTCCATTGTGCGCGAACCGGCAGCAGAGCGGGGTATCGGCATGCTGAGCTATACCTATGACTCGCCTGAAACTGACAATGAAACATGGCTGTATCTGTCAGCACTGGGCCAGGTCAAGCGCATTGCCAGTGGCAACTCGGACGACAACTCAGAACCGGCATCGATCTTCGGCTCGGAGTTCACCACAGAAGACCAGGACACGGGTAAGCTGGATGAATACGAAATCCGGGTACTGCGCGAAGATAATGTCAATGGCCGTGAAGTCTGGGTCATCGAATCGGTACCCAATGCAGAACGAGCCAGGAAGACGCGTTATGCGCGCACCGTACATTATGTCGACAAGGCCCGCTTTGTGGTGCTGCGTTCTGACATGTATGACAGACAGGGGCGGGAAATCAAGCGCCTGATGGCGTCTCGCATTGAGCAGGTCAACGGTAACTGGACGGCACGTTCATTAACCATGATGAACCTGATTGCCAACCGCCTGTCCAACATGGCCATCCTGGAAATCCACAATGATCTGGATATTCCGGAAGCATTCCTGACGCCGCGCACACTGACAGATGTCGCGTTCCGCGAAGCAGAACTGAATAAACTCCGGGAGCAGGTTGACTGACAGCATGTCGCGCATTGTTATTCGTCAGACAGCATTGTGTTTGCTCACAATACCGCTTTTCCCGATTCCGCTGGCTCAGGCTCAGGCTCAGGCTCAGGCTCAGGCTCAGGCTCAGGCTCAGTCAGATGATGCGCTTGCCACTGGCGACTTCAACAGCGCAGACTTTGACAGCGCCGATTTTGACAGTGCTGCATTCGATGAGCTGCAATTTGACGACTCGATGCTTGCCGGTGATGAGCTGTTTGACGCGGATTCGGAAGATACTGGCAACAGCAGTGCCTTTCGCTACCAGTTGACCCAGCAGTGGGTCGGCCACCTAAACCGCCACAGTTTTGCACCCATAGATGATGCCTCAGCAGCGGCACCGGGCCATCGTCCCCACCAGACGGAAGTCAACCGGCTGGCTGGTCATATCCGCTACCAGGATGCCTTCGCTGGCGGCTGGCTGGCCCAGGCCAGTGCCTGGGGACGCCTGTACCTGGACGGCGATTACGAGCATGACAACCCCGATCGTCAGAATACCGAATGGCGCCTGAATGAACTGTTCCTGCAGTACAGCGGCGACGTCGACAGCATCACGGCCGGTCGGCAAACAGTCGTCTGGGGCGAGACCATTGGCCTGTCCGTACTGGATGTGGTCAATACCACAGAGTACCGTGACCTGACCGTGATTGACCTGGAAGATGCTCGCCTGAATCAGTGGATGCTGAGCTGGGACCGCTTTTCTGATTCGGGCAACCTGAGCAGTTTTATTAACGTTTACCCGGAATTTAATCCCTTGCCTGTGGACGGCAGCCCATTGTTTCCCGGCGCACCATTACGACTGTCCAGTTACCACAGGGACGAAGCCATCTTTGAAATCGGCACTCGCTGGCAACGCCACTTTACCGGCAGTGACCTTTCCCTGATGGCAGCCCGACTGTATGAGAACAACCTGCTGCACCTGCCCGACCCGGCCACACCTGGACACAGTGATCCCGTTGTTAACGATTACCTGCTGCTGGGCGGCAGTATCAACCGTGCCATTGATACCTTGTTACTGACCCTGGATATTGCCTGGTCGCATCAGGTTCAGGTGGCAGGCTACACACCCCGCACTGAGTCGAAAAAAGTGCCCCCGCTGGGAGAGCCGCAATTACCGGCTAATATGGCCACGCTGCATCGTGAGTACGCAAACCTGCTGGGCATATCTGCCGGGTTTGAATATGCGATAACGCCGTTACGGCAAATCAGCGTCGGGCTTCGGGCAGAAAAGCTGTATGACCTGCCACAGGGAGATGTCATTGTGGTGGACGACCGTGAAGATCTGCGCGCTGATATGTTGCTGCGTTACAGTCACGTGGTCTGGCAGGAAGTGCTTTCACTGGCGCTAACAGCGCAGGCTGACCTGAAAGGCAACGCCAGCCTGGTGAACCTCAGCGCCGAATATCAGTGGAATGACAACCTCAGTACCACGGCCCAGCTCATCGCCACACGGGGTGAGCCGGGCAGTAACTTTGGTTTTCTGGATGAAGACCTGCGCCTGGGCCTGACCATGACGCTGTCTTTCTGATTTTTACCCTGCCGCTCGACCACGAGCCTCTCAGCCCTAAAGTCCTGGTCAGTGCCTTAGTCCGAGCCACAGTACCTTACTCAAACCGACTCAAACCTACTCAACATGCCCGCGATCAAAAATTTCCTGATCGAACTCATTCTCCCAGCGAGCGACTGCTGTCGCCACAACAAGGTCACCGGTCACGTTGACACTGGTTCGCAACATATCCAGCGGACGATCAAATGGCAGGATAAAACCGATCACCAATGCAATCTGTCCTGGTGCCAGACCGATGGTGTCCATCACGGCTGACATCAGGAAAATAGAAGCGCCTGGTACCGCGGCGGTGCCGACCGACACCATGGTGGTACTACCGGCAATCAGCACATAATCCATGAAACTGAGATCAACACCGAAGACCTGGGCAGCAAAAACCGACACGATACCCACATAAAGCGCCGTACCGTCCATATTGATGGTGGCACCCAGCGGTAACACGGTGGAAGCAACAACCGGTCGAATACCCAGATTCGACTCTGCAACTGACATACTCACTGGCAACGTGGCTGAACTGGAAGACGTTGAGAAAGCGACCAGCATGGCGTTTTTAGCACCCCGAAAAAAATGCAACGGGTTCAACTTCAGGCCACTTTTGACGAATATCCCATACGTGAAACAGACGTGCATGACACAGGCGGCCAACACGGTCAGCGCCAGCGCTACAACCTGCAACAGCGCACTGACACCTTGCGTACCTGCAACCCAGGCAATCAGGGCGAATACACCAAAAGGTGCGACTTCCATGACCCAGTGCGTCAGCTTCAGCATGACATGCGTGCCACCATCCATCAGGTCAGCAATCGGCTTGGCTTTCTGGCCAACCATCAGGATACCGATACCAAACAGTATGGCGAAGAAAATGATCGACAGAATATTGCCATCGGCCAGCGCTGCTACCGGGTTGGTGGGAATGATACTGAGGAGGCGCTCACTAAGCGGCATGGGTTCATTGACCACACCCGGTGTCGCACCACTGATATCGACGCCTTCACCCGGCTGTACCAGGAAGGCAATAAGCAAACCAATACTGATTGCCATCGCCGTGGTCAGCATGTACACCGCCAGTGTCTTAATCCCCAGCGAGCCAAGCTTCTGTGGATCACCCATGGCGACCAGGCCGGACACAATGGTGATGAACACCAGCGGTACAACCACCATCTGAATCAGCCGAATGAAAACATCTCCCATCCAGCGGATTGACTGGGCTCCTTCACCCCAAATTGCGCCAACAATGACGCCCAGTACCAGCGCCAGCAAAATACGCTTCCATAATGGAACCGCAAACCACTTCTGCAACCCTTCTTTCATATGGCAGCCCTGCTCGTTTTTATCTGTATTGTTATCTGTGTCGTTATTTGTTGTATTGATGTCTGGAAAGTCTGTGCTCAAAGACTATATGAAAGCCAGTGCAAGTGCCAATCCTCTCTGTCTGTGCGACAATACGCGATCGTATTGAACAGATCAGGCAGGTGTGAATGAGTAAGTGGGTCAACGGTGTGGTGGTAGCCAATACACACTGGACGGAAAATCTTTTTTCGCTTCGTATAGAAGCCGATGTCGCCCCTTTTCTACCCGGTCAGTACACCGAACTGGCCATTCGGCGTGAAGACGGCAGCCGTCATTCCCAGCCTTATTCCATCTTGAGTGCTCCCACTGCCTCCGGATCTCAAGCGCTTGAGCCAAAGGCTGGCAAGACGGGCAACCCGCAAACGCTGGAATTCTTCCTGTATACCCACCTGGAAGGTGAACTGTCCTGTGAGCTCTCCAGACTGAAGCCCGGCGACTCGCTGGAAGTTGGCGCTGAACCGGCAGGCACACTGACACTCTCTCATATCAAGGACACCGCCACTTTGTGCCTGATGGCGACCGGTACAGGTGTTGCACCCTTTATCTCCATGATTCAAAGCGATACCCCCTGGCAGCGTTTCGACAATGTCGTGCTGGTCTATGGCGTTCGCGAAGAAGCCGACCTTTGCTACCGGCCTTTATTGGACTCACTGGCGGAACAGTATCCGGGACGCTTCAGTTTTGTTCCGGTTATCAGCCGGGAAGCCGTAACAGGCGCCTTGCGTGGCCGCATCCCGGCATTGCTCGACAGTGGTGAACTGGAGCAGGCCCTGGGGTGGCAGCTGAGCGCAGAAAATGCCCACATCATGCTCTGTGGCAACCCGGGCATGGTGCAGGATAGCGCGGCTGTACTCACCGACCGGGGCTTCAGCGTGCACTCGCCAGAACACCCCGGCCAAGTCAGTTTTGAAGCCTACTGGTAGTTTATTTGCGCCACTGACACCAACCCGCAGCAGCGAATCATCGCAATTTAACCGCGACTGGCCGCAACAGTAGGATTTCCGCAGGATTTTAGATACATTACCTAGTAATGCACTAACGCTTTTGCGGAGATATTTCACCATGAAGACGAGCACCTCCTGGCTTACCGGCCTGTCCGAAGGATGGCGCATGGGCCTCAGCGCCCTGGCCATGACAGCAATACTGACCGCCTGCGGTGGCGATACGGCAAGCACCAGTGGCAGCGAAACGGGCAATAATGCTGCAATGAACGCCGGTGCGGGCGCTGACAGCGGTCCGTCCTATGAGTTGATTTATCCCCCGAACCCGGAAGACCCGCTTGAAGCTCAGGTCTACGAGCTTGACAACGGCCTGCAGGTTTATCTGAGCAGCAACCCCGCCGAGCCACGCTTCTATGCGGAAATTGCGGTTCGTGCTGGCAGTGAACAGGACCCGGCGGATGCCACTGGCCTGGCTCATTACCTGGAGCATTTACTGTTCAAGGGCAACCAGCACCTGGGCACACTCGATTATGAGGCTGAACTGCCTTATCTGGAACAGATCACCGACCTGTACGAAGAGCACTTCCGGGAGACCGATCCGGAGCGACGGGCCGAGATCTACTCTGAGATCAACCGACTCTCTCAGGAAGCAGCCGCTTATGCCGTCCCCAACGAGATCGACAAACTGTATAGTGTCATGGGTGCCACCGGTCTTAATGCACATACCTGGCACGAGGAGACAGTCTACAAAGTGGGCCTGCCTTCCAACCGGCTGGAGCAGTGGGCCGAGATTGAGTCAGACCGCTTCATCGATCCGGTGTTCCGCCTCTTCCACACGGAACTGGAAGTGGTTTATGAAGAGAAAAATCGTACCCTGGACAATCGCGACCGCCTTTCTTACTACGCACTGGCAGACTTGCTGTACAAGAATCACCCTTACGGCCAGCAAAGTACCATTGGCGATTCAGAGCACCTGAAAAACCCCTCGCTGGTCTACATCCAGGAGTATTACGACACCTGGTACGTGCCAAATAACATGGCCATTTTTATCAGTGGCGATATCAACATTGAAGACACTATCGAGCTGGTTGCCGAGAAATTCTCACGCTGGGAAAGCAAACCACTGCCACAACGCCAGAGCTGGGATGAGGCTCCGATTGAAGCAGTCGAACGCGTCGAAGTGACTTACCCCGGTCAGGAAGAAGTGCAGATGGCCTTCCGCACCGTGCCCAATGGTCACCCTGATCAGGAAGCACTGATGCTGCTGGACATGATTCTGGACAACAACACAGCCGGTCTGATTAATCTCAATCTGAATCAGCGTCAGCTGGTGCAGGCTGCTGGCAGCTCACCGGAATTCCTCAATGACTACGGTTCACAACGCCTCTGGGGCGTGCCCCGTGATGGTCAGACGCTGGAGGAAGTGGAACAACTGCTGCTCGATCAGCTGGAACTGATCAAGAATGGTGAGTTCGAAGACTGGATTCTGACCGCTATCGTCAACGACTTTAAACGCATGGAGAAACGTTCTCTGGAATCCAATACCGCCCGCGTTTCCATGATGCGTCAGGCTTTCCTCAGCGAAACCGATTGGCCGGTTGCCACAGAACAGATCGCGCGACTTGAGCAGGTCACCAAAGACGATGTTGTGGAAGTGGCCAACAAGTATTTCTCTACCAGCAACTATGTAGCGGTGCATCGGCTGGATGGCCCGGCAGATATTCCGGAAGTGGAAAAGCCACAGATTGATCCGGTCAACATTGACCCCAGCCGTCAATCGGCATTTGCCGCTGAAATTCTATCCATGCCGTATGATGAAATCGAGCCCAGTTACCTGGTCGAAGGTGAGGATTATCAGATCACCAGTTTTGCCGACGGTGTGCCGCTTTACTACGCCCATAACGAACTGAATGACCTGTTCACCTTCAGCATCACTATCGATGTAGGCACGGAAACGGACGACCGGCTCAGCCTGGCATCCTCACTGATGCCTCGCGTTGGCACCGTTGATTACCCGGCCGAAGAACTGCAGAAACAGTGGTACCGACTGGGCAGCGACTTCAGTTTCAGTACGTCAGAAAATCAGACCAGTATTGCGATTTCAGGAATGGACCCTCAGTTTGCAGAGACCCTGGAACTGATGCTGTCACTGATTAATGATCCGCAATCAGATGAACAGACCCTGGAGCAACTGAAAGCACGTATTCTGCAAGCCCGCGCTGATCAGCGCGAAGATCCGCAGGCCATCAGTCGTGCCTTGTACCTGTATAACCGCTACGGTGAAGAATCACCCATGCTGCAGGCAATGACTTCCGATCAGATTCAGGCCGTTGCGCTGGACGAACTGCTGACCCTGATCAGCGGTCTGACCGACTATGAACACACTATCAGCTACACCGGTTCCATGTCGGTGGAAGAGCTGACGGATATCCTCAATGACCATCATATGGCCGGTGAGGACCTGCGCACACCTCCGCCTTATCAGCACCGCTATACGCGCGTCTTTGATGAGAACGAAATCTACCTGATTCACCGTGAAACAGCCCAGGCGCAAGTGCGTATGGAATTCCCGGATGAGCGCTATGACGAATCACTGGTCGTACCGGCATCGTTGTACAACAACTACTTTGGTTCCGGCATGTCCTCTGTGGTCTTCCAGGAACTGCGCGAAGCCCGTGCCCTGGCCTACTCTGCCGCGGCACGTTACGCTCAAGGCTCACGCCAGGAAAGTGAAACCCTGATGCTGGGTGTGATCGGTACGCAGAATGACAAAGCCGTGGATGCCACTGCCGCCTTTGTCGACCTGATCGACAACCTGCCACAGTCCGGTGAGCGTTTCCAGGATGCCCAGGGATCGCTGATCAACCTGTATCGTACCTCGACACTCAGTGCCCGTCAGATACCCGGCACTGTTCGAGGCTGGCAGGAACTGGGACTGAACGGTGATCCTCGCCCTGAGCGTTTCCTGCAATTGCAGAACGCCAGCATTGAAGACATGGTCGAGTTCCATCAGCAGCACGTCAGCGGCGCCCCCAAGTTGATCTCCATTGTTGGCGATACCAGCCGCATGGATCTGGACGCACTGGCAGAAATGGGCACCATCAAAGAACTGACCGTGGATGATGTGTTTGTTGAATAATCCTGGCTGACAATGATCATTCCGGTAAGGCAACGTGTTACCGGAATGATCAGCAAGGCCTGCAATGAGGCCGCAAGATGAAGAAAACCATCTGGTTAACTTTGTTCATCGCACTGATCGTGGTGAACGCGCTGGCAATGGCCGCTGAAGCTTATGGCGACCTCGTTATCCCTATCCCTTATCGTCTGGCCATTGTGCTGGCCATCAGCCTGGTCACACTGGTGTTTTGCGGTGCCTGGCAGTTGATGCGTGGCGCCGAATCTGAAGTCCCTGCTTCGCACGACAAGACAACAAAGGACAGTTAAAGCGGCCAGGCCCACAACAGGACGGGCAGGCCTATGGCGACCACCACAATTTCCACCGGCAAGCCCAGCCGCCAGTAATCACCGAACTTGAATCCACTGGGGCCCAGGATCAATGTGTTGTTCTGATGCCCGATCGGCGTCAGGAACGCACAGGAGCCGCCAACCGCAACCGACATCAGAAAGGCGTCAGGATTGACACCCAGCTGGCTGGCAATACTGATGGCCAGCGGACACATGACAGCCACAGTGGCGGCATTGTTCATGAAGTCTGACAGCGTCATGGTGATGATTAGCACCAGTGCCAGCGCAACCACCGGGTTACCCTGTGCCACCCAGTCAAGCATCGCCTGCGCCAGCACATCGGCTGTGCCCGTCGAAGCCATGGCTCCTGCCACTGGCAGCAAGGCACCAAGCAGGACAATCACCGGCCAGTCAATCGCAGTATAAACAGAACGGGGAGGCACGATCTTCAAGGCCATATAGGCCAGTACCGCCATGCCAAAACAGATCGCGACCGGCAATACCCCTGTTGCTGTCAGCGCAATGGCAATCAGGAAAATACTGCCAGCCAGTACTGCCTGACCTTTTACCGGTACTCGAATATCGCGCTCAGCCAGCGGCACACAACGATAGTCATTGGCAAATCCGGATACCGCTTCAGGCACACCTTGCATGAGCAGCACATCGCCACCTTGCACCGGCGTTGAACGCAGACGCTTTACGGAGCGTCGCCCCTGGCGTGACACTGCAAGCAAATTGATACCGTAACGGGTGCGTAATTCAATATCAGACGCAGTCCGGTTCAGCATCGGCGAATCAGGCATCACAACCAACTCCTGGATAACCAGTTCATCGTGTTTGCTTGGCCCTTTTGACTCCTCCGCCTCTTTGCCACTGTCAGTGTCTTTGCCATCTCCTGAGCCATCTGTCTTGCCAGTTGATTTCTTAGCCGTTTGCTCACCCGTACGAGCCAGCACACTGGGCGGCGTGCGCTCAGGTTTGACCGCAACCGGCCGTCCGCGCCGGTTCATGCGCGTGGTGCTTTTACCGGCGGCCTTTTTCGTCACCTTATCAGCAGCTTCATTAGCGGGCTTGTCTGCCTCTGCTTCCACTGGCTCATCAGGCATATTCTCAGCCATGACTTCGGCTTCCAGCTTCAGACCAACGGTAGCCAGTGCTGCGCCCAGTGATTCCGGCTCGGCCTCGATCACCAGAATATCGTCGGCACGCAGCAAGCGCCGGGAGTAAGGTGCGATCACCCGCATTTCACCACGAACCATACCTACTATCTGCGCATCTTCTTTTTCCAGCTTGGCTTCGACTTCCCGCAAGGTCATCCCGGCAGCCTTGCTATCAGCCATCACACGGACTTCGGTCAGGTAGGTGCCTGTTTCAAAGCTGGCAGTGTCCGCCTGCTTTCTTGCCGGCACCAGGCGCCATCCCAGCAGACCGACAAACACTACCCCGGCCAGGGTGATGGACACGCCGACCGGCATAAAATCAAACATGCCAAACGCACCCATCCCGGCCTGGTCACGAAAGCCGGAAACAATCAGGTTGGGCGGGGTGCCAATCAGTGTCATGGTGCCACCGAGAATGGAGCCAAAAGCCAGTGGCATCAGCACCCGCCCCGGTGGCAGGCCCTGATTGACGGCAATCTGAATGGCAACAGGCATCAACAAGGCCAGTGCACCGACATTGTTCATGAAGCCTGATAACACCGCAGCCAGTGCTGTCAGTGCAAAAATACTGAGGGTGGGGCCCGCAGAGGAAGGCAGCAGACGTTGGGTCAGCACATCAACGGCACCGGTTTGTTGCAGGCCATAACTGATCACCAGCACGCAGGCGACGGTGATCACCGCAGGATGGGAAAATCCGCTGAAGGCATCTTCCGGCGTCACCAGCCCGGTCAGGATACAGGCCAGCAATGAAGCTCCGGCAACCATGTCATGACGCCAGCGCCCCCAGATGAACATGCCCATACTAAAGGCCAGTATAGCGATGATAATTAATTGATCCTGAGCCATAACTACAAACATCCTGTCCTGCTACACCTGATTGACTGCCATTACACACCATGGCTGTTCCCCTCACAACCATCTCGTGAGTAATCTCAATTCCACTTGTCCTTGCTGTAAACGCTTTGCTAATCTGCCAGCACGACGACAATAAAAATGCCCTTTGGAGGGACTGTTAATGAAGACGTTTGCCATGCGACCCAATCACTTACTACGCCACTTACAGCGCTACATGCCGCGTCACTTGCTGACTATCGCACTACTGAGCCTGTCCTGCCTCGCTTTGCCCGGACTGGCTCAGGCACAGATGGACGATGGCCCGGTTTACGAGCTTCGTACTTACACATCAACCCCCGGTAACCTGGACAACCTGCTGATGCGCTTTCGTGATCACACCATGCGTATTTTTGAAAAACACGGCATGACGAACGTCGCATATTGGGTGCCTCTGGATCCGGAACTGGCGGACGACACGCTCATCTATATTCTCAAGCATGACAGCATGGCAGCAGCACAGGCATCCTGGCAGGCATTCGGGGCCGACCCTGAGTGGCATGAAGTCAATGAAGCCTCGAACCGAAACGGCCCGATACTGGATAGTGTGGTTCGCCAATACATGACCATGACTGATTTTTCACCCATGCTGGAATAATCGTCCTCAGGGCTTCCATCAATCACAGCGAAACGTATTCAGCGCACTGAAAATTACAGTGGCCATACAATGGGCATGACGATGGCGCCCACCAGAAAGACCAAAACCGTTAATGGCAGTCCCAGTTTCATAAAGTCGATAAAACGGTAACCACCCGGACCCATCACCAGCACATTAGTGGGATGGGCCACCGGGCTGGCGACACTGGCAGATGCTGCCAGGGCGATGGCCATCACCGCAGCGTGCGGATCAACCCCCATCCCGAGACTGATAGAAACAGCAATAGGCGCCATCAGTACAACCAGCACAATCACCGGAATAATTAACGTCCCCAGCACGCACAGGAAGTAAAGCAGTGCGATGGTCAGCCAGGGGTTCCAGTGCCCGGTCCATTGCAACAAACTTTCCGAGATAAAAGTGGCCGTACCACTACCCTGCATGGCGGCACCCAGTGGCAGCATGCCCACCAGCAACACGATCGAGCGCCAGTGTATGGCCTTGTAGGCCTGTTCCATACTGAGGCATCGTCCCAACACCATTAACGTGGCACCTATCAGGGCGGCAATATAGATTGGCATCCAGCCCAGCAGACTCAGTAACACCACCAGCAACATGCTGCTGACGGCAACCGGTGCGCGGCGCTTGTCGATTTGCGGAGCGGATACCGGGTTCAGGATGATAAGGTCTTTGTTCTTGTTCAGTTCCGCCAGCCGTTGCATCGGCGCCACCAGCAATAAAGCGTCACCCCGGGTAAGAATCATGTCTTTCAGCCCTGAGCGGTAAGGGCGACCTTCACGCCACAGTGCCGCGACTTCAACTTCCCAGGCTTCACGCAGTTTCAGGTCAGCAACGCGCTTGTTGGCAATCCACTTATGCGGATGCATGATGGCCTCAACCATGCCCAGCTTGCCGCGTTCAAACACCTTCAGATAAGGGGTCGCGTCATCCAGAATATGGACCTGCTGCAGGCCACGCAACATATCAAAGTCCTGGGCTCGCCCCTGCACCAGCAACAGGTCGCCAGAGGCAAGTTCCAGTGATGCCGGTAATGGCCGGGTGAATTCCCCCTCACGAAATAGTGCCATTAGCCGCAGGTCGAAAGCCTTACCCAGCTTGATGTCCGCTACCTGCTTACCGGCCAGCTCCGCTGAGTCTGGCACTTTTAGCACAAACAGACGTTCATCCAGTTGATAGCGGCTTTGCACATGCTCTTTGTCCAGCGTTTTGGTTTCACTGAATTCATAGCGCGACTCTATGACTTTTCTGGCACGCTCATCACCCTGCATCAGCAACTTGTCACCGGCTCGCAGCTCATAGTCAGACAGGTGCGTCCGACGCACCGTATCACCACGCAGGACAGCCAGCAGCCAGCCACCGGTCAATTTATGAAACTCGCCTGGACTCAGCGGCTTCTCCACCAGCGGATTGCCTTCCGCCAGCTCTGCTTCAAACAGCGCAGCATCTTCCAGCAGCCGATCGTGCATGACCGGCGCTTCGCGCACAATGCTCAGCTCACTCCACTGTCGCAGGCGCTTGAACCGATCCAGACGCCCCTGGGCGAGCAGCACATCTCCTGTCTCTTATACACATCTCCGAGCCCACGAGACTAAGGCGAATCTCG
>OJDN01000132.1_pt1 | contig 28949 bp, 31 predicted proteins | sample 1592731 | NCBI WGS metagenome assembly OJDN01 (sample SAMN05416881, study PRJEB24817) | seawater metagenome | isolation source: Sea water | place: Canada:Atlantic | collected 2013-11
GTTTAGCACATCGGGCGTCGCTCGAAAAAGCGGGCGGACTGTTTGAAGCCGACAGGCTGAGTTTCCGCCCGCCGAGCGCCGCCCGATGTGCTGTGGTCGTCTGCCATCTGATCTATGACGTCCTGACCGCGCACTAACAAAAAAGCCCCGCTTCAATAGCGAGGCTTTTCAGGTCTGCCGGGTGTGCAGGCTAAGCTACACAGACAGGATTACTCGTCAGAACTTTCCTGGAACTCAACATTGATGTCGAGTTCGATTTCATCACCCACACCAAAGGCAACCATGTTATCCAGACCGAAGTCTGAACGGTTGAATGTGGCGTTAGCCGCGAAACCCAGTGTGTAGCGACGGGTCAGGAAGTTACGGCCACCACCGTTAAAGTCGACTGTCATCTGCACCGGGCCAGTATTGCCCAGCAGTGTCAGGTCGCCTTCAAACACAAAGGTATCTTCGTCTACGGCTTCTACGAAACGGGTAGTCCGGAAGATGGCTTGTGGGAAGTTAGCCACATCAAACCAGTCATCACCTTGCAGATCTTCAGCAAACGTCGGGTTATTCACGTCAATTGACGTGGTATCGACAATTACTTCCAGACTGGAGTTTTCAACGTTTTCCGGATCGAAATCCAGCGTGGCATCAAAGTCATTGAAACGGCCAACGTAGGTTGAGAAACCCAGGTGGCTGATCTTCCAGACCAGAGACGCGTGATCTTTATCCAGCGTGTAGGCACCACCGCGCAGTTCAGCCACTTCTGTGTTGAAGTCAGGTGAAACCAGGCGGTCACAGGAAACCAGCAGGGCGGAACCGGCCAGCAGCATCGCTGCTGAACGGTATTTACGAAACATTGTTGTCATCATTATCTTTTACCTTAAATCGTAATCGCCGCTGGCTTACTGCATTTCGGCGTATACATCGACAGCGACATCGATTTCATTCGGGATCGCTGACGTGTTAGCAAAATAGCCCTGGCCTACACCGTAGTCCAGACGCTGGATAGTCACTTCGCTGGTCAGGTTGAAGCGGTCACCTTCAATGTTCAGCGTGAACGGGAAGCGCAGTGGGTGCGTCTGGTCACGAATAGTCAGTTGGCCATCAGCAACAAACTCGTTCATGGACTCCATTTCACAGGAATCAGCAGTGAACGTCGCTGTCGGGAAACGGCCTACATCGAACAGCTCGATATCCAGCAGGTAGCTCTTGGTTTCTTCGTCATCAATCGCCATGTCTTCGATCGGAATCGTCACGTCAATCTGGCAATCTGCCGGACTGGTCGGGTCAATTTCAAACGTCGCATCGATGTTGACGAATTTACCTGAGTACGGTGTACCTGAGTAAGTGTAGCTGAATACAACCTCAGAGCCCTCTGGGTCGATGACCCAGGTGGCTGCTTGAGTTGTGCTTACGCTGCCTAGCAGCAGGAGCGGCGCCAGGGCCGCTCGGTAAAACGATTTACGCATGTGAATCTATACTCCTGAAACTATCTGTTAGGGAAGCGTGTATACAACCAGTTTAGCAGGCTGTCCCTGTGGACTGACCACCATGCCTATGTACTGCTTGCCGTCATGCTCATAGGTAAATGGTTGACCAGTCTGCGTACCTGGCAGTTCTAACTCGTGCACGATCTCACCGGTTTCCTTATCGTGAGCACGGAACATTGGGCCACCGCCAACACCTTCGCCGGCAAACAGCAAGGTTTTGGTTAACAGCAGACCTGAACGGGTTTCAACACCGGTTCTTGGTACGTCAACACCTTCCAGCGCCGGGTTATTGGCAATCCAGTCGGGTGTATCCGCATTCGCCATCATCCACTCGTGCTCACCATCGTTCATGTCGATCGCTGTGATACGGCCATACGGTGGCTTGATGATAGGCAGACCCATCGCACGTGGCACACGAACACCCAGTGCCATGCTGAAATCAACAGAGGAGCGCTGATCCTTATCTACCGAAAGCACTGTCGCTACCGTACGCGACGGTACGTAAAGCATGCCTGTTTCCGGATCCAGTGCAGCACCTTCCCAGTTCGCACCACCAGTGGCTGATGGCAGGGCCAGTGTACCCTGAGTACCATCTTCAGCATCTTTCAGCGAAGGTGGCGAGAACAGGTTGTCGGCCAGACGGAAGCCTTCGATCGCTTCCAGTGCAGCTTCCTTGATTTCAGGTGTCAGATCGTTCAGGTCATCTTCGCTGACGCCTTGGCGATCAAACGGAGCCGGCTTGGTCGGGAAAGGTTGTGTTGGCGAATACCACTCACCAGGCACATCACCTTCTGGTACGGGAAGCTCTTCAATTTCCCAGATTGGCTCGCCTGTTTCACGGTCGAATGTGTAAACAAAGGCTTGCTTGGTTACCTGCATAACCACTTTACGGCCATTTGGCAGGTCAGCCAGAATTGGCGCCGCCGGGTTATCCCAGTCCCAGATATCGTGGTGAATGATCTGGTAGTGCCACTGACGCTCACCGGTTTCAACATCAACGGCAACCAGTGATGTGGAGAAAAGGTTGTCGCCAGGACGATCACCACCAAAACGGTCGCCCGTCGCTGATTCTACCGGCAAGTAAACCATGCCCAGCTCCGGATCGCCTGACATGGGCGCCCAGACACCAGCGTTACCTGTAATCTCTGCACCTTCTGCAGTCCAGGTGTCATAACCGAAATCACCGGGAGAAGGAATGGTCTGGAATGTCCAGATATGCTCACCAGTACGCACGTCATAAGCACGCACATCACCCTTCACGTTAGAAGCTGACGGTGGACGCATGGAAACAGCCATCGCCGGACCAACCACAACCACGTCATTCATGACAAATGGAGGCATGGATGAACCGATATCCAGATCATCACGACCGATGCCTAAACGAAGGCCCTGTTGCATGTCGATGCGGCCGTTGTCACCAAACTCGGGGTCAGGCAAACCAGTCTTCGCATCCAAAGATACCAAGTAGAAACCCGGTGTGATCACCAGGATTCGGGCCTCGTCACCATCGCGCCAGATTGCCAGGCCACGGCCCGAACCTTTACGCGGTGCGTTATCGAATCGCTCACCTTCCTGTGCGCGCCACTGCCAAAGCTGTTGGCCAGTCGTTGCGTCCAAAGCGATTACGTCACGCTGTGCACCAATCGTAGTGTACAGAACACCGTCAACTTCAAGCGGTGTAAAAGTCGCCGTAAATTCTTGCTGGGAGCCAAAGTGACGCGTATCAAATTCGAAAGCCAACTGCAGGTCATCAACGTTATCTGCATTAATCTGATCGAGCGGTGAATAGCGCTGGGCGGCCATATTGCCGTTATAGTCAGGCCAGTCTCCTTCCGCTACGGAGGTACCATGCTGCGCCCAGGCGGAGGGGGCGGCTGCCAGAATACCAGCACTTAATGCCAGCATCTTTAATGAGTATTTACTTCTTATCATTCTTAACTCCCTGAATTCAGGTCTTAGTTATACTTATGTATCTCTTGATCGGCATGCTATCCGGCCGTCGGTAATTCTTTTTATTATGTCGTTCAACGATTCTGCGAGCCATCAGTCTCACCTGCGAGTGCTAAAGGTTTACTCACAACCTAACGCTCGCAAACTGAATATTCGCTGAATAAACAGATATGCGCTCAACAAGCCCCGGGGGCGTTTTTGACCCGGATTTAACCTTGGCCAGCATAAGCTATCGCTGGCTCTGAGGCAACCCGAACAGATAGGAATTGTTTTCATTACCAATAATTACTTCGAGGGTTAAATAGCTAATTTTGTCCTCATTTGTCGACCAGAACAGGCTAAATAGAGGGATTCTCGCGATTGGCGACCAACCTGGTTGGCGACAGCTCATATCGACATACCTCAACAACCAGTACGACGGTACTCGATAAAATTATTCACTAGATTTATTTTTATAATCACTAAAAACAATATGACTCCAGATCTGTTGTATAAAGCCCATCACCCAAGCAATGATTCCCCCTATATAGTAACTGTCGCACCTGTTTTATGGGGAATCATTCCTGCCGCAGCAACCAGACAAACTCATCAGCCGAATGCCCTTTCAGCCCACCAGGCATTTCTCCCTCACTCAGTAACGTTAACTGGTAAGCAGGCTGGTAGCTATTCTCGATATCTGAATGAGTTGAAGAAAAAGGTGGCCCGTTCATGAGACTCTGGTCGTATTCAAAAGTAATCAGCAACTGGTCAGCACTACAAGTCACTTCTGTAATTTTTGCCGCGTACTTCTCGCGCATCGGTGGCGGTAGTGCCACAAAAGCGGCCCGGTCATAGACAGCATCCACCGTTCCCAGTATGTCTGCCGTCAGGTCAAACAGGTCACCAACATAAATATCGATACCTGGCGCCTGGTAGTGCAACATTTTACCCGCTGAGGAAATGTCAGGCTCAACTTCCATCTCAGCAAATAACTGTTCGATAGCCAGTTCAACCAGCTCAACACCAACAACCCGGTAACCCTGGGATAACAACCAGGCTATATCCAGTGTCTTCCCACATAACGGCAAAAATATCCGATCGCCAGGTTCCAGCGCCAGCGCGCTGATATGCTCAACCAGCAAGGGGTTAACATCAGGCTCATGAAACCCGATCTCATTTTTCTGCCACTTCTCCTGCCAGAACTGTGCTTCCATCGTTACTCAGACTCCATATCACGACTGATCGAGAACGGTCCCCAGGTCTGGCAAACCGGCATCAGCTCCAGGGTATTCACATTAACGTGCGGGGGCATCGAATTCACCCAGAATACCGTCTCGGCAATGTCCTGGGCACTCAAGGGTTGCGTGCCCTGATAGACCTGACTGGCCTTTTCCGTATCCCACTTGAAACGGACATTGGAGAAATTTGTTTCACACATGCCTGGTTCGATGTTGGATACGCGTATGGGCTTACCCCGCAGGTCGGCACGCAGTCCCCGGGAAAACTGCTGCACAAATGCCTTGGTGGCTCCGTAAGCATTACCACCCGGATAGGGCCAGTTACCTGCTGTTGAACCAATATTGATGACATGCCCCGTTTTGCGTTCAACCATACCTGGTAACACCCGGCGGGTCACCCTGAGCAGCCCCATGATATTGGTCTGCACCATGGTTTCCCAGTCATCCAGATGGGCTTCGTGAGCGGGCTCCAGTCCCAGTGCCAGGCCCGCATTGTTGACGAGCACATCAATGTGCTGAAAAGCATCAGGCAGGCTATCAAAAAAAACATCAATCGAATTGCTGTCACTGACATCCAGGCGAGCCGCATAAACCTCGGTTACCGGTTTCAGCGATTCAGCCAATGCCGCCAGTTTGTCTTCACTTCGGGCAGCCAGAATGACAGCAAACCCATTTTCAGCAAATTTCCGAGCGACGGCTTCACCTATCCCGGACGAAGCGCCTGTTACCAGTACCACTTTATTCATATGATTCTCTGCTAATTCTCTAGAAACAATAACCAGGTTTTTATCCTAACGGCCTCATCATAATGACATCTCTTTGCAGGTCATTACCAACGGGGAAAACGTGATCGCCGACTTCTTCAAAACCAAATTTACGATAAAAGGCCATAGCCCTGGGGTTATGTTCCCAAACACCTAGCCAGGCAACGTCAGAGCCATGTTCCTTTAATGTGTTCAGGCAAACATCCATCAATGTTAGAGCAAGACCCTTGCCATGCCAGTTTCGATCAACATACAAGCGATGAATTTCACCAGGAGAAGAGCCACTCACACAAGACTCCACATCGGCCCAGCGAACTTGCGCATAGGCGATAAGCTGACTACTTTCTTCTGCTACCAAGGTAATAATACTGGGATTTTTAATTTCTTCTAACTGGATATCCAGGCCGTAGGTGTTTTTGCAGTGCAACTCCATGTCTTCCGCTGTATTGGTATCCGCAAAAGTATCACGAAATGTCTGCTCAGCCAGGTTTGCCAAAGCGATGGCATCACGCACAGTTGACATCCGAATGGTTGGCATGAGAGTTCTCCCTGTGATTATTACTAATAATGAGAGGTCATATAGTAATCAGAGAGCCTAGAAAGGGCAAAAGCGACTGCAATTGAATACTGGCAATCGCTTTTGCAGACCACTGAATACCTTATTCTCTATTTGGAGGTGGCGTATAAGCGTCCTGAATACCTGTACTCATTTCCAGCATAGCGCCGATATCCAGGTAACGGTTGTTACTCTTCGTGTAAGGCTCCCACTCGATCAAGCCTTCCACGCTGGGATCGCCGGTTTTGGCAAACTGAGCCTAGATTGTGGAAGCATGGTCAGCCACCGTCATATCCACCTCATCGGTTTCCGGCATATTGGAATCACAACCACCACCACCGGAAAGGAAGATCATGGTCGGTGAATCTATGCCCGTAGGCACAGAACCGAAAACATAAGGCAGTTCCAGCCCATGGAAGGCCACGCAGGGCTCATCCCGCCAGGTCTTGGGCACCTGCGAGAAGTTATACACATAGGTAGCTGAGGATGCGGTACTGCTGTGCAGATTGGCCATTTGCGGTACGCTGTATTCCAGCAGGCCCTGCTCACCGGCATTAGCGCCCACAATCAACGGTACATCATGTTGTCGACCTTCGCTGAATATCTGCGAAACCGGGTCGGGAATCACGTACCCATCAACCACGACATTGGCCCGGAAACCCACTTCGTCACTGGCACCGGCTGCGATAATGTCTTGCCAACTCGCCTCTCGCATGGCAGCCAGGACATCATCGCTCCCGGATGCACCCAGCGCTTGCGCCAGTTGCACACCTTTGGCTTCAGCATCTTCGAGCATGGTGATACGCTCAGGTGACGTCAGTGCCGAACCGCTTTGTACGATGGCCTTATGAAAAAGCCCCTCTGCCAGCGGTGTTGCCATTTGCGAAATTGTTTTGGTACCACCGCCAGACTCACCAAAGATGGTGACATTGTCAGGATCTCCACCAAACGCTTCGATGTTGGCCTGTACCCAGTCCAGCGATGCTTTCAGGTCAAGTGTCCCGTAATTGCCGGATGAGCCATTCTCATCCTCGGCAGACAGCGCCGGGTGAGACAAATAGCCAATCGGACCAAGGCGGCTATTGACCGTCACCAGCACGACCCCTTTGCTTGCCAGGGTTGGGTGCGTGTACGTAGTCGAGTTACCCGTACCAGTGGTCAGACCACCACCATGAAAAAAAACCATCACGGGCCGTTTGTCTTCGGTAGTTTCCGCATCCGTGACAACGTTCAGATACAGACAGTCTTCACTGATCGGATTTTCCGCGCCCATACTGCTTGAACCCTGTGGGCAACGATCCGGCCACTCAACCGCAACACGCACACCATCCCAGGGTTGGGCGGGTTGTGGCGGACGCCAGCGCAAATTGCCAACCGGTGGCGCCGCATAGGGAATACCGCGAAAGATAGTCGCAGAGACACCAACAACGTCATCAGTCAGTGTCTCAACGCGCACGGAGCCCCATTGCGTTTCAACGACATCGCCAACGGCCACTGAAGCAGCCATTACGGCTGGTGCTGGATCGGCTTCAGGCATGGATTCGGTAGTCGTACCAGATGTAGACGCTGATTGACCACCGTCACTGCAGGCCACCACTATCGCTGAAAGGAACAAGCCTCCCAGGACAGGAAGTTTCCGATTGTTCATATTACCCCCTTTGATTGAGTTATTCCGTTAAACACCTATCAGCGTAGGGTAACAAGGGGCAGGAATCTATATCGGTCATCGCGATTTTAGAACGTCTGGCAGTAATGCGCGGACGTATCCAGGCAGAGCTTGTGGGCACTGCTGTCAAATGGCGGAATAATCAGGTTCCGGCAGCACTTCTACTTCAGGCTTGGCAAATAAATACCCCTGAAACAGAGACACTCCCATTTCAGCCAACGCTTGCAGATCCTCTTTGCGCTCAATCCCTTCAGCGATGACTGTAATATCAAGAGAGATCGCTGTGCTGATAATGCCTTCGGCAATCGCACGTTTGACCCTGTCATCAGCGATGCCCTGACAGATTCCCATATCCAGTTTTATGATGTCAGGGCTGAACCGGCTCAGCAAGTTCAGCCCGGCAAAACCGGCACCAAAATCGTCAATGGCAGTGATGAAGCCACGGTTATGATACTCATTGAAAATGCCTTGCAGGTGGACAGGGTCTCTCACCGGTTCTGACTCGGTCACCTCAAACATGATCTGCTCAACCGGGAACTGATGCCGGGCGGCCTCTTCCAGTGTGGCTCTGATACAACTTTTGGGATCATAAACAGCGTTGGGCAGAAAATTGATGCTCAGGCGGGTTTTAATGCCCAGCCTGGCTGCAATCTCGATAGCTTTGACCCGGCAGGTCTGATCAAAGCGGTAGCGATTCTCATCAGTCACCCGCCCCAGTATTTCGCCTGCGCCAGAGCCATCCTTACCGCGTACCAGTGCTTCGTAGGCGTAGACAGAACGCGACTTAATATCGACGATCGGCTGGTATGCCATGGTGATTTCAAAGTCCAGTGGCGTGCTGTCACGGCAGAGCTTGCATCCACTACTGCTCGTATTGTTCTTTGCTTCCAATGTTAAGGCCTTCCGATTACTCGGGATGAGAGACAAAGATGAGTTCTTCCGTGGCAAAACCAAGCGACCTGGCTTTTTCAATAAACTGATCCATCAGTGCATCATCAACGGTGGGTGTTCGCGACAACAACCACAAATAAGAGGTATTGTACCCGGACACAAAGGCATACTCATACCCTTGCTGATCCAATTCAAACACAATATAAGAGCTGTAAAAAGGTCCGAAGAAAGAGACTTTCAGGTGACCGGTACTTTCATCTTCAACGAAATAGGCTTTACCTTCCGCACTTTGCCATTCGCCCTCTTCTTGCGAATACCCGCGATTAAGCACGGTAATGCCACCATCTTTGCGGGGTGAATAAGTTGCGGTGACCTGGCTGAGGCCATCTTCGAAACTGTGGTCCAGGCGGGCTATTTCGTACCACCGCCCCAGGTATCTATCTACTTCGAAATTACTGACCGGCTCTACGCCCTCAGGGGTTGCGGTGCAGCCACTCAGGGAACCCAGCAGCAACAACATCACCAGCAAAAACTTTCTCATCATCAACTCCTGACTCATCGTCAGCCACGGGACGGCATGAACTGATACCTGTATCGGCCAAGCCTGCAAACTATTAATAAAAAAGCGCTGAACCTGAGCAAGGTAAAGCGCTTTTTTATGCCTTTTTGTTAGATACGAATCAGAGACGCGAACGGGTCAACTCGATATCCGCATTGCGCCACTGTCCTTCAAACTGGCGTTTGACCAGTTGCGCTTCAGCTGTTTTACCTTGCGCCTCCAGCGCCTGGTACAGACCAAAATTGGCCCAGCCATTTTGCTGGTTCCACTCCAGATCCTTGCGATAGACAGCTTCAGCTTCTTCAGCACGACCGGCTTCCAGCAGGGCAGCACCCAGGTAGAGACGCATGGACTGAGACCAGTCGGGCGGCTCGGTGTAATTCAGGTTATCGTAAAACTCAACTGACTGCTCGTAATGAGCAATCGCTGAGTCCAGGTCACCTTCAGCTTCATCAATTTCGCCCATCAGTGCATGCATGGCCAGGGTCAGCACATGGTCAGCTGGCGTCGGGCCGACGCCAACATTCACGTCATCAGCCTCAATCTGCTCGCGCAGGTTTGCCAGTTCTTGTCGCGCAGGCTCCATGTGCCCTTTGGCCACATGTGCACTGCCCATCACGTAACTGAGCATACCGCTGAGGTAAGGGGTAATCGCTTTGTCACGGTTATCCGCATACTCAGCATGTATTTTGTCCCATTGGCCAAACACCTTATCCATAATCCAGACATGTGCCACATTTTTCTGTTGGCGGCCATTGGCAACGGCTATCTCACTTGCATCAGGTGCATTACGCGCAGCCGCTTCAGAGGCGCCAGCATAATTGCCCTGCAACATGTTCGCATAACGCACAAAATCCAGCGCGTGACCGGAATGCGACTTGTGAGACAGCGGGTATGTGCCAATCAATGGAAAGTTAGTATCCCCCCATAACTCGGCAAATTGCTGGTCTACGATTTGTGATCGTTCATTGGTACGAACGGCTTTTTCATACTCGCCAACACGCAGGTAAATATGGCCCGGCATATGCACCATATGGCCCGAAATTGGTACCGTGGACTCCAGCTTCTGGGCCGCCGCCATCGCCAATTCTGGTTCAGCGGACGCTTCCATCAAATGAATATACAGGTGATTCGCTCCGGGATGATCATGATCAGCCACCATAGCAGCTTCAAGCGCCGCCTTGGCTTCTGCAGTGCCTGGTTTGGCTGAGCCGTCGGCATTCCAGTAATCCCAGCGCGTGGTATTCATATAGGACTCGGCAAATACCGCGGCAATATCCGGATCATCCGGATACTGCTCGTGCAAGCTCCGCATGGCATCCATGTAGGCCATATCACGTTCCCGATCATCCGGAATCGCATCCTTGTTATAGAGAACGAACAAGGCGTTAATCATGTCACGCTCTTTGGCTGTGCCATTGTTGGACAGTTCCAGCGCCTGACGAATGGCTTCCAGGCCAGCCCCCTGTGGGTCATCCGGCATGTTGGCGTAACGGCTGTTAGGATTGGGCCCAGCGGCGTGAGCCAGGCCCCAGTATGGCATCGGGCTATCCGGATCCAGGCGGGCGGCTTCCTGGTAGGAGGCGATAGACTCCGGGAAGTAGAAACTCCAGGCCATGCGCAGCCCCTGGTCAAAGAAGTCCTGCGCCGAAGGCTCATCAATGGATGTCATGCGGCTGTAAGTGCCGCCTCCAGGAACCAGAACAGCGAGTGGCTCATTCTGTGCCATCGTATCGGTCAGTGGCAGGAGCGATAAACCGGCCACAAACAGGGTGAGAATTCGGGGCATAACTGTATCCTCTTTAGTTGTTGTTCTGCCAGTATACGCCAACGAGCAGGTGCTCGAATACGCAGTAACGATTTGTTGCATGGCATTTATTGATACACATCAATCGTTACTATTACTGATAACTCGACACAGATAATCTAGCTTGAATTATCCATGATGTCATTGGACACTCGCAAAGGACAACGCTAATGTGCTGTCTTAAGGGTTATTAGCCATAACAACATAAGCATTCGCCAAGGAATTAACCATGCACAGTCCGCTGAAATCCGCCATCCAACGCTCGCTGGCCGCAGCGATTCTACTCTCCCTGCCTCTGGCCGCAAACGCACAACCGGCCTCTGAGGGGCAGGACTGGGTCGACCTGGCCGTTCATAATTTTGGTGCACCTATCAATACCATGTGGGCGGAAGGTGAACTGTCGTTTGCTGATGACGGGACCATGGTATTTTGCAGTGCACGCGAGGACATGGCCGTCGCCCCTGGCGATCCTAAAGACCTCTATATCGCTAACTTCAACCCCGACACCGGCAGTTGGGACACCCCTGTCAATATGGGTATTCCCATCAATGCGGCCCCGGCAATGGATGAAGACCCACTTCGCATGGGGGATGACCGGGAGCCCTGGATTACAGCCGACGGACAAACCATTTATTTCAAGTCAGACCGCCTGGCCACCACCTCGCCTCGGAACAACAATGACATATTCGTCATTAACAAACAAAGCGATGGCAGCTGGAGTGACCCGGAACTGGTCGGCTACCCCATCAGCACTAATGAAGGTGATGAGCACTGCCCAGCCATATTACAGGACGGTGAAACGCTGTGTTTCGCGTCACGGCGAGCAGGTGGATACGGTGGTTCTGATATCTGGTGTGCCAGTCCAGACGGTGCCGGTGGTTGGCAGGATCCTGTCAATCAAGGGCCTAACATCAACACTGCAGCGGAAGAGTTCCATTTCAGTCAGGATGAGAGCGGCAGAGTGTATTTTACCTCGGCGCGCCCCGGCGGTTACGGCGGCATGGATATTTATAGTGCCATGCAGTTGGGTGTGAATGAATGGAGCGAAGCAAGCAATCTAGGGCCACAGGTGAACACGGCAGCGGCAGATATGTGCCCTGCTCTGCCTCCAGGTGGCAAAACCATAACCTGGTTCTCAACACGTCAGGATAACAGCCTCGGTAATATTGATATCTTCTGGACCAACAAAAGTAATATCAACACTGATAATTGATGATGCTTCGACCCGTTGCCTGCTTAATACGAAGCGGGCAACGGGTCGCCACCAAACCTTGTTATCCTTCAAATGTTTCCTGGACCGGCTCTTCAACCGCTTCGTATTGAAACTCGATACCGCCGATACGACCTGACACACGATTGTAAAACCACAGTCCGACTGCGGTGCCAAGGTACATAAAGATTCCCTGCATAAGTGGCATGGAAATTAACATTCCCAGACCAAAGCCTGCCATGCCTGGTTCTGCCCCTGCGGGAATTATCATGGTAAGCAGTATGAATGGCAGCATAATCACGAATGAAGCGACCATCGCAATAATGGCTACCACTTTTGCTGTTTGATGGACCGAAAATCTTTTTACCTGAATTTTCATTTCTATATCCCTATTTGTTATTAAACACTTCCTGCTTTAGACATCCTCAGGTCACCGATTGATCATCCAGAATTTCTTCAATCACCATGCTGATTCGGGCAATCTTTGCAGCGTCCATGGCATCGGGGTGGGGCGAGGCAAACTGGCCAGAGTCATTATCGAAATACAACCCATTGGCATCGGCAAACTCATCCGACAAAGCGGCTTTGACCAAAATATCCGCGCCAATCTGGATATCCGCACCATCACGCCCATAGGCTTCTTTAACCATCTTGGTGCCAAGCAAGGACCCTGGGTTTACCGCAACAATTAAAGGCCCCTCTCCCGCTTGTGATAACGCTTCATGACGGCTCCACATGGTCAGCGCCAGCTTGCTCTGGGCATAGACTTCACCATCACTGAGACTGCTCGGGCCACGCAGCGCATCGAGATCCACCGTCGATTGTGCAGCCGAGGAAATGTTGATGACCCGACCACTGTTGCCCAATAACGGCTCCAGCAACTGCGTCAGCATGTAGGGAGCAAACGTGTTGACCATGAAGCGTACATCCAGACCATCGGCCGACATGCTCTGAGAGGTTGCATAAACCCCGGCGTTATTAATAAGCACATCCAGATTACGGTGGTGTTCAAAGATACGGGTAGCCAACTCGTCAACATCATCTTTAATGGAAAGGTCGGCTTGATAGCTCTCAATCTGAGCATCACTGTTGATATCCAGCAATTGCTGGCTGGCCGCTGCCAGCTTGCTTTCACTGCGACCGTGCAGCAGGACATGATGCCCCAGTTCCACGAACTTTTTCGCAGCAGCAAGACCAATGCCATCTGTCGAACCGGTAATCAATATGGTCTTTGTCATTTGACTAACTCCTTGTGATTAACGATCTTAATGACAGTGTATCTGTTAACGGGATAACATCATACTGCTGTTGATTTCACCAGATAACAACTACCCAATCAGCTATCTTCTGGCAGGTTTTCAAACTCTTTTTGCTTGCCCTCATACCAGTTATTCATCGCTTGCGGATCCTGCATGAGTACCTGAATACGCTGCATGGCTTCCAGGTGACCAGGATCCTGGATTTCCAGCATCTCCATACCATGTTGCTGTGCTTTTTGAGCGATTTCATCAAAGGTCTCTGCTTGAAATTCAGCATCACAAGCTCCGCCAAGCTGCTCACATGTCATCGTCTTCATGTTTTCACTCCTTTAATTAACCAGGTTGCGATTAATTCAGCTGATACCCAGTCACAATACCATCCCGATCAAGGTACACAACGCATTGGTACATATTAAGATTAAACACACTTTGCGCCACTATTTGCCGCCCAGTTGCTGTTTCTTCGCTCTGGTAACCCAACAGATTGGCTGTATCGAGTTGACGCCTGACACTGCTTTCTTCAATGCCGGAGATAAAGTTTCCGCAGAGATACACCACTTCCTTGCGGGCCTCATTCCAGAAAAATGTCGCGACCACAACAATCAGAAAAACGATAATCCAGACCAGCATCCTGACCAGTAAGCTATTCATGGATACCTCACACTATCGACATAGTCATAAGAACGCTCTATCAACGTTTACAATGTATGTTTGGCAATATGCCTGGAGATTTCGAGGATTTCTGTCGAGCCAGTAAACTCAAATTTCACCATACCCAGTGCGGAAAAATAGACCTGTAATTCCGCATCGAGATCAAAGGTGCCTGATGTCTCTACTGAGTAGGTAACAATGTTCTTATAGGGGAGAGAGGTGAAGTCTTTCTTGCTGCCGGTCATGCCTTGCACATTGACCGCAATAATCCGGGCTGTGGTGAAAACGACACCATCACGCATGGATTTGTAAGCATCGATAATGTCTTCGCCGTCAATCAACAACTCCCTGACTTTGTCCGCATAGTCGGCGTTTTGCTTGAGTTTGAAGAAGTTCTTGTTCTCAAAATCAATCATGAGGGCTCCCTGCTAGTGTGTTAGTTCTGCAGGCAGTTTACCCCTCATTGATGATTTATTGCACTATTTTGGTGTGATGAAAGGGTCGGCAAGGACAAGGCGTCACTCTCCTGTACGGCTCCATGTACACATTTTCAGCCTTGTCCTCACCATTGAATTGACGGTGCATCATCACAACACAATGGTTTGATGCACCGTTGTGTTAATCACGTATGCCAGTGTGCATTGATGATTAACTCAGCACCTGCACCAGATCCCATGATGCATCCTGAGTTGCCAGGCCAACAATGGAGATCAGACCATACTGACCAAAGTCCAGGTTCACAATGTCGTTCTGCAGGAACTCGGCAGAAAGCAGGAAAGGCAGAATGTCGTCAACCGAATCGAAGTCATACCCGGTATCAAACACTAACCTGTCACCACCTGCAGCATCGAAATCCATAATTAATGCATCACCAGCCTGATGGTAAACAAAATGATCTTCTTCCTCTGTGCCGCGAGCCGGACCGTCCCCATTCAGCATAATGGTGTTGAAATTCAACACACCTTCATCACCCATCAATGGAGAGTCGTCGCTGACGACTCCATCACTGCCGTTACCAGAGCCGCCGCCATCACCATTGCCGCTGCCACCATTATCTCCGCCGTTATCACCATCGCCGTCCTCCGGGCCTGGCCAGTCTCCGAGGTCAGGAATCAGGCCGGTGCCAGCAAGTCCGTTAACCACTTCTTCGCCGACCTGCTGAACGACAGCAACGATTTCCATCACCGGTTGCAGATCTTCTGGATTAATCACTTCCTGATTTGTCAGTGCGGTCACAAACGTTTCCAATGACCCGGCAACACCTTCCAGAAATTCAGTCAATGAGGCAAAGACATCCAGGTTCTCGAACTCACCATTATTCAAACCGCCAGTGATTTCATCAATCAACTGATAGACGTCCGATAACAGGGAATCAACCAGGGCAAGACCATCCTCTTGCGTGAACTCAACCGTACCCAGCAACAGGTTTCTCAGCAATCCAGTGCTGCTCTGAGTGATATCAGTCAGCAAATCAAAGACGGGCTGCAGTTCCTCACCACCAGGGATATCGCCACCGCCACCCAGCGCATCTTCAACTGCATCACCCAGGTTAGAGAGGTTGAGCAACTCACTGACTTTAGGCAACAGGTCGGCCAGGACGGCTTCAATATCTCCGGTCTGCACTAACCCCAACTCATCAATGAGATTTTCCAGTGCTTCGCTGTAACTTGGCACACCAAGCAAGTCATCGAGTACACCTGGCAGAACAGGATCCTCATCACTGCCGCCCAATACATCGGTGACACCGCCTATCACATCACCATCCGGTAATGCAGGCTCACTGGGCTCTGTCGGTAAATCTGGCAGACCACCTACCAATCCGCCAACGAGGTCATCAATAAGGTTTTTGAGTACGTTATTTTCTGGATTCAATAAAGAGAGTGACATTGTTATTAACTCCTGATGATTTATATTTCAATAGCGTTGCACTGAGCGGTTGATTTCATCCCTGCACTGCAGCCAACAATCCGGGCCTGATGTTTCAAGACGGGGACAGGCTATGCGATAAAATCAAAAGGAGGTATCGGGCATACCTGACAGGAATCAGGCATAATCTGACAGGTACAATTTTCCATAGTGAACCGGCAAAACTGCCAGCCTCTGGCTGGCATTAATCAGAAGTGGATGAGAGCATGGGGTATTTTCTTTATGCAGCTATTGAATGGTGCCTTGCTCAAGCGCGTATTTTCGGAACATCAATCTCGTAAAAAGGAAGTAAAAAGGTTGTTGAAAGTGGTTACATCCGTATTGTTAATGAGCGCACTTTTGCCAGACTCTTTCGCTCAAGAGGGAGAAGTCTGCTCACTGGAAGAATGGCCGGATGACATGCTGACAGCCTGGCAATCTCACAGCATGATTTCCAATGAGAAAACGTCGTGCTATGCAAAGCTTATTACGACCATGGATATTGCACGTGACTTGCGAGACCAGGTCATTGCTGAGTTTGACAGCATTCTGCCTCGCGCGGCCTATAAAGTGGTGGGTCTGGACCCGGTAAACGCTGCCCTGGACGGCGTCGATCGTCCGATGGTCGGCGCCATGTACGTCAGCAATTTTTTGCCGAACAACGCAGCCATTGCGGTTGACTCTGCGCAGATACTGATAACTGAGCCCGACATACTTTTCCGTGTAAAAGACAGCGCGATTAACGATGCCAATACACTGGAAGACGCCCTGAGTCACATTGATCGGGTCTATGCATTTATTGAGGTCCCTGCTCCGCTTTTCAACAATAACCCGCCTAACCCGTATCTTATGCAGGCCTCCAATTTATTGCCGAGATGGGGCGTCATTGGTGACAGTATTGCCGTGTCAGATTCCCCTGACTTTTTACGATCGCTGGAATCGATGAACGTCAGTTTTATCGACGAAAAGGGTGAAGTCATCGCTGAAGAGAGAGGCGATTACCTGGGCGGCAATCCGTTACAAGGGGTGCTGGTGGTCGTGAAAGAGTTACGCCGTAAGGGTGAATCATTGAAACCAGGCGATCTGGTCAGCTCAGGCTCTTACATGCCTCCCATCCCGGTGAAATCAGGCATGGAAACCGTCACACGTTATGAAGGCATTGGTGGTCAGACCCTCGAAGTCAGGGCATCCTATCGATGACATTACTGCCGGGTTGACAGCATGTCCCGGAGGGCCGTGGGCAACATGGCTCTTGCCCTCTGTGAGATCGCTTGCTCGTGTCGCTGCCAAAGAATGCCTAGATAGATAATACCCAGACCGATAACCGTCAATGTGATGGGAAAAAGCCAGCTGTCCCTGAACACATCAAATGCCAGATACCCCAGATAACCGCAACTGCCCAATGCCCCGAAGACGACAAACACCCTTCTTACCAGAATGGCGCCAAGCCCGATCATAATCAGGTTGATGCAAAAGTAGATAAACCTGGACAATTCATTGTTGGAATCCAGCAATGTCAGGCCATGTTCCCACCCATTCCTGCAAGCCATAGATAGCCAGCGGGACCAGACAAACCACAAACGTTGCACAAACCCCGGCAGGGATTGCCATTCCCTGATTACTAAGCCGATTAGTAATGGCAATACCAATCATGGCATAAAGCGCTGCGATAACCACGATGGCAGCGCCGCCAAAAGACTGCCAGCCCAATGACATGAAGACAGTCATGGCGCCAATGGCGACCAGACCACCCAGGTAATACAAAATATGAGTGAAAGAGAACTGCGGCTGATTTGCAGTTTGCTCGATAAAATACTGTTGCAGGGCTTCTACCTGTTCCCCGGAAATCAAACCTTGGGCTTCAGCCCCTTCCAGCATCTTTCGCGAGATTTTCATAATATTCCATAACCAGCGGTCCACAGACGCCAGGCTTTTTCAGTAATGCTGGTCAATCTTTCTTGTTAGCTGACATGACACCGACAATAATACCTATCATCAACCCCACACCGGCCAAACCAGCCAGTATGATCACTGTCGCGCCAACAATCGCACCGACAACAAGCCCGGCAATCGTCCCAAGTATCAGACCAATAAATATACTCCAGGCGATAAACTTTCTCTTGCGGCCGCTTTTCTTTTGCTCGTCGTTTTCCATAACTTCCCTTCCTGACAACATTCGAATTAAAGGGTGTGACTCCCGGTTTTGGGAGAAGGTCCATACTGATTGGTTTCCGGCTTAGAGTCCAGCACCATGAAAACCAGCATCACGATAGCGCCGATCAACGGCACGATGTAGATCAATATCCACCAACCTGTTCTGCCAATATCATGCAGACGACGGACGGTTACGGCAATACTGGGTATGAGAACAAGCAAGCTGAAAGCACCACCTAAGAGCCCAAATTCAGCTCCTTCACTATATGTGCCTGTCAATCTGTCCAACACCCCAAGCACCACCTGGACAATGAATACAAACAAAACAAATTGCCAAAACTCTTTGCGGCGTGATCGGCCGGTAAATGTTGCGTACTTGTTAAACGGTTCAAGATACCACTTCATGTGACACTCCTTATTTGAGTGAATGATTATTGCCAGTCATACAGGGTCAAGACAGCAAACCTGATTCTTTTATACCGCTTTTTTGAATGGCATTGAAGTGGCCAAAAGGCTAGCCGACACTCTGCAAGCATCAGCGAAATGTTTTCAAACCTCTTTAGGCGTGCAAGGGATTGAGTGAGAACGGGCTGGTAAGCAGGAAGGATAACAAAGAGGAACGCCCTGCAAGGCCATAAAACCTTGCAGGGCATCCAAGTTGATCAGAACTCGAAACGCAGTCCCATGGTGTACTTGCGGCCGGCAAAGCTGGCATCTTCCACAAACGGTGCATAGCCCTGGTAAGAGACCTGTGGCTGATCTGTCAGGTTGCTGCCCGTCAGAAAGGCATGCAGGCGATCGGAAATACTGTAGTGCACTTCCGCATCAACGCGGTCTTCGGCGGCATAGAACTCATCGCTTTCGATATCGCCACCCAGCCCTTCGATATAGTCATCACGATAGGTGTAGTCGATACGGGCGCTGAATCCACCCCAGTTATAACCCAGGGTCACGGTGTACAGCAGCTCTGAGAAGCCTTCCAGCGGCAGATCACGACCATCTGTGCGGTTCGGGTAGTTCGCATCACTTTCAGTCAGTGTCGTACTCAGTGCCACGTTCAGGCCTTGCAGCGCGCCTGGCAGGAAGAACAGGTTCTGCCGGGCAATCAGCTCAATGCCATAGTTCTTGGCATCAGTACCGTTAACCGGACGCTCATACTCAAAATCACCATTTGTGACAGGGACCGGAATGCCGTCACTGCCTAACTCGTTAAACTCATAGGTTTCCGTGTAAGTAAAGTCAGCAATATCCTTGTAGAACACACCCACCGAGTACAGGCCGCCCTGCTCTGTGTAGTACTCAAGCTGCGCATCAAAGTTATCCGAGATCGCCGGTTGCAGATTGGCGTTACCGTCTTCGATATTACCTTCATCATCCACCCAGCGACCACGAGACAGCTCGCTCAGTCGCGGACGCGCATAACTGCGGTTATAGCTTTCACGCAGGATGAGGTTTTCGCTCAGCGCATGACGCAGGTGCAAACCTGGCAACACGAATCCGTGTGAATCACTGCGCGACACTGGCGTCACACTGGCCACGTCATTCAGGTAACTGACCACCTTGTTTTCGTTATCCCAGCCGTAACGCTCATAGCGAAGACCACCAATGATGGTGTGAATGCCAGTTTCAAAGGTACCCATGGCATAGACAGCAGAAATGGTTTCTTCGGCATCGTAGTCTTCCACGTTGCTGTCTTCCAGCGAGTCATCTTCAACAAACTCAAACAGCTCAGGATTGCTCTGCAGCATGGCCAGGCCGACCTGAGGCTGCACATCAAAGTACTTGGGCTTGCGGAAAATCACTTCGTCTGTCGGGACCAGCGCCTGTGCATACGGGAACGCGTCATCCGTCTCGTACAGATCAACCGTGATATCCCGGGTTTGCGAACTCAAACGATACTTGGCACCGGTTTTGAAGGTAAAGGCACCATTGTCCAATGCAAAGTTCCTTTCCCAGTCCAGCCGGGCACTGAACGCATCTTCAGTTTTCTCACCGTAGACTTTCTCAAGCTCGCCCTCTGTGATCAGGCTCAGGTCTGTTGAATCGACTCCATTGATCACATCAACGCGAATGTCACCGTTGGGATCGAATACTTCATATTCAAAGATGAACCAGGGGTCATCCGGTTCCATCAGCATGTTCATTTCGCTGTCATCATGAATCTCGCTCTTGTTGCTTGAGAAAGACAGACCATAGGTGAGGACGTCAGCATCATTTTCGTGGCTGCCGCCTGCCGAGAGGGAATAAAGCGTATTGTCCTGGTCTTCCAACGCGTGACCCTTCACTGTCGGCCGTACCGCGACCGTACGTGGGCGTCAGCTCAGCGTAGGTTTTATTGCCATCCGCGTCATTTTCAAACTCGGTATCAATGTCGATATCTGTTTCATACTTGGTGCCCTGGCGAGAGTAAGTACTGACCGTCGGGCGCAGGTAGAAGGAATTGCCTTCGTTGATGCGGTAATCGATGGAACCGCTGATCGTGTTGGTTTTGGTCTCACGGGTATCGTGCTCAAAGTGAGTCGACTCCATGAACCAGACCGGGTCACCACCATAAGCCCCCAGCTTCAGTTCAGGGTTTGTTTCTGGTGAGACCTGGACCCAGTCCTGGTCTGCGTTACGTGAATAACGGTCCGTGTCATAACTGCTTACCGTCAGACTGACACCCAGATTGTTCTGGTCACCGTTAACGCTGAAAATATCTGAGTAAGAGAACGTACCGGACTGCCCCCAGTTACCAGGCTCTTCATTAAGCTGCCCTGACAGATCAACACTCATTTGTCGGCCCTGGCGCTGGAAAGCGCTGCGAGACACCAGGTTGACGATACCACCAACAGCATCACCGTCACGATCCGGTGTCGGTGCCTTGATCACTTCAATCTTGGTCACACCATCCGCCGCCAGTTGACGCGGGTTAAAGCTGTTGCTGCCACCAGAGGAAGGCACCCGGTTGCCGTCCATCTGCACCGAGTTGTATTCGCCGGAAACACCGCGAATATTGATGCTGCCCTGCGAGCCATCCTGGTCCAGGTCGACACTGATACCAGGAAGACGTTGCATGGCCTGACCAATGTTGCCATCAACCATGGCGCCAAAGGACTCTTCCGAGATCACGTTAACAATACCGGCAGCAGTCTTTTGTTCGTTGATGGCGCGATCTGTACCTGTGCGCATGCCACGCACAGTGATCATTTCAATACCTTCCTGGCGATCCAGGTCCATATTGAATGTCGTCGTCTGGTCAGCCTGTACGGTTACTGTTCCCTGCTCTGGTTGCAGACCTACGTAAGTAATCACAACCTCGTACTCACCCGGTGGGATATCGGTGATCGAGAAGCGGCCACTGGCATCGGTATAGTCACGATAGCGCGCATCGGAGATAGTCACGATAGCGCCTTCCAGCGAACGGCCTGCCCCTGATTCCGAGACACGACCTGTGAGCGAGCCTTCACCGGATTGCGCGGCAGCATGTGAGGCTCCCAAAACAAATGCCAGGGTAACAGCTCCCTTTTTGACACGCTCAAGTTCGCGTACCAGCTGCTTCTTTACAAATCCCTGGCGGATGGCTTGGGATTCATCTCGTCGCTCGATAGTCATGTATAGCCTCGATAATTCAGTATGAAAATACGGTTCTTATTCGACGGCGATACTAGTGGCAGGAGGTGTCGATTCAGTGACAAAGATGTGATCGTTCAGTGACAGGGCTGTCACAGTCGCAGCAACAACCCTGTTGGAGTAGTTTCAGGCTAGCTCAGTGGTTTAGTTCAGTGGTAATGCCATGTAGCGATTGAACCCTGAACCACCTTTTGAGCCAGCATCATAGACAAACCCGTAGACTGGTTCGCCTGCCTGGTTCAGGTGAACGGAACCGCGCACCCATCCGCCTTGAATGTTGTCAACGACACGCATCGGCTGCTGCCAGACACCAGGCTCACTGGATTGGGTATGATAGATGTCACGCGAGGCATCTTCGATGAACAGCAAGTGCAGCACACCATTGTGATAAATCAGGTCTGCCCCGACCTGTTCGGAATCCACAGCACCTGTCACCACCGACATGTCTGAGATTTTGGCAGGTTCTGACAGCTCGCCATCATGAGACAGACGACGCTCATACAACATGCCATCACTTTCACGGTAAACAATGATGCTATCGCCAGTTTCAGGATCGATAACCAGCGGTGCGATCGCACCATTATCGATATCTCGTGTGCCTAGGTCAGATGAAATCTGCTGACGATCGGTGAGGGTGTTGTCGGCACGCAGGTGGAGGACAAAGCCCTGACCATCCAGCGCCGTGTATGCCAGCGTTACCTGACCATCGTCTCCGACTGCCATGACCGGTCCTGACAAATCAGGGGCCATGTCGGTATCCAGCTCGCCGGGCTCAGTCCAGTTACCATGCACATCGCGGAACTGCATAAAGAGCTTGTGATCACCCGCATACAATGCCACCAGCGACCCATCCTGGCGCGCAATCAGGTCAGCATACTGGGTTGGTGGTTCAGCTGGCTGTGCGATCGATTCACTATTGACCAGCCATTGCCCGGCAGCGCCAGCAGACAGATCAAAGGCGTGGTAGAAGACTTCTTCGCTTTGCTGGTGAATCAGATGGATCACATCACCATGACGGGCAGCAGCCACGCCTTCCAGATCATCAGCGTCCGGGCGGTTCTCACCATCGACTTCACGCCAGCTATTGCCGTAATCCGTCGAGATCATGGCCATGAAACGGTTATCCGTTTCCGTGGGCTCCATAAAGAAATACAGCGAACCATTTCCTGTCTGGTAAGGGCCGATACGTCCTGGCGTTTCAATAAATGTGCCGCCCAGGTGACCGGGCTCCGCCGACAACGTCAGTTGCAGCGGCTCAACACCCGCCAGTGGCTGACCGAGTCCATTGATCAGACGGAGGTCCACAGACAGCCCGTCTTCAGAAAATGTCGGGCCATCCGAGAAGCGGCGAACCACCAATGGCCACTCCCACTCCAGTGCATTACCGGTTTCACGCCAGACCGGAGTGGCGACTTCAGCGTTTAGTCCCAGGCCATCATCCCAGTCCTGTGTGGCTTCGCCCAGCAGACGTGTGGTTTCATCACCAGACTGATACGCATCAGTTTTGATGATGGATACTAATGGCGATGCCAGTGAAGGATATGGGAAGTGCGCGTAGCCGACCGGTTTCCAGGCATCATCATTCGCGCGATATTGCAGGCTGATTTGATGACCGTCTGCTGTCACCTCGCTGGCTAGGACCTGTACACGCAGCCTGAAAGGGCTGTCGTAGTGCAATGCCGTCATGGCATTTTCAGGGGCAGCCCAGCCTGCGTTGGCATTCAACGCCACAGAGGCGTCACTTCTGACGCGATAGGCCAGCCAGTTCAGGCTAGGCGCCACTTCAGCTTCCTGCCCACCTTCCTGGGCAGCGCCAACTGACATGCTAGTTGCCGCGAATAACGGCAACGCCACTGAAAAACAGACCTGTTTTAACACACGGGTTTGATCTAATCTCATCACTTTACTTCTACCTGCTTTGACAATCGCTGCTTTACAGCGACCCATAATGAATTAGGCAGAAGTTACCAGACGGATCATGTCCAGCGTGTGACAGTGATATGACTACTCAGCCGCAGGCATTGCCGACATATCCATCCACATCGGCTCCCAGATGTGACCATCCGGGTCAGCCAGCATGCGGCTGTACATGAAACCATGATCCTGCATAGGACTGACATCAGCGGTGCCACCGTGCTTGCCTGCAGCGGTGTTCATGGCATCGACGCCTTCGCGGTCATCGCATGAACTTGCCACTGCCTTGTTAAAACGGGACGACCAACGTCATCAACCGTGACAAATCATTCCTTGTCACCGGCTGTCGTGGTAAACCGGTCATTGAGTTTCTGGATCAGGATGTCCGCGCTGGCAATCAGTTTGTCCAGTTTGGTTTGTGTGCGACCTGTCCAGCCTTGCGGCTTCTCAGCAGATAGAGGCGACCACCAGGCTTCCAGGTTCTTCTCAAACGCCATGGCCAGGCGCTTGCTGTCGTCTCCGGGCCGCTCTTCCTTGCGAATTTTCCGCAATACCGTGCGTCCGGCAAACAGACGCAGACGGGAATAAAGAAGATACAACACAGCCACGGTGACACCGCCAATCAGAAATTGCAGCACCGGCGCCCGGTTAGCCAGCGGTGTGAAAGTCAGACCATTCCAGTGACCGGCACTGAGGCTCCACCAGGCGAACGCGGCAATCAGCACGCCAAAGGTGACACCATGAAACCAGCGGGCCCGTTTGAACCACAGCTGGCGTGCCTTGATCAGTTCCGGTACCAGCACGTCGCGCAAGTGCGTGCCACTGTGCTCAAGCAGGCGGGCAATGCGGTAAGAGCGATCCACATCCAGCTGCTGAATGCGTTGCTTGATCTCCTTAAGATCTTCATCACGTTTGGACTGCATGCGCTGCCGCATCTGATCGTCGGGAATAGGCAGTGATGCCTCTTCCGAGTAAATCCGGTAGAAACGACCCGCAGTCAGACCGGACTGAGCCATGGCGCGCTGCCAGGCCGCAACGACTTCTTCTGGGTTATCCTCACGCACCGTGTTGTCCATCTGGTTGAGGATGTAGAGGAACTTGTCCGAATCCGAGCGATTGATGGTGTTCGCCACCAAGTGCTTCAGGGTGTCGGTCATGGCACCGGGTTCCGGGTGACGGGCATCGAAGAAGACGAATACCAGATCCGACAGACCAATAATGTGATCAGTGATCAGCAAGGTAGCATCACGTTGCTTGTCGGCATCAAACCCGGGGGAATCAATGAGGATCTTGCCGCGCAGTTGCTCGGCCTTACAGGTTTTCAGGGCCAGGTAGGAATCGATTCGCTTACCTTCACCGGCCACACCGGATTCGATTTCCTGGCTGATGCGATAGAAAGGAAAGCGCGGATCGCTGTCCAGGGCCACACCGGGTAACTGCCGGGGCTCCTCTTCTTCGCTGTAGCAAATGACGGTGAATTTGTCGTCGACGGCCTGGTTTCCGGTGCGCTGGAGGTTACGGCCCAGGTATTCATTGAGGAAGGTGGACTTGCCCGCGGAAAAGGTACCCAGTACGGCGATCACCGGCCACCAGGAGATTTGCGTGGCATAGGAGTCATCTGCGCTCATAAAGCCCAGTTTGCGAGCCACCACGTCAAGCTCCTGAAAATGCTCCACCGCCTCGGCCAGCGCAGGATTCTCCTGCTCAAGATGGGTTTTCAGGCGTTTAATACGTTCTTCCGTTGCTGTCTTGGCCACAATACTTCCTCATTAGCAGCAGTCATACACATCCAAGGCATGGCGGCGGCTTCAAGACTGTTTTCAGGACTGTTTCTGGACAACCTTTATAACAGTAGTGGCGCCAAAACCTTGATTACTGTTTTCCAATCATATCAGACTTTAGTCTTATACGTTTTTACGGATCAGTAAGCGATTTTTCCATCAATCGGCGAGATTGGTGGTGACCTGACTGTCCCTCATCATATCTTGCAACACCATCTCCAGCACCCGGTCATGCGCCGCCCGATAAGAGGCCCAGGTGTTCTCCACATAGATATCCGGCGACAGAGAATCGACCTGGCGCAGCAGCAGCTTGTTCACCGGCCAGCAGTCATCAAACCAGCCACAGCCGTTGGCCAGATCCGTCCAGGCTTTGGTGAGATAGAGCTGGATGCCCGATGCCGGCAACGTGGGATAGAACCCTTCTGCGCGAAAGCGAAGCTGATCGCCGATTTCACTGCCGACGATGGTCAGGTTGTCAGGGAGATAGCGCTGATACTGGCTGGCCGCGATAATACCGGCAGAGAACGTATTGGCGCCAACAAGCAGATAGAGCTCGCCCTGCTCGGGCACCGCCTCGGCCGTGGCACGGACAATGGGCAACACCTGAGTGTAGTCACCACCGCGGTTAAAACGAAAATCGACAATGATGTTGTCAGCAGCGGTGTCATCAATCAGATTCAGAACCCGCTGCTCCAGCTGATCCAGGGTTTCGTCGCTGTCAGCGAAACTGGCGTTCATGCGCAGGTATACCGCATTGAAATCAGGCAGACTGCCAACCACGTGCAGCCGGTCGCTTTGCTGCAGATACAGCGGCAGTGGCTGATCATCGCTGAGCAGCGTTTCCCAGCCGGCAGTACCAAAGCTATCATTACCGGGGAAGGCATGCCGGAAATCCCAGAATGGATCGCCGGGCATGGGGTCTTCATCGGCCTGGAGGGTCGCGGTGGATCTTTGACCATCAGGGCTTTCCAGAGCCAGTTCAACGCTGGCGTTATTGACCATCGCGCCCATCTGCGCGAGCGCAGCAGGTACTGAGAACAGCGACTCACTGCGGTAGCGGCGCCAGCTGTCTGTGCCCCCGCCGACAAACTCCGTCATGGCATTGAGCAGAGTATTGGGTGGCTTCCCGCCCATCAAGATAACTTTCTGCCCCAGCAGATCCGCATAGGCCGAGCGGGCCTTGACGATGATCAGGCCGTTGGATGTCCAGTGAAAGCGCACCGGCAAGTGATGCATCCAGGTTTCCAGCACCGTGGTATGAGCATTATCAAACACCGCCAGCGCCTGCATGGCGGTCAGCGTAACGTCGGTGACGCTCTGCGGCTCTGGGGCATTGTCCAGCACCTCATTGAAAGCGGCGCGCTGTTCTGGCGTGATGTCTTTTTCATTGAGCAGAACCACATCGCGCAGGTATTCCAGATCAGAGGCCAGGGTTGGTGACTCAGGCACAGGCGGCGTGATTGAAGAGGAAAAAAGCTGCATGCCGCCAGCGGAGACGAAGGCGATGCCGAGCAAAAAGGTGAAAATGCCATAGGCGATCAGGCATTTGATGAGGATAGCTTTGATCCTGTGTTGTCGGCTCATACTGCTAGCGTCCCTGGCTAATAAAGCCCTGCTAAAACAAAGTCCATCATTTTACAGACATTAGGATTGGGGGAAAGTTGCCAGGCTGCCTTTGGCCAACAGAGAATTAGTCATACTGCTGGTGTACGTTGGAATGGGTGGTAATTTCCGGCTCAGGCAAAACCTCTGCACCGGCTTCCCGATCGGACCCAAAAATGGAGATGCCCAGCAACAGCATGAATAAACTGATCGCTGCGAGGTGGGGCAACAATTTGTTTAACGGCTTCATTGTTATTAATCTTCCTGATTGATCGTCGCTTCTAGCAGCTTCAATATAACCACTGACTTTGACAAGAAGCGGGCGAGATTATGTTGAATGATGGCAAATGTTCATTCTGCGTGCTTGCTCTGTTTGATACGTTTGACCTCTTTGACCATCTGGGCAAAGTCCTTACCCTGCTGCCGTTTTTGTGCAAGTGTTGCGGTGGCCTGGGCATTTTCGCGCAACAGTTTTTTGTAATTGCTCAAGCGCCGACTATCGATACTGTCTGTTTCGATCGCTTTCATAACAGCGCAGCCTGGCTCTGAGTCATGGTGACAATCGGCAAAACGGCACTGGGTGGCCAGCGCTTCGATATCCTTAAAAACCGTACTTAATGATTGGTCAACATCAGCAACGCGAAGTTCCCGCATGCCGGGCACATCAATCAGCAATCCGCCGTCAGGGAGCGCATGAAGTTGACGGTGTGTGGTGGTGTGTCGACCTTTCCTGTCCTGTTCACGAATCTCACCGGTTGCAGTCAGCGTGTGCCCTGCCAGTGTGTTCAGCAGTGTGGATTTTCCAACACCGGAAGAGCCGACCAGCGCGACAGTGGTATGGCTGTCGATCCAGGAACGAACACCTGCAAGCGTGTCAGGGTCGAGCGCATTTGCTGTCTCAACAGCCACCCCGGCCTGTGTTCGGCGGGCACGCTGAACATACTGATCAACATCATCAGCCAGGTCGGCTTTGCTGAGAATAATGACTGGCATGGCACCAGCTTCTGCGCAAAGCGCAAGATAGCGTTCAAGGCGTGATTCCTTGAATTCTTCGTTGCAGGAAGTGACGATAAAAAGAATATCAACGTTGGCCGCGATGGGCTGAATCTCACTGCTGCTACCGGCACCCAGGCGTTTGAAAAGACTCTTGCGCTCGAGTACGTCAGTGATACGGACGAGTGACTCATCGAGCAACACCCAGTCACCGACAGTGGGCCGGTCAGTCGGCTCTGCCTGGAGCAACGCTGGCGAAAGCTCGACAACTTTTTCACCGGTTTCGGTCACTACCGTTAACCGGGAACGTTGCACGGCAGTCACGCGACCAAGTTGTGTTTCCAGCAATGACACATCGTTCAATTGCTGGATGAAAAACGGTACCAGACCGAGTTCCAGAAGGTTATTCATTATTGTACCTGCTCAACAAATGGATAAAGCGCTTGGTGGAGTCAGATTATTGGCGGATAGCGTAACGCAGCAACAGGGTGGTTGGGTGTGATGGCAGGCACAGCAACGTTAAGTTGCATTCGTGTTTTAAGATCACTGACATAGCTGGATGGTAGCTGGACTTGGCCATCCAAAACTCCTATTCTCAAGACACCCGTTCCGTAAAACAGATAGAGAGACCCGACATGTCTGCTCAGCGATTTCCCGCCCTGCTACTCATCCCTTTCCTCACACTTTGCTGGATAAACACTGCCTTCGCCCAAAACCCGCCAACCCAGCACACCGTGTCATCCGACGGACACCCGATTGCCATCTGGGAGAAATCGGTGCCGGAGCCCAAAGGTCACATCCTCCTGCATCACGGTCGGACCTGGAGTTCGGTGCCGGATTTTGATCTGCAGGTACCGGGTGAAAACCTGTCGCTGATGGAAGGATTCAACGAGATGGGGTATAGCGTCTGGGCCATGGACGGTGTTTTTCAAGCTGTCTCTTATACACATCTGACGCTGCCGACGATATGCAGTGTGTAG